>PVMS01063081.1_pt1 | contig 10843 bp, 10 predicted proteins | sample 1853461 | NCBI WGS metagenome assembly PVMS01 (sample SAMN08582032, study PRJNA380276) | Marine sediment metagenome, whole genome shotgun sequencing project. | isolation source: ocean sediment barecode stripped | collected 2017
ATTTGTATCAAGATAAGGGAAGAGGAAACAGAATCTGATTTTTATCAATTACTAATTTTGACCTTGAGGAGAACATATGAAACTGCTGGAAAATAAGACAGCGCTTATTTTTGGTATCGCAAATAACCGTTCAATTGCTTATGGAATCGCGCACACATTTCACAATCATGGGGCAACCCTGGGGTTTAGCTACGGGATACCCCAACTCGAACGAAGAGTTCGTCCTCTGGCAGAGGAACTGGGAGTTGACTTTGTCGAGGAGGGTGATGTTAGCAAGGACGAAGATATTTCGGCTGTCTTTCAAAAAATCTCCGATCACTTTGGTACGATTGATATATTAATCCATTCCATAGCCTTTGCGGGTCGAGATCAGCTGACAGGTCGATTTATTGAAACTTCGCGGGAAGGGTTTCGGACTGCTCTTGATATCTCCGCATACAGCTTGATTGCCTTGGCAAGAGAAGCCGAACCCCTCATGACTGATGGCGGCAGTATCATGACTTTGACCTATTATGCTTCTGAGAAGGTAGTGCCTCATTATAATGTAATGGCTGCTGCTAAGGCCGCACTGGAATCAAATGTACGTTATCTGGCTGCAGACTTAGGTCCGAGTAATATCCGTGTTAATGCGATTTCGGCCGGGCCGATTAAGACACTCTCAGCGGCCGGCGTATCAAACTTCAGGAAAATGCTTCATTACGTTTCTGAAAGAGCTCCCCTTCGCCGCAATATCGATCAGTTAGAAGTAGGAAAGACAGCATTATGGCTGTGCAGCGATCTGGCTAGCGGCGTTACAGGAGAGATCGTCTATGTCGATGCTGGTTATCATATTTTAGGTGTGCCCGAGCCACCCGAAAAGTGGTCTTAGCTCGATCAGGAAGCTCTAAAGAAAAATTTGAATAGTTTCGATATTAGGCTATACTTTATCGAACAATAGAATATTGGCTGTTAGCCAACCCTTATCTAGAGCAGTGGAGGGACCGGCCCGATGATACTGCAGCAACCCCTGAACTAATGGAAAGGTGCTAACTCCGGCAGCAATGGCTGGAAGATAAGAGGTGAAGAACAAAAATGTGAACGCCTCTTGACCTAGTCAAGAGGTTATTTTTTTATGATGTTCACCCTCTGATAGGTGGTAGGCTGTGCCAAAGATAACAATTGGAGGATTGAATTCATGACTACAACTTTTATGAAATCGCCAATGCTTCTGTTTACCTCGGAATCTGTAACTGAAGGTCACCCTGATAAGATGTGTGATCAAATAAGCGATGCCATTCTCGACGCCATCATTGAGGTCGATCCGATGGCAAGGGTAGCCTGTGAGACCGCCATAAAAACGGGATTTGTCATGCTCCTCGGGGAAATTACGACAAGCAAGTCGATTAATTATGATGATCTTGTGCGACAGGTGATCCTCGATATTGGCTATGACGATAGTTCCCTAGGCTTTGATGGAAATACATGTGGGGTTCAGGTAGCTATCGCCAGCCAGAGTCCCGATATCGCCCAGGGTGTGGACGTTGCCCTTGAGTATAGAAAAAACGGCGAAAGCGAGGCTGAATTAGCGGCAATTGGGGCAGGTGATCAGGGAATGATGTTCGGATTTGCCTGCAGTGAAACAAAAAATTTAATGCCTTTACCCATCGATCTTGCCCACCGATTGACCCGTCGATTGGCTGAGGTCCGTCGAAGTGGCGAACTCCCTTGGATTAGACCAGATGGAAAAGCTCAAGTCACTATCGAGTACGCATATGGGAAACCAAAGAGAGTTCATACGGTGCTTGTGAGTTCACAGCATGCCCCTGAAATTGATAATGAGAATGTACGTAAGGGAATAATCGACCATGTGATCATGCCCGTTTTACCCACTGAACTGGTTGATGATCAACTGCGAATCTTCGTTAATCCGACCGGCAGGTTTGTAATAGGCGGCCCTTTGGGTGACGCTGGACTCACGGGCCGAAAGATCATTGTTGACACATACGGGGGGATGGGACGTCATGGAGGCGGGGCCTTCAGCGGGAAAGATTGCACAAAGGTTGATAGGAGTGCAACTTACGCAGCCAGATGGGTTGCTAAAAATCTGGTTGCCGCGGGTTTGGCCGATCGATGCGAGGTTCAACTGGCCTATGCGATCGGTGTTGCAGAACCGTTGAGCATCAATGTAGAGACTTTTGGCACCAGTGACTATAACGATGAGCTGCTGGTTCAATTGATCGAGGATGAATTTGACCTGCGACCTGGCGCCATTATTCGCGAATTGGACCTCCGCCGCCCAATTTACCGGGCGACATCTGCGTACGGGCATTTCGGCCGGGATGACCTTGACTTACCATGGGAGAGCACGAACAAGGCGTCTAAATTGCGGCAATTAGCTTTATCAGCCATTGAGGAGTCCGCTTAATTTCCTGATTGTTATGTCGATTTTCGCTTTGAGCTTTTGATCGATAAAGGCAGATAAACACGCCAGCTCAAGCTCTTGACGCTGTCATAGGGCTGCGTTAGAATCCTTTACTTTGCAGTAGATTAGCTTTGGACCCGCCAGGTTAGGCTGCACAGCTTTTGTTCCTAACTATGACGGGTCTATTTGTGAAAAGGGAATAGTGTTCGAGACCCTAGGGAACCGACTTCAAAACACGTTTGACAACTTAACACGGCGCGGAAAGCTCACCGAGGCCGATGTTGATGCCGCTTTGAGGGAAATTCGACTTGCCTTGCTCGAAGCAGATGTCAACTTCAAAGTTGTAAAGAGCTTTATTAGCCGGGTACGGGATAGGGCTGTAGGTCAAGAGGTAATGAGAAGCCTCACTCCTGGCCAGCAGGTTGTCAAAATCGTTCATGAGGAATTAATCACCACCTTGGGTGAACCGGGGAGATTAAACCTAGGTCTTCAATCGCCTGCTGTTATCATGTTGGTCGGCTTGCAGGGGTCCGGAAAAACAACTACCGCCGCAAAATTGGCTTTGCGACTTCGAAAGGAAGGCCGGCGGCCCCTCTTAGTCGCGGCCGATGTTTATCGTCCCGCGGCTATAGATCAATTAGTTACTCTTGGCAGCCAGCTTGATATCCCTGTTTATAGCGAAGGATCGGATGCAGATCCGGTTCATATCGCTTTTGAAGGTGTGAAGCAAGCCGAGAACATGGGGCTGACAGTCGTAATTCTCGATACTGCTGGACGCTTAAACATAGATCAGATGAAAATGGACGAGCTGAGCGCTATTAAAGCCAAAGTTGATCCCATCGAGACTCTTCTGGTCGCAGATGCTATGACTGGCCAGGAGTCAGTTCGAGTAGCTTCAGATTTTAACGAAGCGGTTGAATTATCCGGGCTTGTCATGACGAAAATCGATGGCGATGCTCACGGCGGTGCAGCGATTTCAATGCGCGAGGTAACTGGAGTGCCAATAAAGTTCCTTGGAACAGGTCAAAAAGTTACTGCGCTTGAGGAGTTCCATCCTGACCGGCTTGCCAGTCGAATATTAGGCATGGGTGATGTACTAACCTTAATTGAAAAAGCCCAGGAGGAAATGGATCAGGAGCAAGCAGCTGAGGCGGGAAAGCGTCTGCTTAGTGGCCAATTTAATCTGGAAGATTTTTTAAAACAAATGCAGCAAATTAAGAGAATGGGGCCTATCGCCCAGATAATGGATATGATTCCAGGTATGGGGAAAATGGTCGGCGATGTTGATCTTAGCGGTGCAGAAAAAGATTTACAACGAATTGAGGCAATCATTCAGTCAATGACGCCACGAGAGAGGAAAAACCCGAAAATATTAAAAGCCAGCAGAAAGAGAAGAGTAGCAAATGGTTCGGGAACGACAGTGCAAGATGTGAATGTCTTACTTCGTCAATTTAAGCAGATGCAAAATATGATGAAACAGTTAAAACGCGGACGCGGGAGAAATCTTGCTTCCATGTTAAATAGTCGATTTTAATTACACAAATGAGTAACATGGAGTTTATAAGGAATGCTTCGAATTCGATTGAGCCGAACAGGCGCTAAAAAACAACCAAGCTATAGAATAGTCGTGGCCGATTCAGAAATGAAGCGCGATGGACGTTACGTTGAACGGATTGGCTACTATAATCCTCGTACCGAACCCCTTGAATATAAGATTAACGAAGACAGAGCACTATATTGGTTAAGTGTTGGCGCTCAACCTTCTGATGCGGTCCGGAGGCTGTTGGATAAACAAGGGACAATCGAAAGGCTATCACGGCTGCGGCAGGGGACATCCCGAGAGGTTCTTGTCAATGAATTCATAGGTGTAGAGATAGCCGGTGATTCTCTGGGTGAAACACTCGAAATTAAAGAAGAGGTTTATGCTGAGGTAAAAGAAATTATCACCTCTACTGAGGAAGAGGAGTAGACCATTGGAATCGACTGAGGCCTTCAAGGACCTGGCCCAATATATAGTAGAATCACTTGTTGATAATCCTGAACAGGTTCAGGTTAGAGAAGTCGCGCATGACAACACCATATTGGTTGAAGTACAAGTTGCACAGCCTGACATGGGTCGTGTAATTGGGAGAGGGGGGGCTGTCGTTAATAGTATTAGAACTTTGCTTCAAGTGTTAGCAGTGAAAGCTGACAAGAGAGTCTCATTGGAAATTATTGAGGACTAGCTCCCATTACTATTATTCAACAACCTTATTTATGAAATTAAACCGCCCACCTGGTAAGTCCAAGACGGAAATTCGAGGCTCGGCAAAAACAAATGCTGAGCCTCGTTTTTTAGTGATTGGGCGAGTGATTAGACCCCATGGCATTCGAGGAGATCTACGGGTTCAAAGCCATACAGGTAATCTCGATCGCTTCGCCTCGATAGAAAAAGTATATCTTGATGAAGATGATGGCGAGCCGCTCTTGGTTGAAAGTATCCGATTTCATCAGAAACGGGTTCTGCTCAAATTGAGGGGTATCGAGGACAGGAATGCGGCCGAATCTTTAAGGCACTCCTGGTTGTATATTCCAATGGACGAGGTTGTTCCATTGGAAGAAGATGAATACTTTCTCTTCCAACTAATTGGCTTAAAGGTAGTCAATCAAAATGGGGATGTTCTTGGAGAGATTAGCGATGTTTTGGAGACAAAAGCTAATAATGTTTTTATCGTAAGAGACGATGATCGCGAACATCTTATCCCAGACATTCCTGAGGTGATAAAGGAGATAAATTTCGCCAACAAAATAATGAAAATTGATGAACTTCCGGGACTCATCATTCATTAGACGGATGAGCCGCCTATCTATCGTTAATGCCAGCACTTTTTAACAATTGCTTGACAGTGAACCATTCAATCTCTATTCTTATCGACCATGTCCCAACAAAACCCCCCTTATCAAAAATATTGGTTAGGGTTTAACCTTGTCAAAGGGATTGGCCCGGCAAAATTATCAATGTTGCTTGAGCGTTTCGGCTCAATCAGGGACGCTTGGAATGCACCAAGAAGAGAATTGGAGTCACTTCGTCTTGATAGAAAGTCGATCGAATCTCTAGAAGAAAGAAGAAGAAGTCTCAATCTTGATGAAGAATTGGCTAAAGTTAAAGAGAACAGTACCAGCCTCTTAACCTGGGATTCGCCGGAATATCCACGTTATCTACGTGAGATTCCAAATAGCCCTCCACTATTGTATGTAATAGGAGAATTAAAGAGCTCAGATCAATGGGCGTTGGCGGTGGTTGGTACAAGAAGATTAACAACTTATGGCCGTCAGGTAACAAGGGAACTTGTAAGCGGTCTTGTACGGAACCAGGTAACGATTGTCAGTGGATTGGCCAAAGGGATCGATGCCGAAGCTCATAAGTCAGCTCTGGATGCAGGAGGCCGCACCATCGCAGTACTAGGTTCTGGCGTAAACTACATATACCCATCGGAACACCGCTCCCTTGCTGAAAGAATTGTTTCAGGACGAGGGGCAATATTATCTGATTATCCATTGGGAACTGTTCCAGAAGCGAGGAATTTTCCTCCGAGGAACAGGATTATTAGCGGCTTGTCGATGGGTGTGCTGGTAATTGAGGCAGGCGAAAGGAGCGGCGCTCTAATCACTGCAGAATTCGGATTGGAACAGGATCGGGAGATATTTGCTGTACCTGGAAATATTAATAACCCCGCGAGTAAGGGGACAAATCGATTGATTAAACAGGGTGCAAAATTAGTGCAAAATGTTGATGATGTTCTCGAGGAATTAAACCTTGCCCTAATACCCGAGCATATTAAGGCTGATAAAATTTTGCCCGACTCACCGGAAGAGGCCATTCTCCTCGATCATTTATCTCGTCAGCCCACCCATATCGATGAACTTACAAGGCAAGCAGGATTACCCACATCTCTCGTTAGCAGCACATTGACTATGATGGAACTGAAGGGAATGGTTCAACAGGTTGGTGCGATGAATTATGTCGTCGTTCGTGAATCTGACCCTGATTATGAATATGACAGCTCCACTCTCAGAACAGGCTAGAGTTGATATCTAACTGATAATTAATCAAAACCATGAAACTTGTCATCTTTGCTGGCGGAACAGGTCGTCGATTGTGGCCACTTAGCCGCCAAAGTTCACCCAAGCAGTTTGAGCCTATAATCCAGGGAAAATCAACGATTCAATTAGCCTTGGCCCGGCTGCAGAAGGGTTTCAATATTGAGGATATATTTATTTCCACAAACGACCGGTACATTGGTATCTTGCAGGAGCAAATACCCTCCTTACCAGAAGAGAATTTTATAAATGAACCGGCCAGACGAGATTTAGCTGCCGCTGTAGGCCTGTCAGTGATCCACCTGGCTCATCGATATGATCTCTCAGATAGGATTGGTATCGTCTGGGGTGATAATTATATGACCAAAGGTGATGCGTTTCTGCGTTTATTGACCGCGGCTGATGGAATAATCGTCTCGGATCAGGCCAATATGGTGTTCATCGGGGAGACACCCCGGTTTGCTAATAATAATCTGGGTTGGATTGGAATTGGACAAGAGAAAGGGAAGGAATTTGGACAATCATATTATTCATATGAATCCTGGGTATATCGTCCTGATTTGGACTTATGCCAGGAGATGTATATCTCAGGTAAATATGTTTGGAATACGGGATATTTTGTGACAACCATAGGGTTTGTTGTTGACTTGTACAAACGGTATCAACCTGAGCTTTGGGCTGATTTGGAAGAGATCGGCAGTGTGATTGGCAGCTCTGCGTATGATGAGACATTGGCAGAGATATATCCTAAACTTACGGCCGTTTCCTTTGATGATGCTATCGTAAAAAATATCGAACTCGAGGAGGCGGTTATACTTCACGGCGATACTGGGTGGAGCGATCCAGGAACACTGTACGCTCTCAAGGAAAGCATCAACCCCGATCCAAAAATTAATGTTGAGCGAGGGCTGGTAAGAGCCCATAAATCGAATGATTGCCTCCTATATAATTATGAGCCAGAGAAGCTTCTGGCTGTCGTTGGATTAGAAGGAATGGTTGTAGTTAATACTGAAGACGCCATTCTGGTTGTCCATAAAGATCAAATAGGTTCTGTGAAAGAGCTTGTCGATGAACTGATGGGATCTGATTTGGAGAAGTACACATGAAGATATGAGTGATTTAGAAGCCTACTGCGTTAAATGTAAGGAAAAACGACCGCTCTTGAACCCCGAACCGATGTGGACATCAAACGGCGGGGCTTTCACGAAAGGTAATTGCCCGGTTTGTAATACCAGGTTAACACGATTTGGACCAACCGAGGCCCACAATCATTTGCCTAAACCCGTGGTTGAAAAGAAAAAAGGTGCGAAGAAGAAATCAAAAAGAGGAACGAGCTCGCAGAAGCGGCGGTCCGGAAGATTGGTTATAGTTGAATCGCCGGCAAAGGCCAGGACAATCGGCCGCTATCTTGGCAGAGGTTATAAAGTGATGTCCAGCGTTGGACATATCAGGGACTTGCTTCGGTCTCGGTTGAGTGTTGATGTTGAACATGATTACACGCCTGAATACCGCGTGCCCAACGACAAACGTAAGGTCGTTAAGGAGCTGAAGGCTGCAGGGGAGAAAGCCAAGGAAATATACCTGGCGACGGACTCAGATAGGGAAGGCGAAGCTATCGCCTGGCACGTTCAAGAGTCTGCTGGCTTTGAGGCTGGTCGGACGCGAAGAGTAATATTTCAAGAGATCACCAAGGGAGCAATTGAGGATTCCTTTAGAAATCCACATGAAATCGACATGGATAAGGTCAATGCCCAACAGGCAAGACGAATTCTCGATCGATTAGTTGGTTATAAACTTAGCCCCCTTCTCTGGCGCAAAGTTCGAGGGCGGCTGTCAGCAGGCCGGGTTCAGTCCGTTGCCGTTAGATTGATAGTCGAAAGGGAGCGTGAGATTGATGCCTTTGTTCCCGAGGAATATTGGTCCCTTAAGGCTGAGTTGAGCCAATGGGAATATCGCAATCAAAAGCCAAGGCCTTCCTTCATCGTCAAGTTACGACGGATAAATGATCTCAAGCCAATATTAGCGTCGAAGGAAGATATTGATCGCCATGTTGAGAAGTTAGAAGGAGCGGAATGGACTGTATCAGGTATTCGTAAGGGAACACGAACACGTCGACCATCTGCACCTTTTACAACCAGTACTTTGCAGCAGGAAGCGTCGAGAAAGCTAAGGTTCACCACAAGAAAAACGATGCGTATTGCTCAGAACCTTTACGAGGGCATCGAATTGGGAGAGCAAGGAGCCGTTGGATTAATTACTTATATGCGGACCGACAGCGTCACCCTTGCAAAGGATGCCCAGCAGTCAGCGCGGGAACATATAATAGAAAATTATGGTAAAGATTATGCGCCAGCGAAAGTCCCAATTTACAAGACAAAAAGTAAATCCGCCCAGGAGGCCCACGAAGCAATTAGACCTACTTCAGTGAAAAATACACCCAAAGCCGTAAAGACTTTTCTTAATCGAGACCAGAATAGGTTATATAAACTTATCTGGGATCGTTTTATAGCGAGCCAGATGTCAGCGGCCGTATACGATACCATGAGAGTAGACGTTAAGGCGGGAAAACCCCGGTTATCCCTTTCTAAACGACCCTATGATTTTCGAGCATCGGGTTCCACTTTGCGATTTCCTGGTTTCCTTGTGCTTTATGAGGAGAGCAAAACTGCTGCTGTATCCGAGAATGGCGACGGTCAAATACCAACAGACCTGAAGCAGCATGAGATTTTAGATAACCTTGGGCTGATTACGGAGCAGCATTTTACCCAACCTCCGCCAAGGTTTTCTGAGGCATCACTGGTCAGCGAGTTAGATGAAAATGGGATCGGGCGGCCGAGCACTTATGCCAGCATCATAAGCACTATTCTTGCTCGGGGATATGTCGAAAAGGAAGATAGGCGCCTGGTACCGACAGAGATCGGCTTTATCGTCACCGATCTGTTGGTCGAGTATTTTCCGGATGTGATGTCGGTGGATTTTACAGCCCGAATGGAAAGTGAGCTCGACCATATATCTGATGGCGCACCGTGGGTTCCTGTTGTCGACAGTTTTTACAAGCAATTTGCCAATCGACTTGAGGTTGCCGATAAATCTATCGAAAAAATTGAAGTGAATAGAGAATTGGAGCTGGTTGGAAGAGAATGCCCCTTATGCGGAAACCAACTGGTCTATCGTGATGGAAGGTACGGTCGATTCATTGGCTGCAGCACATTTCCGAAGTGCCGGCATACAGAACAGATATTAAACAAGATCGGTATTAAGTGCCCGCTTGATGGAGATGAAGGCGGAGAGGTTGTTGAGCTTACGAATAGGAGGGGTAGGCCATATTATGGTTGTTCAAATTATCCCGACTGCAAATGGCGAAGCTGGAAGCGGCCGATAGCAGAACCATGTCCTAACTGTGGAAATTTGTTAGTGAGAAAGAATAAGAAGCTCGTTGAATGTACCGTATGTGGAGAGCAGTATCCGGCTGAGCGGTTTGAGACTGAAGAAAGTGAAAGTGTCACGGTTTAACGGAAGGGTATCAACTCCATTTCTTAGCTGTTAAAATTCGCATAGTCATCACTACCAATTCGCACATAATTCTGGGAAGGGGAGCTTTCCAGGTTAGTTGGTCTCGAAAACCGCCTGAGGTAACATTCGGACACGAAAAAGGTAGCTGCCGAAATCAGCCAGACTTGTGTTAACTAACAAAGAGGCTGCCTGGATAAGGTTGGAAGGTTTTTCGAGTGTGCAGATAAACAAGTTGGTTAGCCAATCAATCCGCGTCGATGAGATTGCTTCAGATTTTATCGAATTTCTCCAGGAAAAGACTGGCGATCATCCCCAGCTTTGTAAGGAATTGGCCATCAATTTAAGCGAGAAGGGTCTAATTAATGAATCCTCTTCAAAAGCTAATCTGAACCCAATGGTATGGGCTGCTGATCATTACGAGGTGCCTATTGAAATACATAAATCTGTTATAGGACGTATTGATCAACTGCCAGTCCCACAACAGGTGATTCTCAAAATCGCCACCCTCGCCGAGGAGCCGTTTACGGCCGATATAATAAGAAAGGCTTACCCGATTAATCTTGATGATGGGTCGATCGCCCGTCACATGGATGATTTAGAACGAATGCGGTTTCTTCGCCATACCCCTTCTGGACCAGGCGAAAGGTTATATAAATTCGACAATACAATTACCCGTGATGAATTAAAAAGCCTGATGCCAGTTAAAAAGATAAACGAAATTCAATCGCTCATAACAATGGCATCAGGCTTTTTATTTCATCACGGATAATTGTATTGTCGAATTTATATAACTTCTCGCCTGGTCCAGAAGAGGTATGGCGAAGAAACCGCATTCGATCTAAATCATCC
>PVMS01148227.1_pt1 | contig 10839 bp, 3 predicted proteins | sample 1853461 | NCBI WGS metagenome assembly PVMS01 (sample SAMN08582032, study PRJNA380276) | Marine sediment metagenome, whole genome shotgun sequencing project. | isolation source: ocean sediment barecode stripped | collected 2017
GGCCGTCAGGGCCGCAATCGACCAGGTGCGCGATACCAGGTCAAACTCGCTGCGCGGCTTGTCGCTCAGAAAATGGCTGATTTCAACACCGGCGGCGTGGATCAGCACATCGATTTTTCCACTGGTATCGCGCACCTGGTCGATTGCGGCCCTGACGGCCATGTCATCGGTCAGATTGACGGAATGATAGTATGCCTGCCCGCCATGGCTTTCGACGGCCTGGATTGCCGTCAAAGCGGCATGGGCGCGCTCGAGCCGGGCGAGTTCTTTCTCCACCATGGCGGGGGTTGCCTTTTTACCGCTGGACTTGATGCGTTCAAAAATCTCTCGCTTCAGGCCGTCCCGGTCAGACGAGAAACGCGCAATGTCCGGATCGCCCCGCCCGGGTTCCGGCGCCAGGTCGAGCAGGTGGAAGCTGCCGCCACTGTTTGCGGCCAGATCAGAGATGATGGCTGAAACGATGCTGCCGGCCGCACCCGTGACGACAAATACCGTTTCTTCATCCAGTTCAACACCGGTGCTGGTACCGTCACAGGGTATTTCCGTGATACCGATTCCCCAGCGCTGGTCACCGCTGATACCGACTTCAATGAGACCCGGGTCACGCAGGGTTTCGTCGATGATTCGATCCGCCAGGGCGGCGGTCTTCCGGCTTTCGGGAAAATCAACGACCTTGCACAATACATCGGGGTGTTCGCGTTTGTAGGCTTTCACAAATCCTGAGACTCCGCCCCCGAGCGGGTTCCGTGCGCCAGCTTCATCGTAACCGTGCTTGCCGCCCAGGCGGGTGGCGGCAACCAGGAAGGCCCCGTTCTCATTCACCTGATCATAAAGTGCGTGCATTGTGGTATACAGCTGCTTCACCCGGATTTGAACCGACTGTTGCCAGACTTCCTGATCCATTTCCGCAATGGGCGCGTGAGCGTCCAGTGCAGGTAGCCAGTACACGCCGTTAATCGTGCCTTCTGAAATCCAGCTTTCGAGTTGCTGCTCATTTGATTCCGTATCCGATTCCGGATGCATCTCAAGTACCAGGACGCCCAGTTTCTTCAAGCGCTTGATCAGAGCAGTTGCCACGCCGCCGCTATCAGGCATGATCACGACTCGCGTACCTTTTTCCAGTTCAACACCGGTGCTTTTGCACAGGTCCAGAGACGGCCGCCAGATGGCTTGCGGCACTCGCCTTGGAACACGGTTGGCGATGTCCAAAGTCGCCGTTAATGGCTGCTCCGCAGCGGTGGCTGCCGACTTTTCAACCCCTGTTTCCTGTTGTGCAGATTCCGCAGGGGGCACGGTGGCAGTTTGCGGCATACGATCCTTCACAAAACCAATCGCATGATTGAGCGTCGGAAAATCCTTCAGTTGCAGATTTTCATCCCGGGGAATGCCGTAGGATTCGCGCAGGGAAGCGAAGATTTCGGCCTGTTTTACCGTGTCAATGCCCAGATCGGCCTCGAGGTCCAGTTCCAGGTCAAGCATATCGGAGGGGTAACCGGTCATGCCGGCCACGATTTCCAGAACTCTGGCTCGAATACTGCTGTCTTCGTCGCCTGTCGGGGCAGTGGGCTGGTCTGTTGTCGCCTGTCCAGTTTCGTCAACCGTTATCGGTTCGGCCACCGCTGCGGCCGGCGCCGCTACGGCCAGCAAAGCGGGCGCCCGGTCACGCACGAAGCCGACGACATGCGCCAGGGTAGGGAATTCCCTCAACTGCAGGTTTTCTTCGCGCGGTATGTCATAAGCGGCACGAATCTCCGCAAACACTTCGGCCTGTTTTACCGTGTCGACGCCCAGGTCGGCCTCGAGATCGAGATCAAGTTCCAGCATGTCGGGCGGGTAGTCGGTCTTTTCCGCGACCAGTTCAATGACCCGTTGTTCTACGCCGTCACCGGTGGCGGTTTCAGGGGCTGCGGGATCGGCCCGCTCTGCTGTTGTGGCAACTGCCGCGGTTTCGGTAGCCCTGACAGGCTCTTCCACGACCGCAGGCGGGACAGGTGGTGGTGCCACTGTCGCTGGCGCCGGCGATACCTGAGCACTGGCAGACGCTGAACTCGCTTTGAGCTGCGGTGGGCCCTGGTCCCTGATTCGCAGGCGGCGAGTCACCACTTCAAGGTCGGCTGAATCGTAACCACTTATGCTGTTGAGCCAGTTTGCCCAGCCTGCGGGATCGGTAAGCCGGTATTGGAAACCAAGTTGATCCGGATTACGCCGCCGTCCGTCGGATGACGGTATCCGGCGTGTCAGTGTCATGCCCAGCTGGGAACCGAAACCCGCTGCCAGGCGCAGTGCGTACTGGACCGGATACGTGCCACCAGTCGATATGTTCAGTTCACCCAGCTCAGGATCGATCTCCCTGAAGTTGGGTACCGGCGGGACGATCCCGGTTTCCAGTGCTTTCACTGCAACCGCATCCTCGATGCCGGCGCCCATGGCATGGCCTGTGAAGCCCTTGGTATTGGTGATTACGATCTGGTCGGCCTGGTCGCCGAACACGGATCTCAGGGCGTGAATCTCGGCCGAGGCGCTGCCGCCGCGGGCCGGTGTGTAGGTCTCATGGGACATGAAAAACATCTGCGGTGCCATTTCATGCCGGCTGATACCGTGCCGCTGCTCCACGCCGCTGATCAACTGTTCCATCACCATGGCAATGTGGTCGATATCGAGCCGGGTGCCGTGAAATGCGCTGTTTACCGCGACAGAGCCCAGCACTTCGCATATGGCTTGCAGGCCCCTGGCCTGTGTAGCCTCTTCACTTTCAATGACAAGGGCGGCAGCGCCCATGCCCATGATCATGCCGTGCCGGCGCCGATCGAACGGCGTGGCTGCTTCCTCGACGATTTCATCGGTTGCTGCTGCACCCGAGGCGAGAAAGCCCGAACCAACCCATTCAATCAGGTTGTCCGAAGTGACGTTGTCGGCAGAAATGACAATCACTCGGCGGCAGCGGCGCTGGCGGATCCAGTCTTCAGCCAGCGCTACAGCATGCGTCGTGCTGGCGCATGCGCCATTGATTTGAGTGTTGGGGCCGCGGGCGCCGATCTCCTCGGCAAACTGTGAATGGCCCATCGACAGTGCGCGGAACAGGAAACGGCGGTCGAAGCGGTATTCAGTCCGTCCAATCAGGCTGTTCAGTTCATCGATGCGGCGGTCGAGCTCGTCGATGCCGGCTTGCTGACCATCACCCTGGTGGTCGAACCAGTCACGCAGGCTCTGCAGGCCTGAGAGTTGTTCACGATGGCCCCGTTCATTGTGATATTCGTTCATCTGCTCAGCGAATGCATCCGTTCCGGGGAATGCAGAAGCGAAGATGATCCCGGTATCGTCACGCAGTTCATCCGGCAGCCGCCAGCGGTCTGGCAGGCGGGTGCCGGTTGTGGTGGTCTTGTACGTGAGCACCAATGGGATGCCGGCATCGCGTAAGGCATCAATACCGACCGCAATCGCCATCGCGGTGGTGGAATCAAAGGCCCTGGCCCGTTCCTTGTTAACCCCGAACTCCCGGACAATATCGAATTCACCGGCTCGGCCGGCCAGCTTCACAACGTCCCTGGTGTTATCGATAGTCACGAATTCCGGATCGCCATGTTCCGGCTTGACCAGGCGTCTGATGTGCTTGTTGACCATCGCGCTGCGATATTTATGCGGGATGACATCAATAAATTGTTCACCGTGCAGAATCCGGCCGATGTTTTCCTCGTCAAACAGCTTACGGGTGCCCGGCAGACCCAGGGCTGCTCCGCTGACAACGATCCGGCTGGCGCCGTTGGGCGCCGCCGCTGGGACGGAAGGGGGGGCGCCGCTGATGAGCTGACTTCCACGTTGCATAAATTCGGTGAACAGGGCGCCCAGTTCACCATAGGGTGTCGCACCGGCTGCAACATTCGCCGCCGGGTTCTGGGACGTTGCTGTCGGCGCGGGAGGGGTTTGTATTTTAACAGCTACGGCAGGCTCGAGTTCTTTTTGTGTCGTGACAGGGACCGCAACTTCTTCGCGGCCTGTGCCGTGACCACTCGCATACAGGCCGCACAGCGCCTGATTGAGCGAGACGGATTCACCTGACTTGGGATGATTGGTAAACAGGGACACCACGTCAGCACGGTCGCCGAGCACACCATCGACCAGCCCTTTCAGCGCCCTTTTGGGGCCGACTTCGACAAACACGCGGGCGCCCTTGTCATAGAGCGTCTCAAGCCCCTTGATGAACTGTACCGGTGAAGCGATCTGGCGCGCCAGCAGATCGAGCATTTCATTGACTACCTCGTCACCCTGCGGATAGAAGCCACCGGTTACGTTGCAAATAACCGGCAAATTGGGCGCACGCAATTGCATGCGTGACAGTACTTTGCGCAGTGGCTTGCTGGCCCCCGCGACGATCTTCGTGTGGAAGGCATGGCTTACCGGCAGAGGCACCGCCTGAACGCCAATGGCTTCAAACAGTTCAATCGCCTGGTCAATGGCGGCAGACTCACCGCCAATAACAGATTGTTGATAGCTGTTGATGTTGGCGATCACCGAGTAGCCTTTGATTTTTTCCAGCATCCTCTGAATATCGGTCAATGGTGCAAAAACCGCGGCCATCTTGCCGTTGTCCTCCATGGACACTTTTGTCATTTCCTGGCCGCGGGCGGCAACGGCTTCGAGTGCATCCGCAAAACTGAGCGCACCGGCCTGAACCAGGGCGCCGTATTCGCCCAGGCTGTGGCCCATGACCATGTCGGGGGTGATTCCATAGTCTCCCAGCAGGCGGCTCAGTGCCATATCGGTGGCGATCAGGGCAGGCTGCGTGATTTCGGTCTGCATGAGCGCCTGGTTGGCCGCCTTGACGCGGGACTTGTCGTCAGCATTGACGAATATATAGTCCGAAAGAGGCTTGCCGAGAATCGGCTCCATCACCCGGTCGGCCTGTTCAAAGGTCTCCCGCACCACTGGCTCGGTTTCGCGCAGATGCGCCAGCATGTTGACGTACTGGGATCCCTGGCCCGGAAACAGGAAAGCGATCTTGCCGGGCTCGCCTTTTCCGTGAAACACACCCTGGGCATTGAAGGCCTTCCACAGGCCTGTGTCGTCCTGTTGAACCGCGCGCAGCGCGAGGTCGATCTTGCGGCTAAGGTCGGGGGCGTCCCTGAAATCGATTGCAATACGTTCGGCCGCTCTCAGGTCGGCTGCCAGCGGCGCCTGGCCGCTGACTACCCGGCCGGCTTCAGCATCGGCCTTGAGCGAACGTAGCCTTTCAGCCAGTCCGGCGCTATCATTCGCGCCAATCACCACCACGCCTTCCGGCGGCGCCTTGGCTGCGGCGCCTGCGGTGGCCAGGACCGGCGATGCCAGGAATTTTTCGGTTTCCGCGACAGAGTGGTGCTTGTTGCCGCCACCGTTCAGCCGGCCCGGGATGTATTCTTCGAAAACCGCGTGGAAATTGGTTCCGCCAAATCCGAAGGCGCTGACCGCAGCCCGCCTGACGCCGCATTCGGGCTCTTTCCATTCCCGCAGGTCACCATTGACATAGAAAGGCGATTGACTGAAATCGATATCCGGATTGGATTCCTCGCAATGCAGGCTGGGAGGAATCACTTTATCGTTGAGCGCCAGGCAGGCCTTCAGGATACCGGCGGCGCCGGCGGCGCCTTTGAGGTGCCCGAAATTGGACTTGACCGAACCGAGAGCGATGCTGTTGGGTGCCGCACCGGCTTTGGTGAATACCTCGGACAGGCTCTCCACTTCCACCACGTCACCGACCTTGGTCGATGTACCGTGGCCCTCCACGAAAGTAGCCGTTGCAGGCGACAGGCCGGCATTATCCCAGGCCCGCTGGATCGCGAGTTTCTGGCCGACCGGATTCGGTGCGGTAATACCTTTGCCCTTACCGTCGCTGGAGCCGCCTATTCCACGTAGCACGGCATAAATATGATCTCCATCACGCTCGGCGTCCGCCAGTCGCTTGAGAAGGAACAGCGCAGCGCCTTCGCCCATCACGAATCCATCGGCGCCGGCGCCGTAAGGGCGGGTCCCGGTGGCTGAAAGCGCACCGATTTTGCAGAATTTGACAAAGGTCGTTGCGCCCATATTGCGGTCAAGGCCGCCGGTGATGACGGAATCGAAATCGTGCTCGATCAGTCCCTCGACAGCAGCGCTGATGGCTGCCATCGCGGATGCACAGGCTGCGTCGACAACGTAGTTCGGGCCATGAAAATTGAATGCGTTGGCGACACGGCCGGCGATCACGTTGGCCAGTTCGCCCGGCATCGTATCCTCGGTAACATCCGGGATCAGTTGGTTCATGCGCTCATGCGTCTGCGCAATGATCCGCTCACGCAGCTCGACCGGAAGTTCCTGAAAACTTTCGGCCTGCCCCAGTTCGCGGGCGAATTCCGGAAAGGACACACGCAAGGCAGTGAGATAGTGCTTTTCGCCGGCCATCGCATTGCCGAGAATCACGGCCGTTCGGTCTGTATTCAGCGGCCGGCCGGGATAGCCGTAGTCCTCAAGCACAGAGTGGGTGATGTTGATGGCCCAGCGCTGGGCATCGTCCATCTTATTGGCGACCTTTGGCGGTATCGGCAGTTTCCAGTCAAAGGGCTTCCACTCCCATTCGCGCACCCAGCCGCCGATTTTGGAGTAGGTCTTATCGGGGGCCTTGGGATTGTCACTGTAATACAAAGCGGGATCCCAACGATCGGCATCCACTTCACTGATACTGTAACGGCCCGATTTAATGTTTTCCCAGAATTGTTGTGCGTCGGGGGCATCGGGGAGAATTCCACCCAATCCAACAACGGCGACTGCGCGGTGTGCTGTGTCCTTCATTTTCCTACCTGTATTTTTAATAATAATATTTACTGCTAATTACGTTCGTAGATGGCGTCCGCCACGGCTCCCATATCACTGAGGAGCCCTGCCTGCGTTTGTAAGATTTCTCCCAGGTGCAGCGCGTCGGCAAATCCTGCCGGTGTTTCGTTTTGCGCACCGGCCACCAGTTTCAGGCCTTCCGTGGCAACCCTCAGTGCTGCGTCGCGCGCCATGACACGAGCCATGGCACACAACGTGTCGGCAGAAAAGCGCCGATCGGCTTTTGCGTCCAGCGTGTTTTCGATGGCGTCGCGGGCGCGCATGGCGAGGCTTCCGGCACACTCGGCCCAGGCAATGAGCTCGCCGAGGCGGAACAATACGTGCTGGTTGCGGGTCAGCCTGGCCAGGCGGCACCGTTCCATGACTTCAGCCATCGCATGCAATGCCAGGGCTGCGGTGTCAGCTCCGACTTCGGGCCGCCCTGCATGCAACTGTTCCAGTTCCTTCGCCCGGTCGTGGTAAAACTCGCCTCGGGTCTTGAGATGCTCCTGCCAACGGTCCCGGGCTATGGTCATCTCCATGATTTCCGAAGTGCCTTCGTAAATGGTCGTGACACGAACGTCCCGTTTGATCTTCTCAACCATGTATTCACGGGTGTAACCGTAGCCGCCGTGCGCCTGAATGGCGGCGTCCGCCGCCGCATTACCCGCTTCGGTGCTGAAGTACTTGGCAATGGCGCCCTCGGTGTTGAGGATCCCTTCACCGTCATCGATCCGTCTGGCCGTATGCTCAATATAAGCACGCCCTGCTTCGAGACGAACGGCGTGTGGCACAATCAACTTGTGTGTGTAACCCTGCTTTTCGGACAGTGGAGAACCGGCCTGCACGCGCTCCTTGGAGTACTCGATTGCGCGATCCAGCGCCGCCCAGCCACAGCCGATACCAAAGGAGGCGACCATCAGCCTGGTGTAGCCGAACACCCGCTGCGCCTGGATCAGGCCCTGACCCTCGACTTCGCCGAGCAGCTGTGCGGCCGGCACATAGACATCATCGAGCAGCACAGACGCGGTGTTGCTGGCCCGGATACCGTGCTTTTCTTCGGGTTTGCCGTGTGACAGGCCTTCCGTTCCTGCTTCTACCACGAACCAACTCGGTCCCCCGGGGGCCATGGCCAGTATCGAATACAGGTCTGCGAAGCCACCGTTGCTGATCCATTGCTTGGCGCCGCTGATCCGGTAGCCTTCGATCGCACCGTTTGACTGGACCGGATCCGCATGGGTTTTGAGCGCGCCCAGATCGCTGCCGGCGGCCGGTTCCGTAGCGCCGTAGGCCATCAAAAGGCCTTCTTCAGCCAGCCGTGACATCCAGTGTGCCTGTTGTTCCGCTGTTCCGCCTACCCGGATCGGGTCGCTGCCGAGAAATGTAGCAAGCACACCCGTGGCCACGCCCAGATCGATCCGGGCCATTTGTTCGCACACGCGGTACACATCGAAGGCGCCTCCACCCATGCCGCCGTACTCCAGCGGAATGAATACCAACTGGATGCCAAGACCTTCGCCGAGCAATTCCTTCACCAGCTCGGCCGGAAATTCATCGCGTTCATCCAGCTCCAGAAGACGGTCATCGGGGAGGGCGTCGGTGACGTACTCGCGTACGGCGTCGAGGGTCATTTCAAGGGTTTCAAAATCGATTGCACTGGTCATCATTTTTTCCGCAGATGGGAGTCGCCTGCACATTGCATGCAAGTCCATTAACATTATGATCTGGGCACAAATCTGAAAACCGGCATCCGACAAAATCATGATCTGGGTCAAGCCGGATAGCGTGGTAAACGGATCTAATTGGCGGCTGTCTTGCGCCCGCTTAAAAGCCCCGAATCAAATAATTGAAAAAACCACTTGAGTCCGGGGGTGATCAATGCGTCAAATAGTGATGACAGTCCATTGCGGCATGCCTACTCATGACCCAATTTTGAAACAAAATGTACAGTGAATTGTTTCCAATAATTACCCCCACCCTGATCGGCGCTGGATTGGGTTATGTCTGGGCGCGCAAGGGATTCGATTATCCTGTCGAATTCGTCACCCGTGCGGTAATGAACATAGGCGCGCCCTGCCTGATCATTTCGTCTTTCAGTAAGGCCGATATCGAGATTGACAAGATGGTGGAAATGGCCGGGGCCGCTGTGTTGATCTTGTTGCTTATGCTGGCTTTTGGTGTAGTACTGATACGGATGATACGCCTGCAAACCACCACGTTCCTGCCGCCACTGTTGTTTGGCAATATTGGTAACATGGGCCTGCCATTGTGCTTGTTCGCATTCGGGGAGAGCGGCCTTGCCCTGGGGCTGACCATATTCCTGGCAATCTATACCTTGCAGATGTCATTGGGCATCATGCTGGTGGCAGGACGGGGTAATTTTACCGGGCTACTGAAGCAACCGGTGCTGTGGGCCACGGCCCTTTCCGTGTTCCTGGTCAGCAGCGGGCAGCCACTGCCGGCCTGGTTGGACAATACCACCAGCCTGCTGGGCGGATTCGCTATTCCGCTGATGCTGATCACACTGGGCGTTTCTCTGGCTGATCTCAAGGTTACCGAGTGGAAGCACAGCCTGTTGTTCAGCGTCATCCGTGTTGTTGGAGGCTTCGGTCTCGGACTGTTCGTCGCCCACTTGTTTGGCCTGGAAGGTGTCGAACGAGGCGTGCTCATCCTGCAGTCTTCGATGCCGGTGGCGGTGTTCAATTACCTGCTGGCACTGCGTTACCAGCGCGAACCGGGTGAAGTGGCTGGAATGGTGGTATTTTCCACCGTGCTGGCTTTTATTTTGCTGCCGTTCATCATCAGCTACGTACTGCCCTGAATGTATGAAATATCCCGGGCTGATATTCGGTCTCCTAATCCAATCAAAGCGGACACCCATTCAATGACAACAATGATCAGATCACAATTCCTGCTGCTGGCCATCATCCTGGGGCTAAGCACGTCTCCACTGTTTGCGCAATTGCAGCGCACCGACATTCATGCAGAGGCAAGCCAGGTTCAACCCCTGTTACCGGGCATGAGCGCACCGGAATTCGACCTGCTCGACGCGGCTGGTAACCCGGTTCATTTCGACCCGAAAAAGCTGGATAAGCCGCTGGTGCTTTCGTTTTTCCGCGGTGGCTGGTGCCCGTACTGCAATCTGCACCTGGCCGAAATGCGAAAAGCTGAAGCGGACCTCGAAGGCATGGGTTTCGATATCTGGTTCATCAGCATAGACAAACCGGAATTGCTCTACGAAAGCCTGCAGCAACCGGATATCGGCTACACCGTCCTGTCCGACTCCAAACTCAGCGCCACGCGTGCTTTCGGACTGGCTTTCCGTATGCCCGACGACATGGTCAAGAAGTATCTCGAGTACGGCATCGACCTGGAAGGTTCATCCGGCGAATCCCACCACGTCCTGCCGGCACCCGCCACTTTCATAATCGGCGCCGACGGCATCATCCAGTTCCAGTACACCAACCCCGACTACAAAGTAAGACTCCACCCCGAAGTTCTGTTGGCCGCCGCCCGCGCCTACACCGACGGCGTCAACGACCGCCTCCAGCGTCAATACAAGGCCATGCGCGAGAAAAAATCCTAGTGTAGGAGCGAGCCTTGCTCGCGATTTGTAACCGACCGAATGTAGGAGGCCGCCATGCGGGCGACCGCTTTTTGTATCGGTGGCTCTGTTTGAACGCAGCGCTGGCATACAGCGGCCTGGGTAGACTTTCCCACTCATGCTTATCCGGCCCTGCGGGCTTCCCTCGCGAGAATCTCAGCCTGATCGGGACCGGGCTTACAGGGCATCCTTCGGCAATTGCTCCCGGCATGGCTCTACCTCCTGCATCCCTGCAGTCGTGCCCTAGCGCCCTCAATTTTCTCCCTGAAAATTGCCCCGGGCTGAGATTATCACTCGGCGGCTAAAAATCGTGGGAAAGCCTACCCAGTCCACTGCATGCCGTTGAGGTTTTCGCTCTTTTTAGCCCGATAGTGATTGAGCCTTGATGGCGGCCTCCTACAATTGGCTGGACA
>PVMS01062775.1_pt1 | contig 10838 bp, 7 predicted proteins | sample 1853461 | NCBI WGS metagenome assembly PVMS01 (sample SAMN08582032, study PRJNA380276) | Marine sediment metagenome, whole genome shotgun sequencing project. | isolation source: ocean sediment barecode stripped | collected 2017
CCTGCGATTCCGGCGTATACAGATGATATTTCACAGCCCGCCATAAGTTCCGCCTCTTCAATCGCCTTTTGTATCGATTCCACGGTGGATTCAATATTAACCACAACTCCTTTCCGAAGCCCGATGGAAGGATGTGTTCCGATACCGACGATGTTTATCTTATCTCCTGTCTTTTCACCGACCACAGCACAAATTTTAGTCGTTCCAATATCAAGGCCGACGATAATATTTTCCTGTCCCTGCATTCTAAACCTCCTTATGGCCTCCGGCTTTAGATCCTATTTTCGCAGGATTTACTACGATACGATTTAAATCGTTGAGATCAATGGATTCGAGATGTGAAAAATTTCCATTCTTTTTTAGATAAAAAAGCACATTTTTAAGCATTTCGTACTTATTCGGATAATCATCGTACCCGATTTTTATTGCTTTGATACGGTCAAACGCGTAGATTGTGAGACCCATTTCTCGATCCACACGTATTCTTTTTATTAACCTGCAGGGAAGAATACTTTCAGGTTTTTTCCCAAGGGCTAAAATTGTCATTACAGCATTAAAAGGAACGCTCCGGGATTCACCCCGGACATTGATGTCTGAAAATTCAAGCCCGCCGATCACCGGCAGGCGGCAATGGTCCGAGGCATCCATTTCTTTGAAGATCTCTCCATGGGTATTGATGATAAATTTTCGACCAAGGTCTAAAATGGCGAGGGGCTGCTGCTCCTTTATTCTGATACTGATTCCTGTGGGAAGTTCCCTGCTGACTTCAGCCTCCTCAATCCATGAATGCGCCAGGAGCCGCTTTCTAACCCTTGAAAGATTTACTGAAAGAATGTTTACACCTTCAGTTATCTGGCTCTGCAGCAAAACCTGTTCATCTGTGAGCCGATTAGCGCCGGTTACCGTCAGACTTTCAGCCTTGAAATAATCGCACTGGGTTATAAAGTCGTAGGTAAAAATAAAAAGAAAGCTGGCCAAAAGCAAAATTGTCCCGACAGTTGCTGTTTTTATGCTGAAAATAACGCGCATTATAATTCTATTGCGCCTTCTGGCAGCACTGTTTCTGTAATAATTTTTCCGGGTGCTTTTACGTCCCAACAATCTTAACCTCTCTTTTAAGATCAATGTTGAACCTGTTTGATACGGCCTCTTCAGCCAGTTCCATCAATGCCAGAAAATCTGCGGCCGATGCGTTGTGCCGGTTTATAATAAAATTGGCATGCTTTGATGAAATTTCCGCCCCACCGATGGATTTTCCTTTTAGGCCGGCCATCTCAATAAGTTGGCCCGCTGTTTTACCGGACGAGGGATTTTTAAAAAAACATCCTGCAGTTGGCCACCCGACGGGCTGTTTTTTCCAGCGTGTTTTTAAAATTGTTCGCGCCTCTTTTTTTAGTTTTTCCGAATCCGAAAGACGCAGACGGAAACAGCCGTCTAATATAATCGTTTGTGCGTGATAACCATCTGTTAGCTCAGGGTTCCATGAAAGCGTTCTGTAAGAAAAATCGAGCTGCTCCCGCCGAATTCTTAGGGTCCGACCCGTAGGCAACAATACGGTGATGGATTCAAGAACGTTTCCCATGGATCCATGGGACGTCCCGGCATTCATCATAATCCCACCGCCAACCGTCCCTGGAATGCCCAGGGCAAAATTCATTCCTTCAAGGCCCTGCTTCAGTGCATAAGCGCAAAGGGATCGCATGGGGACACTTGCCGAGGCGGCAATGATAAGGCCATCGGCTTTCCTGCCTGTCTGAACGATGGTCTTTGGGCATTTTGTCAACACGATTACAATTCCCTTGATGCCGCTGTCCTTGACCAGAAGATTGGTGCCTTCGCCGATGATCAGATAGGAAAGTCCGCTATTCCATGACCATTCCACCAGCGCTTTAAGATCTTCAAGGTTTTCAGGAGTCACCAAAGCTTCCGCCGGCCCGCCAACACGCAATGATGTATGTCTGGACATGGGTTCGCAAAATTTGACGTTGTCTCCGAACCGGCTTTCAAGCCATTTTATGAAATCAGAATCAAGGGCCATAAACGTTATGTCCTCTGACTGCATCCCAAATGTTGACGGTGTTGCAACACATCTATTTTGACAATTCATCAAGCACCATTTCCCCGACTTTCCAAACATCTCCGGCACCCAGAGTGATCACAATATCGTCCGGGGCTAAAACGTTTTTAAGATGCGTAACCGCTTTTTCAAAATTTTGCATATAAACGACATTTCTGTGGCCGTGGCGCTGGATTCCTTCAAACAGATCATACCCTTCTACCCCCTTTATCTTTCCTTCTCCGGCTGCATAGATGGGAAGAACCACCAGTAGGTCCGACTGATAGAATGAACGGGTGAAGTCATCAAAAAGTGCCTGGGTTCTGCTATAGCGGTGGGGTTGGAACACCACCACAATCCGTCTGCCAGGCCAGCATTCCCTTGCAGCATGCAGGGTGGTCTTGATCTCCGTAGGATGATGCCCGTAATCGTCAACAACTGTAACCCCTTTTTTTTCACCCTTAATTTCAAGCCGCCGTTGAACACCTTCCACAGTTTGAAGCGCCGATTTTATAACTTCAAAGGGAATATCGAGTTCAATGCCCACCGCGATACTTGCCAGGGCATTGTAAACATTATGAAGGCCCGGGAGGTTCAGCAAAATCTCTCCGAGTAACGTTCCAAGATGATACACCTTGAACCTGCTTTGTAACCCTTCAAAAGCCACATCTTTGGCCTGGAAATCGGCCTGAGTACTCATCCCATAAGTCATAAACCGTTTATGAATGTTCGGGATAAGCGACTGGATCGACTCATCGTCCAGACAAAGAACCGCCAGACCGTAAAAAGGTATTTTGTCAATAAAGCTCATAAAGACTTCTTTGATGTGGTCCAGGTCTCGATAAAAATCGAGATGCTCTCGATCGATATTCGTCACTACCGCGATGGTAGGAGACATTTTAAGAAAAGAGCCGTCACTTTCATCGGCTTCGGCCACGATATAATCCCCCTCGCCAAGAAGGGCATTGGAATCGATACTTTTTAGTTTTCCGCCGATAACCACTGTAGGGTCGAGTCCGCCTTTACCCAGAACAGCGGCAACGATGGACGTGGTGGATGTTTTACCGTGAGCGCCGGCAACCGCCACACTGTACTTCAAGCGCATCAGTTCCGCCAACATCTCTGCCCGGGGGATTACCGGGATCGACCCCCGGCCTGCGGCAACAACTTCAGGATTTTTCGGGCCCACTGCCGATGAAGTGACAACAACATCAGCCCCCCTGATTTGTTCTTCAGAATGATCTTTAAATATAATGCCTCCGAGGCGTTCCAGACGCCGGGTAATGTCTGAAGAACTGATGTCAGATCCAGACACCTTGTAGCCTAGATTGAGAAGGAGTTCGGCAATCCCACTCATGCCGATACCGCCGATTCCAACAAAGTGAATATGATATTTTTTAAGAAACATACGTTTTGTTCAATTAGTTTTATTGGTTTTACTAAGCTAACCCGGATAAGCCGGTTGTAGCGAAGCGAAAATCCCGATTTATCGGGGAACCAAAATCATTTGCCACCAAGACACAAAAAATTTTATTTCATTATTCTTTCTTAGTGTCTTGGTGCCTTTGTGGCGAAAAGAAAAAAGTTTTGCCACAAAATTCATAATTAAGAAATCAACTCGTAACAGTCATCGACAATCGCCGCTGCCGCGTCAACTCGTCCAAAATCCCCGGCCCGGGATGCCATCCGATGAAGGTCATCCGGGTTAGCGGCATAAAAATTAATTCGCTCTGCAAGGGCTTTGCCGCTGAGATCCTTTTCAAGGATCATTTCGGCAGCCCCTGCGTCGACCAAAGAACGTGCGTTTAGCACCTGGTGGTCATCCGCCGCAAAAGGAAACGGTATGAAAATGACCCCTTTCCCAATTGCTTTGATTTCTGCCACAGTGGTCGCCCCCGCCCGGCATATGATAAGATCGGCTTTTTGATACTGTCGGCCCATATCGTTAAAAAAGGCCTCGACTCTGCAGGGAACGCCCTGTTCCCTGTAAACACTTTTTACCCGGATCTCATCGTGTGCCCCGGTCTGATGCACAAAGAAGTAAGCTTCTTTATCATCGATAAGTTCAATGGCTTCCAAAACTGCCATGTTTATACTGTGAGCCCCCTGGCTCCCGCCGAGTATCAGGATCGTGAACTGCCGCCGCTGGTCTGAATCCGTCGTATGAACATCTTTCTGCTCCCTTGCGAATTGGAGAATTTCTTTGCGCACAGGGTTTCCGGTAACCCGTATTTTTTCAGGATTCAGACCGGCTTTTGTTTCGTTAAACGAGACATATATCCGGTCCGCAAAACGCGATAGAATCCGGTTGGTAATTCCGGACAGAATATTCTGTTCATGCAGGACAATGTTAATCCCCAGAAGCCATGCGCCCGTCACAAGGGGTCCGGCGGAATAGCCGCCCACACCCACCACCAAATCGGCCTTGAAGCGTTTGAGAATCAGAATAGATTCAATGACGCCTTTGGGTATTTTTGAGATCGAAACGATTTGATTCCAAAATCCCCGTCCCTTGAAGCCTTCAGCGGTAATAGTTTTATGTTTAAACCCTGTTTCCGACAAAATCGAAATTTCAAAGGGCCGTTCGGTACCAACGAATAAGACTCTGTTTTCCGGGTTTCTGGTCAAAAATTCCTGAGCAATGGCAATCCCCGGGAAGAGATGACCCCCTGTCCCGCCACCGGCGATAACGATGCGCAGGGCTCCTGAAACATTTAGAAACGCGTCGAAGTTTCTTCTTTTCTTCCCTTTCTCATCGCCTTGAACCATAACTGCCGTTTGCTTTTTGTAACGCGTCACTCGTCTATTCAAAGTGCAGCGCGTCCACACAGAATTCAAATGATCCGCTAAAAACCGGATTGTCTTAATGCAACAACTTTTTTCAACAACCTACAATAATACGTCATCTTAACTCTCAGCTTTGGGCATTCTTTTTGAGGCCCCGATATTCATCAGCAGTCCGATGGATACCATATTGATCAAAAGGGATGTGCCGCCATAGCTCAAAAATGGCAGCGCAAGCCCCTTGGTGGGCAGAAGTCCGAGGGCAACGCCCATGTTAATACAAACCTGCAGACCCATTGCCGTTGTCAGGCCGATGGCCAGCAATGATCCGAAAACATCCTTGCTGTTTCTGGCAATAGATACCCCCCGCCATAAGATTAGTGTATAGAACCCAAGGATAATCAAGACACCTAAAAGACCGAGTTCCTCTCCGATGACTGAAAAGATGAAATCGGTGTGGGGTTCAGGAAGGTAAAACAGCTTCTGATAGCCGCCGCCGATGCCTGTACCCCAGATCCCCCCTGTACCGAAAGCCAGGAGGGAATGGACAATCTGGTAACCTTTATCTGCTGAATACTGCCAAGGATTCAGGAAACTTATGATACGATCAATTCGATAATCGGCACTCACCATTAAATAGTAGATGATTGGAATTGCCACGGCCAATGATCCCAGCAGATATGAAATTCGAACCCCCCCGATAAAAAGCATTATCCATGTAATCGCACCAAGAATAACCACCGAACCGAAGTCAGGCTGTAAAATGATCAGAACCGCAAACATACCAAGGAGCAAAATGTGGGGTAGAAAACCGACCTTGAATTCCTTGATTCTATCCTTTTTTTTATTCATTGAATATGCCAGATAGATCACCAGCGCAAAACGGGCGAATTCAGAAGGCTGAAATGTAATACTTTCCACTCGAAGCCATCGCTTAGCACCACCTGCCGAATATCCGAACCCGGAAACCAGAATTGCAACAAGGAATATAAAGGCCAGGATAAGCAACGGATATGTCAAAGAACGAAAAATCCGGTAGGGTATATGGTAGCTGATCACCAGTGCAACAATACCCAACAGTGCAAAAATAGACTGTTTTTTTAAAAAATAATAACTCGTGCCGAACTTTTTCAGGGCCAGGGCCGAACTTGCGCTGTAGACCATGACAATTCCGATGCCCACCAGGAACAGGACCGGAAACAAAAGCGCGATATCATATTGGAGCGGCGGTTTGCGAGCTTGCTGTATGTTCTGATTGTCACTGGTCATACTTTGTATCTTGGCCCGTCTTTCTTATTTGACACTGTTGTAAAAAATCTTTTGTGCCTGCCCGCCATCGGCTTCGCCTTAGGCGAGGCGGGCGGGTCTTAGTGCCTTTGTGGCAAATGATTTTGGTTCCCCGATAAATCGGGATTTTCGCTTCGCTACAACCGGTTTGTCCGGGTTAGGTTTTCAACGGTCGCACAGAAAGCTTCCCCCCGCTCCGCATAACTGTTGTACATATCAAAACTCGAACAACCGGGAGATAAAAGCACAACATCCCCGGGCACCGCAGATAGAAATGCAAAACGGACCGCTTCTTCCATTGTGGATGCCGTTTGCACGCCCTCCTTGCACGTATCTTCAAGAACCGATTTTATCTCATCCCCCGCTTCGCCCATGACGATCAGTTTTTTTACACGTTGCTGCACCAGTCCCCGCAATTGTTTAAAGGCTCCGCCTTTATCACGCCCGCCCATAATAAGGATCACCGGGTTCCTGAAGACTTCGAGTGCTCTTGCCACTGCATCGATGTTCGTACCTTTTGAATCATCATAAAAGCGGACGTCATTTATGGTTTTTATATATTCCAGTCGATGGGAAAGGCCTTGAAATTCGTTTAATCCGGATTGGATCCCTTCTAAAGTACCACCGGCAGCCAGGGCTGCCAACGATGCCGCCGCTACGTTTTCCATATTGTGCCGGCCCATAAGATTTACCTTTGAAAGGTCAAGAACAGCCTCCGGGTTTTCTTTGGTGAAAATTTTGATTGAATGGGTATTTTGTCCATTGATTCGATCGATAATTGCATATTCCCGGTTATGTGCATGAGAATTGCCCTGATGATAAAAGGGCAGTTTCCTTGCCTTAAGTGTTTTGCTGATTAAACAAATAACCGGATCAGAGCCGTTTAGCACTGCGGTATCGCCTTCTTGTTGGTTTTCAAAAATCCGGCCTTTGGATCTGGCATAAGACTCAAAATCCGGATACCGGTCGAGATGATCGTCACTGATATTAAGCAGAACACTCACTCGAGGCCTGAATGTATCGATGGTATCGAGCTGAAAACTGCTGACTTCGGCGACAACCATGTCGGCCGTTCCTCCCGTGTCCGCATAACCGATCAAAGGATTGCCGATATTTCCGCCCACAAAAATTTTAAAACCTGAGTTCTCGAGCATGCGCCCCAAAAGCCGTGTTGTTGTCGTCTTCCCATTGGTGCCGGATATGGCGATAACAGGTTCCCGGATGAATCGTGAAGCAAGCTCAAACTCTCCCAATACCGGAATTCCTTTTTCTTTGGCCCGTTCTATGGGCAAGATGGTATGGGGAACCCCTGGACTTACAACAATGAAATCGGCATGTTCGAAGGTTTCGATGTTATGCCGGCCCAGTTCCAGTTTAACGCCCATTTTTTGCACTGCAGCAAGATTGGATCCCAGGGCTTTTTCTTCGGCAATGTCGGTTACGGTAACGGATGCACCCCTGTTTTTGGCAAACTGCGCCGCCGCCATACCGGATATGCCAAGACCGACGATAAGAATGTTTTTTTTTGCAAGATCCATGAAATAAAACGGGTTACAGGTTACGGGTTACGGGTTGTGCATTATACCGACAACGCATTATCTTTATCTCAGTTTCAGCGTACTCATGGAAATCAGCGCCAGTGCAATTGCGATGATCCAGAATCGAACAATGACTTTGGGTTCAGCCCATCCTTTAAGTTCAAAATGGTGGTGAAGCGGAGCCATTCGAAAAATCCTACGGCCGTTGGTCATTTTGAAAAAGCCGACCTGAAAAATCACAGACAGCGTTTCAATAACAAAGAGCCCGCCCACCAAGACCAGCAGTATCTCCTGTTTGGTGATAACCGCCACGGTTCCGATAGCCGCACCCAGGGATAGGGAACCCACATCACCCATAAAAATTTGTGCGGGATACGAATTGAACCACAAAAAACCCAGGCCTGATCCGGCCATCGCTCCGCAGAAGACGGCAATCTCCCCACTCCCTGCAACATAATTGATCTGAAGATAATCGGCGATTTTAAAGTGCCCTGCCACATAGGCAAAAACCATATATGCAGCCGAAGCAATGATAAAAGGTCCGATGGCAAGACCATCAAGCCCATCGGTGATATTGACTGCATTTGAGGTGCCGATTATGACAAATGCCGCAAACAATATATATCCCCATCCGAGATCGGGTGATATATTCTTAAAAAACGGAACAGTCACCCGGGTGGGAAAATCCGAAACCATGTAGACCAGAATCCCCGCAATAATGGCCAGAATCGTCTGTAACAAAAATTTGTTTCGAACATTTAACCCCTTGCTCTGCTTCTTGATCTGCATGAGATAGTCATCCGCAAAACCGATGGCTCCGTAGCCCACCGTAACCAGAAGAACGATCCAAACAAAATAGTTGGTTAAATTGGCCCATAATAGGGTGGAAACAATGATTGAAAAAATGATCAGCGTACCGCCCATGGTCGGCGTCCCGGCCTTTTTATGGTGTGTTTTCGGACCGTCATCCCTGATATACTGCCCGATCTGCATATAGCTCAGTTTTCGAATAACCCAGGGCCCCAGCAAAAAGCAGATTAAAAAAGCCGTCAAACTGGCATAGATCGTCCGGAAAGTAATGTACCGGAATACATTAAAGACCGATATGGTTGTATGAAGCGGAAATAGTAGATGATATATCATTTGTTAATTATGCTTGAAGCGATAGTATTTTGAAAAAGTTAAAATATTACTTCACCTAATAGGTTTCATTTTAATTGCCGTCCCGGCGAAGCAGCCCTTTAACAACCTTTTCCATGGCCATTCCCCTGGATCCCTTCACCAGAATCCAATCTCCGGCATCGATCCGGCCGATGATGTCCTCCAGGATTTCTTCCCGGGTACCTATGAAAATGTCACTGGAATCCATATCTTCGTCCAATGCACCTGCAACAACGTTTTCGGCGTAGTCACCGGTTACATAAATCCTTTCGATACCGGACCTGACAGCTTTGGAACCCATCTCGCGGTGCAAAGACCCGGCATGTTTCCCAAGTTCAAGCATGTCACCTAAAATTAGGATCCCCCTGCCCTGACCCTTCAATGACTTAAAGGTCTTCATGGCGGCTTCCATTGAACCCGGGTTGGCATTATATGTATCGTCGATGATATGGACACCTTTATCGGTCTTAAGGATGTTCATCCGCCCCGGAACCGGTTTAAAAACTTCAAGGCCCTCCTTGATTTCACCGGCGGTTAAGCCCAAAAGATGGCCCACGGCCGCTGCTGCCAGCGCATTCGAAATCATGAAAACAGCCGGAGTTTTAAGATCAACCCGGATCCGTTCTCCCGGGAGCACCAGAACAAAAGAAAGTCCCGACGTTTTTTCCGTTATTGACTCGGCCCGGATTGCGGCATCTGCCGAAACGCCGAAGAGCAAAACATTCCTGGAGGTTGTATCCGCCAGTTTCAAAAGTCTGGGATCATCTGCATTGAGAATCGCCGTACCTTCCGGCTTAATTTTCCCCAGCAGTTCACCTTTGGCTTGCATAACGGCTTCAAGGGAGCCCAACCCTTCAAGATGCGCAGGACCGATATTTGTAATAACCCCTAAATCCGGCAAACAGATTTGGGCGAGCCGTTCAATTTCTCCGGGTCTGTTCATACCCAGTTCCAAAACAGCCCACCGATGGTTTCTGTTAAGATTCAGCAGGGTCAGGGGAAGCCCGATTTCGTTGTTTAAATTCCCCTGGGTCGACAATGTGCAAAAACGACGGGAAACGACGTCTGTTGTCATGTTTCGGGTGCTGGTCTTCCCGTTCGAACCTGTTATGGCGATCACCGAAACATCGGTACGTTTTCTGTTAAATGCCGCAAGGTCGCCCAATGCTTTGCCGGTGTCATTTATCGTGACACACGTGATTCCGGGTTTTATCAATTTTAGTTCAGACAGTTTATGGGCTCTATTTTTTTCGATCAGAAGTCCGCCAACGCCTTTTTTCATGACATCTACAATAAAATTGTGTCCGTCATAAACGTCGCCTTTAATTGCGATAAAGAGGTCTTCAACAGATATCCTCCGCGAATCGATGGAAATTCCGGCAAACGTGTTATTGGAATCACCGCAAAAAAGTTCTCCACCGGTGGCTTTGAGAATCTCACCAACAGTCCACGGAATCGGGTCGAGGGTTCCGGACTTCGGGTTGGCGGTTTGAGGTTCCGAACAACCCTGAAATTTGTGGGCAGAACCTTGACCGTCGATCATTGAGAGTGCTTTTCCCGCTTCTTCTCTGTCATCAAAAGAAAGGGTCTGATCCCCGATGACTTGATAGGTTTCGTTCCCTTTTCCCGCGATCAGAACCGTATCTTTGGGCAAAGAGGCCGTCATTGCCAACTGTATGGCGTTTCTTCGGTCGGGCTCAACAACACATCCTTTTTTTTGAAACCCTTCCTTCAGATCTGATGGGGTATAGATATACAATGGCAGATTTTTTGTTCCATCCAGGATCTCATCGATGATTTCCATGGGCGGTTCAGTTCTTGGATTATCCGACGTAACAATGACAAGATCGGAAAGCCTCCCGGCGATTTCGCCCATCTGCGGCCGTTTGGCTCTGTCCCGATTGCCGCCGCAACCAAATACGCAGATGAGTCGGCCCGGAGCCGATGATCGTAACGCGGACAGCACATTTTCAAGAGCATCCGGAGTGTGGGCATAATCGACATATACAAAC
>PVMS01131893.1_pt1 | contig 10837 bp, 7 predicted proteins | sample 1853461 | NCBI WGS metagenome assembly PVMS01 (sample SAMN08582032, study PRJNA380276) | Marine sediment metagenome, whole genome shotgun sequencing project. | isolation source: ocean sediment barecode stripped | collected 2017
CCGTCATCTCCATTTCTTCAGCGATGTCTTCCATCGTCGGCCGCTTGCCGCTCTCTTTGAACTTGGCCTGCACGATTTGCTTGTACTTGATGATGTGCTCGGTCATGTAGACCGGAATCCGGATCGTTCGGGCCTGGTCGGCGATGGCCCGGGTGATCGCCTGGCGGATCCACCACGTGGCGTACGTGGAGAACTTGAAGCCCTTCGTGTAGTCGAACTTGTCAACCGCCCGCATCAGGCCGAGGTTGCCCTCTTGGACCAGATCGAGCAGCTGCATCCCGCGGCCCGAGTAACGCTTGGCGATGCTGACGACCAGTCGAAGATTGGCTTGGGTCAGTTCGCTCTTGGCGCGCTCACCGCGGTTGACCGCGCGCATCAACGTTCGACCCTCGACGCCCTCGACCTCGCGGCCCGCCGCCTCGATCTCGTCGACCTTCTGAGCCGCGATGTGCCCCTCCTCGATGAGCTGGGCGAGTCGCCGTTCATCTTCGACCGTCAGGAGATCGACTTCGCCGATCTCCCGGAGGTACATCCGCACGGCATCGGACGTGCCGCCCTCGCCCTTCGGTGACGACTTCTTCGTGCGTCGCTTGCGCCGGCGGCTCAACAGGCGCTCGTCGGCATCCTCGGCGGGCGGCGGCTCGACCGGGCCGGCGTCACGCCGCAACTCAGCCGGCGTGTCGTCGCCGAGCACCTCGACGGTCTCGTCGATCACGATGCCCTGTGCAGCCATCGTGGTCTTGACCACGGCGAGCACATCACCGGTGAGTTCGATGTGCCGGAGCACGTGCGTCACCTCTTCGGCGTGCAGCGCACCGGTTTCGCGGCCGCGCGCGATCAGGCTGTGCCACTCCCCGGTCTCGACCCCGCTGAACGGAGCTTCCGGAGCCGGGGAACCTTCGACCGAGTCGTCAGTCGTCACCACCCGTGTGGTCCTCTGTCCGTCGATTGAGCCAACCTAGCAATGACTCGGCAGCCATGAGAGCGAGTTCGTCGTCGGCTTCGTTCAGCGCCTGCACATCGAGCCGTGCCTGACGATCCTCGTCGATCGCCGCTCGGTCGACGAGTGCGGTCCGGGGGCGGAGCTCGCGTCTCACGGCGGCAGCGATCAACGTCTTCGCCTCGATCAGAGCGTCGATCCTGAGGTCGGCGACCGCCGCACGCTCGAGCACCTCACGCGAATCTGGAGGCGCCACCTCGAGTGCCGCGTTCAGATCACCCTCGACCTCGGCGAGGGCGAGGAACGCCATCCGATTCGCGTCGTCGTCGAACAGCGCCTCGACGAGCCAAGGTGCGATCTCGTCCCATTCCTGCACGAGCAGGACGAGCGCCGCGAACTCGGCGTTCTCCATCGACCCGAGCGTGCGCTTCGTGCGCACCCGAACAGCGGGCCGCCTGGTGCCCGCCTCGGCGATCCGCACCAGGTCGGCGACGGGCAGCCCGACGCGGGTCGCAACCTCTCCGGCGTACAGCTTGCGGACGGTGGCGTTGGGGTGCTCGTTGACGACTGCCATCGCCTCTTCGGCGAGTCTGGCCTTGTGCTCGGGGGAATCGACCGGGCGCGAGCCGAGGGTCCGTTGCAGCCGGAAGCCGAGGAACGGAACCGGGTCGTCGACCGCCGACGAGAGCACTGCGGGGCGGGATTGCGCAAGATCCCCGGGATCGCTTCCCGCGGGCAGCCTCGCCACCGCCACCTCGACCTGATGCTTCTCCTCCCACTCGTAGAAGCGTTCGGCAGCTCCCTGTCCGGCAGCGTCGGCATCGAAGGCGAGAACGACCTTGCTCGCGTACCGCTTGAGCAGGCGGACGTGCTCCTCGGTGAGCGCCGTGCCGCAGGTCGCCACCGCGCGCGGCACTCCGGCCTGGTGAAATCCGATCACATCGGTGTAGCCCTCACACACGATCACCTGGTCGTGCTTGGCGACGTCCGCCTTCGCCCAGTTGAGCCCGTAGAGCGTCTTGGACTTCGTGTAGATCGGCGTCTCCGAGGAGTTCTTGTACTTGGCCGGGTCGTCCGATCCCGGCAGGATCCGACCTCCGAAGGCGAGTGCCTCGCCCGACTCGGAGAAGATAGGGAACATCACCCGCGCCCGGAAGGAGTCCTGCATCTTGTTGCGCCGGTTACGGAACGAGAGCCCGACGTCCTGGAGCACGTCGGCGGGCTGTCCGAGACCCACCGAAAGTGCGTCCCAGTCGTCGGGAGCCCACCCGAGCTTGAACTTCCGGGCGATCTCGCCGGCGAGACCACGTCGCCGGAGATAGTCGCGAGCCGGTCTCGCGCCGGGATCGGTGAGCAGCCGCTGGTGGTACCACTCGACCGCCTCCGACATCGCCTCGACCAGTCGTTTGCGGCGCGCCCGCTCCTTGGACTGGCCCGCCGAGGTGTAGTTGAGCTGCATCCCGGTCTTGGCCGCGAGATGCTCGACCGCGGCCGGGAAGTCGAGGTGCTCGATCTCCTGCACGAACGTGAACACGTCGCCGGCGGCCTGGCAACCGAAGCACTTGTAGCGACCCATCTCCTCGCGCACATTGAACGAAGCCGACTTCTCGGCGTGGAACGGGCACAGGCCGACCCAGTTGCGACCGACACGCTTCAACGCCACATAGTGCTGAACGGTGTCGACGATCGACACGGTCGAGCGGAGCCGCTCGATGTCTTCGTCGACGATGGCCATCGATCGAGACTACGTGTCGGAATGCAACTCGTCGGCGTCGCGCGAAGTGTCCTTCCCGCCCACTGACCCCTCGGCTGCCGCGAGGTCGTCGACCCCCTTGGCCGCCTCGCGCCGGGCGCTCACCTTGAGCGACACGACGATCGACACGGTCAGCACGATGGCGATGAACCCGAGCGAGACGACGGTGGGGATGTGCACCCACTCGGCGATGATCATCTTGATGCCGACGAAGGCGAGGATCACGGCCAGCCCCTGCTGCAGGTAGATGAAGCGCGAATGCATGTCGGCGAGCAGGAAGTAGAGGGCGCGCAGACCGAGGATGGCGAAGGCGTTCGACGCGAACACGATGAACGGCTCGTTGCTCACGGCGAGCACTGCCGGCACCGAATCGACTGCGAAGATCACATCGGTGCCCTCGATCAGCACCAGCACCGCGAACAGCGGTGTCGCCAGTCGACGACCCGACTTCTTCGTGAACATCTTCTGGCCGTCGTACTCGTCGGTCGATGGAACGAACCGCCTCACGATGCGCAGGAACCGCGAGTTCGCGGGATCGATGTGCGTGTTCGCCGAGAACAACAGCTTGGCGGCGGTGTAGAGCAGGAACCCGCCGAACACGAACAGGATCCAGCTGAACCGCGCGATCAGCGCGACGCCGCCGAAGATGAAGATCGCGCGCAGCACGAGCGCGCCGAAGATGCCCCAGAACAGGACCCGATGCTGGTACTTCAGCGGAACGAGGAAGTAGGAGAAGATGAGCGCCCAGACGAAGACGTTGTCGACGCTGAGGCTCTTCTCGATCAGGTACCCGGAGATGTACTCACCGCTCGCTTCGAGGCCGAACCACCATCCGACGACACCGGTGAAGCCCACGCCGATCGAGATCCACACGACCGATTCGATCGCCGCTTCCCTCGTCTCGATCTCGTGCGCCTCGCGGTGCACCACGAGCAGGTCGACCAGCAGCAGCGCCATGATCAGGCCCAGCAGGACCAGCCACTGCCAGAGCTGGACATCGAGATCGACGAGGTTGTCCCGCGCGGCCCCCGAAGTCGGACCGAGGAGGAGCTTCACCGTTCAAGTCTGCCGTGCGCGCCGGGGCGATCGCGTCAGTTCCTCGCGTTGATGACGGCCTGCGCGGCCGAGAGCCGGGCGATCGGCACGCGGAACGGCGAGCACGACACGTAGTCGAGGCCGACGTCGTAGAAGAAGTCGATCGACTCGGGGTCGCCACCGTGCTCACCGCAGACGCCGAGCTTCAGCTTCGGCTTGGTCGACCGCCCGCGCTCGGCACCGATGCGCACGAGGTCGCCCACGCCCGTCTGATCGATCGTGTCGAAGGGGTTCCGCTTGAGCAGACCCTGCTCGAGGTAGGCGGGCATCATCCGGCTCTCGACATCGTCGCGGCTGAACCCGAAGGTGAGCTGCGTCAGATCGTTGGTGCCGAAGCTGAAGAAATCGGCCTCCTCGGCGATCTCGTCGGCGCGTATCGCCGCTCGCGGTGTCTCGATCATCGTGCCGATCGTGATGTCGGGCTTGTTGCGCATCCCCTTCGTCGCGCGCGCGATCTCCTCCTCGGCCCACGAGCGGGCCAGCGCCATCTCCTCACGGGTGACGGTGAGCGGGATCATGATCTCGACGACGGGGTTGTGGCCCTTGTTCCGCAACTCGGCGGCTGCGTCGAGCAGCGCGCGTACCTGCATCGCGTAGAGGCCCGGCTTGATGACGCCGAGTCGGACCCCGCGGGTGCCGAGCATCGGGTTGTGCTCGGCCCAATTCTCCGCGGCCTCGAGCTCGGCCCGCTCGGCCCTGGTCAGCTTGGAGGTCGCGTCTTTCACCTTCAGCTCCTCGACCGACGGCAGGAACTCGTGCAGCGGTGGATCGAGCAGGCGGATCGTGACCGGCAGCCCGTCCATCGCCCGGAGGATCTCCTCGAAGTCGATCTGCTGGACGCATCGGAGTTCCTCGAGCGCGTCGGCCTCGTCCGCCTCGGTGGAGGCCAGGATCATCCTGCGCACGATCGGAAGACGGTCGGGAGCGAGGAACATGTGCTCGGTCCTGCACAGGCCGATCCCCTCGGCTCCGAGGCGCCGGGCATTCGAGGCATCCTCGCCCGTGTCGGCGTTTGCACGCACGGCGAGCTTGCCCTTGCGGACCTTGTCGGCCCACGCCAGGATGATGTCGAACTCGGCAGGCGGCTTGGCGCTCTCGAGCTGCATCGCCCCGAGCACCACATCACCGGTGGTGCCGTCGATCGAGATCATCTCGCCTTCCCTGACGGTCACGCCCCCAACGGTGAACTTGCCCTTGCCGATCTTCAGCTTCTCGGCGCCGACCACCGCCGGCGTACCCCACCCGCGAGCAACGACCGCGGCGTGACTCACGAGACCGCCGCGGGCGGTGAGAATGCCTTGGGAGACCATCATCCCGTGGACGTCCTCGGGGCTCGTCTCGTTGCGGACGAGCACGACGCGCTCACCGCGCTCATCGGCGTCGACGGCATCGTCGGCGGTGAAGTAGACGTGGCCGACGGCGGCACCGGGGGACGCACCGAGGCCGGTGGCGATCACCTCACCCCCACCGGCGAACTGCGGGTGCAGCACCGTGTCGAGGTGATCCGCGGTGACGCGCGTCAGCGCCTCCTCACGGCTGATCCTCCAGCGGGCGGCACCCTTTCCCGTGCCCTTGGTCATGTCGACGGCCATCTTGAGGGCGGCCGTGCCGGTGCGCTTGCCGACCCGCGTCTGGAGCATCCAGAGCTTGCCCTGCTCGATCGTGAACTCGGTGTCGCACATGTCGGTGTAGTGCCGCTCGAGACGGTCGAAGATCTCCAGCAGTTCGGTGTGGATCTCAGGGAAGACCTTCTTCATCTCGATGAGGTCCTGGGTGTTGCGGATGCCCGCCACCACATCCTCGCCCTGAGCGTTGACGAGGAAGTCGCCGTACGGCCGGTCGAGTCCGGTCGCCGCGTTGCGGGTGAAGCCGACGCCCGTGCCGGAGTTGTCGTCACGGTTGCCGAACACCATCGTCTGCACGCTGACGGCGGTACCGAGGTCGTGGGGGATCTGCTCACGGACGCGGTAGGCGATCGCACGATTGCCGTTCCACGAGCGGAAGACCGCCTCGACGGCGCCCCTGAGCTGCTTCATCGGCCGTTGGGGGAACGGCTTGCCGGTCTGCTCCTTGACCAGCTTCTTGTAGGCCGTGCAGAGTGCCTTGAGCGCGCTGGCGGGGATGTCTGCATCGGTGGCACCGCCGACAGCACGTCGGGCGTCTTCGAGCAGCGCTTCGAACGGCTCACCGTCGGCGTCCATCACGATGCGCGCGTACATGGCGATGAAACGCCGGTAGCTGTCGTAGGCGAACCGCTCGTCGTCGGTCGCCTTTGCGAGACCCTTGACGCTGCGGTCGTTGAGACCGAGGTTGAGAACCGTGTCCATCATCCCCGGCATCGAGAACTTGGCCCCGGACCTCACCGACACCAGCAGCGGATCGGTCGCGTCGCCGAGTCCGCGCCCCATTTGCTTCTCGAGCTGTTCGACGTGGGTGACGATCTCGTCGTCGAGCCCGGGGGGCCATCCGGCGTCCATGTAGTCCCGGCAGGCGTCGGTGGTGATCGTGAACCCGGGTGGCACCGGCAGGTTCAACACGCTGGTCATCTCCGCCAGGTTCGCCCCCTTTCCACCCAACAGGTCCTTGTACTCCATGGGAGAGCGACGGTGCTTGTGGTCGAAGGCATAAACGAGTGGCATACGGCAAACGAGTGTACGGGCGCTCGGGCGGGTGGGAGCGTGTCGATCATGCGCGTCGATCGTTGTGGAGTCGCCGGGCTTGGACGCGTCGCGGGGCGTAGCCTTGTGCCGAATGTTCCGTATCGCCGGATTTCCCGTTCACGTACGCCCCGGCTTCCTCATGTTCATGGCGCTGATCGTGATCCTGTACGGCGATCAGTTCGGCCTCTGGCTCGCGGCGTCGCTGGCGGTGTTCACCCTGATCCACGAACTCGGCCACGCGACGGCCGCACGGCGCGCTGGCGCCCAGGCCGAGATCTCGCTCGACTTTCTCGCCGGCTACGCCTCGTACGTGCCGACGCGCGAACTGTCGAGGGCCGAGCACGCATGGATCTCGTTCGCCGGCCCGGCAACCCAGATCGTGACGAGCGTCGCCCTACTGGCCATCATGCGGGTCAACCCATTCGACAGCACCTCATTCCGCGCGTCGGAGGCGACGCTCGCCATCTGGTGGGCGGGCCCGATGATCGGACTGATGAATCTGATCCCCGTGCTGCCCCTCGACGGCGGGAACATCCTGCTCAATGGGCTCGACCGCCTCCTGCCGGGCCGGGCGATGCGGCTCACGACCTGGTTCTCGATCAGCGTGACGGCCGCCATGGCGGTACTCCTGCTGACATCGCCGCGCTACAGGGGCTTCGGCGTGTTCGTCGCCTTCTTGATGATCACGCAGTTCCAGTTGCTGTTCGCCAACCGACCCGTGCAGTCCCCCTGGGATGCGGCGAGCGCCGCGCTCCGCGGCGGCAAGACCCGACGCGCCCGGCGCCTCCTCACCGCCGCGCTCACACAACCGGCGACAGAGCAGTCGCCGACGCCGATCCGCCTGTCCGACGACGAGGCCGCGGCGCTCGTCGACGTCCTCCCCGAACCGTTCCCGCGCGGAGAACCGTGGAACGAGTACGTGCTCGCCAACCTCCTCGTGCGGCTCGGCCGCTACGAGGATGCGGCTCACTACGCCGCCGACGGATACGAACGCAATCCCCACGCACTCGGTGCCGCCACGGTTGCGCGGGCCGCCGCGGCCCTCGGCGATGACGAGACGGCGATCGGGTGGCTGCGGGCGGCCGCCGGTACCGGATCCTCCGCGGCCGGCGTGGCGACCGTCATCGACAGCTCACCCGAACTCGCCGATCTCCGGGCGCATCCCGACGTCATCGCCATCCGCCAGACGCTCACCCCCTCCCCGACCTGACCCCCGCGCCCGCCCGGCCCCTGCGCCCGCCCGGCCCCTCCCGAAACTTGTACGGATCTTCCCGCCGGGCGCGAGATCACGCACAAATTTCCGATCCGATCGAACCCCCTCCCGAAACTTGTACGGATCTTCCCGCCGGGCGCGACATCACGCACAAATTTCCGATCCGATCGAACCCTCTCCCGAAACTTGTACGGATCTTCCCGCCGGGCGCGAGATCACGCACAAATTTCAGGGGGTGTGGGGTGCGGGGCGGCCGGTGTCGGAGTTTCGGGTGATGTAGGCGAGGGCGGTCGATCCGGCGACGGTGGTCAGCTCTCCGACCTGCTGTCCTTCGGAGTCGAGGACCGGATCGCCCGCCGCCGCATCGGGTCCGACGTCGACGATCCGGAGCGAGCGCGGCGGCTGCGCGCCCCTCGCGTCCATCCGCTCGACGAGTTCCTGGCCCGGATAGCAGCCCTTGGTGTAGCTGACCGCGAGGTCGGTGACGCCGGTGATGCCGGGGATCGTCTCTCCCGGGATGATCTCGGTCCCCATCCGCGGCCAGCCGATCGCGACCCGAGCGGCTTCGGTGGACGGCGATGGTTCCGATCCCGAAGCGGCGGACTCCAGTTCGATCTGCGCGTCGACCCGGATCTTGAAGCGGGCGAGACGGTCGACGAGCACCCGTCCGAAGCCGGCGTCGGTGTCGATGAGGAATCGATCGTCGGCGGATCGAGTGATGCGCGCCAGCGCCACGACCTTGCCATTCGGCTCGAGCACGAAGGTCCACCGCGTCTCACCGACCTCGAGCGATTCGACGTCCTGGGCGACCTGCGAGTGCAGATAGCTCCTCGCATCGGGGCCCGACACAGCGATGCGATCGCGGGCCGAGTCGTCGATGTGCCCACCCGTGCACGGAACCGTCGATGCGCGGGGGATCTGCTCGTCGCTGTCCATATGCACAGTCTGTCGTGGCACACTGCGTTCGCCATGACCGATGAGCAACCTTCGAACTACGACCGTCTCGCGCGTCGAGCCGTCGCGAGCGTGATGACACTCGTCCGCCGCGGGATCGCGCTAGCCGGTGGCCTGTTGATGGTCACGATCCTCATCTGCGGCGGCGGGTTCCTCCTCGGATACGCGGCGCTGTCCGACGGGATGCAGAAGCTGTGGATCATGCTCGGCGGCTTCTTCGCGGTCCTCGCGATCGGCGCCGCGGCGCTCGCCATCGTGCGCCTGCTGACCGTGCGCACGCACGAACAACAGCTCGTCGACGAGATCCGCGGGCTCATCTCGAACGACCCCCAGACCGAGCGGACGGTCATCGAGACGATCGAGGTGAACGACGCCGCACAGGATCAGGGCGTCGTGGTCATGTCGCGCGAGTTCTTCACGATGCGCGACTCGATAGGGGTACGCCTCGACGACTGCCCCGCGTTGAAGTCGTCACTCTCCGCGATAACGAGCCTGCCGTTCCTCGTGTTCATCACGATGTTCGTCTCGTTGGTGTTCGCCGTGCTGAGCCCGATCTTCGCAATCGCCCTGCTCCTCTGAGCGCCCGCTCGTCCGGAGGACGAAATCCGATCCGGATCAGGCGGACGTTCCGGCGGATCGACGGGCCGCGGTCATCCGGCGCGCCCCCGGGATCGCCGCCAGCAGCCCCGCCGCCTTGTTGCGGCACTCGAGATCCTCGTCGTCGGGCACGGAGTCGGCGACGATACCGGCCCCCGCCTGAAGGCTCGCCCGCTCACCGTCGCCGCTCACGAACATCGTCCTGATCGCGATCGCGGTGTCGAGGTTGCCGCTCCAGTCGATGTAGCCCACGACACCCGCGTAGGGACCGCGCTTCACCGGCTCGAGCTCGTCGATGATCTCCATCGCCCGGACCTTCGGCGCGCCGCTCACCGTGCCCGCGGGAAGCGTCGCACGAAGCACGTCGATCGGGCCGAGACCGTCGATCAGATCCCCCGACACCTGCGAGGCGAGATGCATCACGTGGCTGTATCTCTCGAGGGTCATCAGCTCGTCGACGCGCACCGACCCGAACTCGGCGACACGGCCGACATCGTTGCGGGCGAGATCGACGAGCATGACGTGCTCGGCCCGCTCCTTGGGATGCTCCGACAGTTCGGCGGCCATGCGGCGATCGTGCTCGTCGGTTCGGCCACGGCGACGCGTGCCCGCGATCGGACGCGAGACCACCTTGCGATCGAGGAGCTGAACCATCGGCTCGGGACTCGACCCGACGATCGTCAGCTCCGGGTGGCGCACGAAGTACATGTACGGGGACGGGTTCACCTGTCGCAGAACGCGGTACACGTCGAACGGATCGGCGCCGAGCGTGAGGTCGTAGCGCTGCGCGAGCACGACCTGGAAGACATCGCCGGCGACGACGTACTCCTTTGCCACCTCGACCGCCCGCTGGTACATCCCGTTGGGCATGGTCGAGGCCAACTGCGGGAGTTCGTCGTCGGCCGATGGCGGCTCGACCGGCGTGTACGGCAGCGGTGCAGCCAGGTCGGCGACCGCCCGCTCGACCCGGGCGACGGCGTTGTCGTATGCCTCGTCGATCTCGGCGTCGGAGAACCCGCTGGTCGGGACGCTCTCGATGAGGTACATCCGCTGCCGCCAGTGATCGAAGGCGGCGAGCGATCCGATCACCGACATCACCGCATCGGGAAACGCCCGATCGTCGGCGGGGACGTCGGGGAGGTGTTCGACCTCGCGGATGACGTCGTAGCCGAGGAAGCCGACGATCCCTCCGTGGAGCGGGGGCAGATCGTCGAAGACCGGGCTCGAGAACTGCTCGAGCAGTGACTCGAGCGCGGCCAGCATCCCGCGATCGGTGGGAAGATCTGCCGGCAGCGCACCGTCGAGTTCGACGAGGCCGTCGCGCAGCACGAGGGTTGCCGAAGGATTACGGCCGACGAACGAGAACCGGGCCCATCGCTCGGCCCCCTCCACCGACTCGAGCAGGAACCCCGGCCCATCGCCGACCAGCTTGGCGAAAGCCGCGACCGGGGTCTCGAGGTCGGCGAGTATCTCGGTCCAGACAGGGACGATCGCATGCTCGACCGCATGGGCGTGGAACTCGTCTCTCGTCGGCTGGAAGCGCATCGCGAGCAGGTACTCAGCCAAACGCCCGGAAGAAGCAGGTGCGCGCCCCGGTGTGACACGCTCCACATGCTGAGCCTACA
>PVMS01094435.1_pt1 | contig 10836 bp, 7 predicted proteins | sample 1853461 | NCBI WGS metagenome assembly PVMS01 (sample SAMN08582032, study PRJNA380276) | Marine sediment metagenome, whole genome shotgun sequencing project. | isolation source: ocean sediment barecode stripped | collected 2017
AACAGAATTTACCAGTGTTAATATTCATAAACAAAGTTTCACAGCTCCATATACTTTTTCCTATTTAGAAAATTCAACTTCAAGTGCAGACTATTATATCAGGCCTCAATATGAAGATGCAGCTAATATTATGGCAGATATTGTAAATAAAGGTAAGAAAATTATTCTTGTCTATAACTATAATACTTACCCAGAAAATAGAACTAATCCAGAAGCACTTCCTGAGCGACTATGTTTAAAACTAGGGTATGAAAAATTTAAAGAAAACATCATTATTTTCATGACTAAACGAAGAAGATATTTCGCAAGCACACCTACTATCCCACTTTCAGAAATAGATACTACTCTCAATAAAATAAAGAATTTTAATAACTATCTTGTATTTAGACATCCTGCAAAAAAAAATAAGAACTTTAAGGAAGAAGAACCTATTATTATGAAAGCCATTGAAGACAAATTTACCCTAGAAGAACAAGAAAAAGTACCACCTTTTATAGTTTATAAAATCTTTCCGCCTGGTAACCAGGTAACACTCAAGGCAAAAGACACATCGAGCATGGAGTTGCCTGAGGATTTTTATTCGGGTGCTGATGGAGCGCCATTCCTTATCGAAACGGCAAGTGATGCTAATACGGTTGCTTGGCTCCGGTTTGTAGATGCCCAGGAAACGTTTTATGGGCACCCCTATCATTGGTTATCGAAAGGGGTGCTATCACTTATCATTGACATCAAGCCACAAAAAGGGCAGGCATTGGAGTTGCTTTGGGGGGCGAAAAATGACCATCGTACCGCGACGTTGGTTGTTAATGGGAAGCAACTGGCATTAAAGGCCGGAGAGTATAGGGGATTCCGCTGGCTGCGGATTCCGCTACCAGAATTTCCAACAGCAAAACAATATAAAATTACCATCAAACCCGACCACAAAAAACCCCAAGGTGTGGCCTTTATTGCAGAGGTTAGGCTTACCGCAACAAAAGCCGATCTAGGCAGGCCCGATCTCAAGATCCCCGCCTACAAGGTTAGTTCCTCAACGCACTGATCACACAGGGTGAACAAGCATTACTGGATGATAATGGGCAGCGGGCCAACGAAGGATTTCGCCGCTGCGCTTGTATTCATAGTCATGTTTGGCTGGTTGTCCTGGCGATGCCGGAATGGGTATCTTCGTCTCACCAATTAATAGCTTTGGAGATTCGTCCATGCACACAACCGGATACCGTGGATCGAGTGGACGCTTATAACCATCCAGCACCATTACTAGTGTAGATTTTCCGTTGACAACCTGTCCGGCGATCCATTATAGGTTATCTGTGAGTCAGGATTCGGGGTGGTTTGGTATGGCTGCCCCGATTTTTGGCGCGGGCGAAAAAGCGATTACTTATCATTCATTTTACACCTTTTTCCCCGATATTCCGTCAGATTCTCGCTGTATCCGGATTAAGAGATTCAGGTGTGGATTTCGGCTGGCAGCCGTTCTGGCCCACATACGTTCCTTTTTTGTGGATACCTATTGATCATGTGCTTTTAAGCCCTGAGGTCCAGGTTCACAACAGGGCCACAGGATCTTTTATCGGTTCGGACCATTATCCTGTTTTTGCCGAACTTTCAATCCAAAATTAGAATGCGCTTTCTATTTGAAACGATCTTTGGTGGGATTAGTTGACTCAAAGTGATCTATATTTAAAACCTATTCTGGATAACGCACCAAGACTGCTCGGTCTTCTCAACAGGAATGTATCATCATCCAGTTACGGGAGCTTTGACAGGGAATACTGGCATTACAATACAGTTGATTTCTCATGCGCCAGGAAACAGGAGGCCGTCCTGACCCTGACACTTCTCTATTCCATAAAGCACGACAAGAACAGATATTATCAAAGCAGTGAGATTTTTGACTATATAAGGGCTGCCTTAAAGTTCTGGACCATTATTCAGAACGGGAACGGTTCCTTTAACGAATGGTACCCCAGTGAGAACAGTTTTGTAGTTACATCATTTTCAACATATGCGGTCTCTGAGAGCCTGCTGCTTATCAAGGATGAACTCCTGCAGGATGAATATGAATCTGTTATTGAGGCTCTTGTGAAGGCCGGTGACTGGCTTATTAGCAGGAATGAGACACGTGTCATGAACCAGCAGACCGGCGCAGCAATAGCCCTGTTTAATCTCTATTTGCTTACAGATAATGAAGCATATCGCCATTCTTCCAACAAGAAGATATTACTCCTGGATCAAAGGCAGTCCGATGAGGGCTGGTTCCTTGAATATGGAGGCCCTGATATAGGGTACCTTTCCCTTGCTATCGATTATCTCTCCAAATATTATGTTAAGACCAAAGATGACACGGTTTTGGCCATTCTTGAACGCGCTTTGGGTTTTATAAAGTGTTTTATCCAGCCGAACCTTATTGCCGGAGGTGAATATACAAGCAGGAACACTGAATATCTGATCCCTCACGGTTTCGAGCTGTTATCGAGAACGAATGAAGATGCATTTTTTGCCGCGTCCATTGTCAGGAAGTCTCTTCTCAAAACGGAATCATTCCCAGCCTTATTTGACGACAGGTACCTGACCTATGTCGGATACACATGGCTCCAGGCATTTCAGGATGCCAATCCCGAACTGGATGAAAAGGCCGACGATGCTGTAAATGAACATTTTGCAACACCTTTCAGAAGGTATTTTAAGGAATCAGGTCTGCTGGTTATCAATGATGAGGATAAATACCTGGTCTTAAATACGAAGAAGGGCGGTTCATTCAGGATCTTTGACAAGAGCTCAGGGCATGCGTACTCCGATTCCGGAATATTGGTAAGTTCTGAAAATAAATGGTTTACTTCGGGCTGGCTCTCAGACTTTCAGGCAGATGTCGGAGAAGACTCGGTCACTGTTTCGGGTAATATGTGGAAAATCCCCGATAAGACCCTTACGCCTGCAAGTAATATTTTGTTGAGGCTGTTCCAGATGACCCTTGGGCGCTCAACTGCCGTATCACTCTGGATCAAAGAACGTTTGAGAGACCTTCTTATTACAAAAACAAAACCTTCCAGCATGAGATATAATAGATCAATGCAGTTTAGCGTGGGGGCAGGTGAACTTCTGAAGATTACGGACTCGGTCCTGGCTGAAAGGTTCTCGATCTCCTCGTTTTCCGTTTTCGCGAAGGACACCCACATATACGTTCCGAGTTCGAGATACTATGTCGATATGAAGGGATCCCGGTTCCAGAAAACATATCCCGACCCTGTAAACAGTGTCGAGGTCGAATGGAAAATAAACAAGAACGCAGATATAGTGTTTGACCTGAAATAATTAATGGATATTTTTGATGCAATAAAGAACAGAAGGAGTGTCCGGAGGTTTGAGGACAGGCCTGTCCCGGAGGAGATTATAGGGAAGATAGTTGAGGCAGGACAATGGGCACCGTCTGCCTGCAACAGGCAGGACTGGAAGTTCATTATTGTTGACAGCGAGGAAGTAAAAGGGAACCTGTTAAGGGAAACTACAGCATACTTTGTGGGAAAGGCGCCTCTGCTCATTTTTGTGGTCTACAGCAACCGTACCGACAACCTTGAATACAAGGACCACCTCCTGAGTGCTGCAATGGCGGCTCAGAACATGCAGCTGGCGGCACATGCCCTTGGGCTCGGCGCATGCTGTATCAATAACCTGCCGATCAAATCAAGATTGAGAAAAATACTGAATATTCCGCGTTCATATGACCCGGTTGTGCTTTTATGCATGGGTTATCCAAAGGCAGTTCCAAAGCCGCTGAAGCGCAAGGAGGACATTGACGGCATTTTATGCAGGAACAGTTTTGACTTCAACATTGAACAGCCTGCATTTGACCTGAAGTTGAATGTAAAGCGGGTAATCAGGTATGTATATTACAGATGTCCTGCATTTGTGAAGAAATTAATGGATCCCCTGGCAAGAAAATTTGAGAAGAAAAAGTTCGATGATTAATTGTTTTTCGAATACAAATAAGGTAGGAGAAGTTTTATTGCATTTTGATCCCCAATTGAATTCATCTCAAAGTGATCAATGTTCCTCAAGGTGTATCACTTATCGCCTAATTTTATTATTGTGAAAATTTTCGGCATAATACCCATATTCCGTGATATTGCCGAATGCAGATGTCTTGCCAACATCTTGAGTTTCTATGGAAGGATTACCAGTTAAGATGTCCACTGGCAATGTTAAGTTTTAGGGAAAGGACTACTAGTATAAAGTTTCGTTAAAATATTTACATTAAATACATTGTCGTGTTATCATTACCTAAAACAACGGAGGTGATGATGGCACGAAAAACAAGTCGCGAAAAATTACATTTAACTGGTGAACAACGCATCAAGCTTGAATTATTAAGTAATTCCCGCTCCGCCCCATTACGAGAAATCCAGCGGGCCCAGGCATTGCTGCACTATGCAGATGAGTTGACAATCACCGAAATACAAAAACGGGTTAATATAAGCCGGCCAAGCATCTAAAGATGCATTGACAAGGCATTGGCTGCTGGTCCTGACGCTGGGCTGAAAGATTATTATCACAGACCATTTGATCCAGTCATCACTGATGAAGCAAGAGCCTGGGTTATCAACCTTGCATGCACGAAGCCAATAGATCATGGAATGGCTGCCGAGCTTTGGACCTATAGTGAACTTGCCAAATACACACGCAAGCACGCCCCAAGTGAAGGGCATGAATGCTTGTCCAGAGCCGCAAAAGCAACTATCTGGAGAATACTATCTGCTAACGCCGTGCAACCCCACAAGATAAAATATTATCTTGAAAGAAGAGATCCTGATTTTGAACAAAAGATGCAGGAAGTCCTCATGGTCTACCAGGAAGTCAACATTCAAAACGAACAAGATATAGCTGATGGTGAGCATCCAGCGCTTATCACCGTTTCAGTCGATGAAAAACCTGGCGTACAGGCCATTAAAAATATTGCTCCTGATTTGCCGCCCAAGCCAGGGATGCACAAAACAGTGAGCAGGGACTACGAATACAAGCGACTTGGCACTGTTTCGATACTTGCTGCCCTTGACTTGCACAATGGTAAAATCTTAGCGCAGGTACATGACCGGCATCGCAGCAGGGAATTTATTTCACTACTCAAAGAACTTGATGAATATTATCCTCCTGAGAGCACAATTCGCATTGTGCTGGACAATCACTCGGCTCACATTTCAAAAGAAACGATGAAATATCTTGAGACCCGACCTGGTAGATTTGTCTATGTGCACACGCCGAAACATGGGTCGTGGTTGAATTTGGTAGAATCTGCATTTTCTAAAATGGCTCGGACATTTTTAAGGCATATAAGGGTCAGCTCAAAAGAAGAACTTAAAAACCGCATTCTTCAGGGTATCGATGAAATCAACTCTGCCCCTGTAGTTCATCGGTGGAAAAAGTTTGATTTTGGCCTCGCCTAAACGTAAATATTTTAATGAATCGAAATACTAGTGTAGATTTATAGAAGCAGTTATTTTAAATTGGCAGTCGAAAAGTTATTATTGGAAGCCTTACAAATTGCTTTCTTCGTATAGGTCAATGAGAAGCCCCTTAAATTTACTAGTTGATATATTGAGATGAGGGTTCTTGTTTTGAACAAAAGCAGAGTCTATCATGCTAAACAACGCTCGCTTAGTAAATTTGCTACCTGGGTATAACGAAGTTACATTGTTACGAAACTTTAATTGCCAAAGGCTTTATTACCAGTGAATAACTCCAACTTGTTAATTAAGGCGTGGGTAGCATATTGCATCACCAAAAGACCGCTATTGAACAGATGGTTCCGATTTTCCATAAATCCACTCGTGTATATTCGGACTTTATTTTTACCGCGCTTGAGAACCGCCAAACCGGAGGGCATGGCACCAATGTGGGCATCAACGTAGATTATATGGTTGCTAACACCCGTGGCTATGGATAGAGTTAGATCTTCACTCAAAAGTTTGTCGTCAGTAAGTTCACCACCCGAATAAAAATCCTCAGGCAACTCCATGTTCGATGTGTCTTTTGCCTTGAGTGTTACCTGTTTACTAGTACGAAAGGCTTCTTCATTACGCGGGTCTTCATGTTCAACATATTTATATAAAATAAAAGGACCTTTTGTCTGGCTTGCTACATATTTACCATCACTCTTCAGTCTCTCAAAGTCATCATAATCCTTATCTCGTCGCGTATCAAGCAGTACATAATCAACGTACTTGACATCTGTGTAAGGCCCTTTATTACTCAATGCCCAATAATGCCGTTTAAATGGATTTGGAGACTGGAATATTGTTAACCTGTCGGTTAAATGGGGTACCACATTATAGGTTGCGGAAACTGTAGCGTTTTTGGGCACCAATTCTATCAATTGTTCCAATTCCTTCTGGGGCGTTACTGCAAAGTCAAAAATCAGAACCCCTCATCGGCATCTATCCCCTGTTTATCACGATTTCATATCAGCACACAAATGGCAAAAGCGCCTTAAGTGCTTCACCTGATAAAATTTTATATAGTTGTTAATTATTATGATGTTAAGTTATCGTAATACGAAATTTTGCTGCAATTGGATATAAGTACTTTTGGGGATCATACCCAATATGTTTATATTAGCTTTTTTTAAAGGGACATCCCCTTAAATTATCATTTGAATTTTTAGCTAAAGATAGGAGCAGAAATGAATAAAGCTGAAAATGTATTACTTACAGTCGTCATCCCTGTTTTTAATGAAGAGGCAACCCTGGGGGCTCTTTACCAGAAAATTGCAGAGGTGATGAATTCTATGCCCTCTACTGAATATGAGATAATCTTCATTGACGATGGCAGTACTGATGACTCATGGCAACAGATTTGTCAGGTCCATTCTCGGGCCCCCAAACAGGTCAGAGGTTTTAAGTTTAGGAAAAATTTTGGAAAAGCATCTGCACTAGCTTTGGGGTTTGCGGAGTCTAAGGGAGAGATTGTTTTTACCCTTGATGCTGATCTTCAGGATGATCCCCAAAATATCCCGTTATTTATTGAGAAAATTGGTTCGGGCTGGGATGTTGTTTCCGGCTGGAAGAGAGAAAGAAAAGATCCACTTGAAAAAAAAATTCCTTCTAAGATTTTTAACTTTTTTGTTTCATTAACAACTGGCCTTAAGCTGAATGATATGAACTGCGGATTTAAAGCCTATAAAAAAGATGTACTGCAGCACATTTACCTCTATGGCGAACTTCATCGCTTTATCCCTATATTGGCCCTTAATGCAGGTTTCTCGGTTACGGAGGTCCCTGTAACTCATTTTCCAAGAAAATTTGGAGCCTCAAAGTATGGGTGGGAACGATACTTAAAAGGATTTCTTGACCTGCTCACTGTATTATTCATTACTCGTTTTCTTCAGAGGCCGCTTCATTTTTTTGGACTTGGAGGGATTGTTACAGGAGTTGCTGGTGGTGCCATTCTTTTTTTTCTGTCAATAAATAAAATATTTTTTGGTGTTAATATTGAGGCCAGGCCCCTTTTTTTTCTCGGTATCCTCTGCATACTTTTTTCTGGTCAACTTTTATCTCTTGGTTTTTTGGGAGAGCTCATAAATCGTTTGATATTCAAGCCTGACGAGTCTGCGAAGGTTTCGCAACGGATTGGCTAAATTGCTTATTACTTTTTGTTAAAAATAAGCGTGTCATAAACAAAAAATTTTACAATAAAAGATGTGCACATCACTATGAACATGGCTACTAAATAATATAACCTGAAAAATTCATTCAACCCAACAAAGAATAGCCACTCTGATAACCGAAACCCAATACTTGTTATACCCGTCGCAATAAATTGTTTTTGCAGCGTACCAGGCTGAAGGTGTTTCCTGTAAACCCAGTAGCGCATTAAGAGAAAATTAATACATAGTAGAACTATCAGGCTAATGCCGTATGCCCACATTGGTTTCATGTTGATCACTTGGTGTAGGAATGAAGTAAGCCCAATGTTAATAACAAAGCTTAAGGCCGAAACCGTCAGGTAACCTCTAAACTTTGCCAGGAGTTTTTCAGGACTATTTACTCGTTGAGGCTGCAGACGGCTTGTATCCATGGGAAACTGATATTGATTTTAATGCGGGAACTAAATTGTTTTAATAGAAGGTTGAAAGATTTGTGGTTCCAATGCTGAATGTGTTCAGGATGGTTTCCAAGTGTTTTTAAATATTTTCCTCGAAACAAGCTTCCAAGTCTAAACCAAGGTTCTAAAGGAACTGAAAGAATTAATGTCTGCTTCGTGACTCGACATAATTCTTGGAGGGCCTTCTCTGGTTCCTGTAAGTGTTCTAATACTTCGCAACAGAGGGTGAGGTCAAAAGAATTATTATTCCATGGAAGATTGTAGACGTCGGCAACTGAAAAACTGCAACCTGGCAGTTTTTGACAGGCGACCCGGATGCTTTGAAAATTGGTATCAAATGCATATACTTTTTCCGGTAATAAATCATATAGATTCCCCCGGCTAAAGCCGGGGTCCTTACTGTTACAACTCCAAGAGGAGTTGACCAAATATTTTCACGTCGTATATCCTTGCGATAATATTTGGAAGGGCTCATTCATCCACGGGTAAACCCGTGGTATTCTGTCTTCGACCGCATAAAGAAATAAGGATCATTCCTTCTCCGCAACCAGCGTCAAGGAAAGATTCAAAGTGTAATCTTTTCAGTTCACCACGAAGTTTTTTATTAAAATTGCTTATTAACTTACGAACAATTGGATTTTTTGTTTGGTACTTTTCAAAATTCGAAGTGTTCATGTTTTGCTTGAACAGGAAGGTATATTATGGTTGTTGCACATAGTGCTTAATGGCCCAACATTGAAGACATTTAAAGCATTTTGGGCAGTCAGGATATGTGTTATTAAAAAATTCATATTTGTCATAATCATGATTTTTTCGATGCTAGTTCAGGGTCAGCATGTACACAGAACATCTTAACCTTGATCACAGATGCTTCCAACACATTTCAGCAATGTAATAATGGTCGTACCGTTTTACCTGACCATGTGTGTTTCTCTATTGCCCAATGACCAGTGCGAAGATGTGCTGCAACTATGCTTCTCGGAGTGGGACACCAATTGAAATCGTAAGCAAAATAATTTTGCGTAATGCTAATCTTTCAACGGCTCAAAGGCATCTTGGTAAAGTCAGCGATTTTGAAGCCACTCAGATATAATAAATAGGATGGGGCCGTCTATTCAATAACGGCCACAAAACCCTTCTAATAAATAAAGTTGATATTTTAGTTTCAATCCTTCATGTGGTGCAACACTCTCACCAAAAACAATCTTCTTCAAGTGTAACAGAACAGCACGGAACTTTACTCTAAATCTGCTTGTATGCCCTCTACGGACCCGTTAAGTAGCCAATCGACGGCCTTCGCCACGAACTCCCCAGCACTGCTCTTGCCTTCTAGTTTCTTGGACAGCAAATTGTTCTGGCCCCAGACTATAATTCGGGCGTTGCCTCTTGTCGCCGCAACGACCGCAGCATTGCCATTCTTACCCTCCACTATTGGCATGGCGGTGCTGTCTCGTTGGTATTCAGTACGAGAAAACGTGCCCTGCAGAATCTCATCGGGGTTGCTGACATTGAAGTCGGGATGGACCACCTTCATTGGCTGTTTCACATGTTTCGTATCCATCAATAACCCGAAGTTCCTGGCAATGCGGGCGTAAGGGAGACGGTCAAGGGGCTTCTTGTCGTAACTTGTCCACACCCAAGCGGGACATAGCAGCAGTATACGTCCGCCGTTCGCTATGTACTGACGAACTACTTCGTGTTCTGCATCAGTTAGCTCTGGGCGGAGGGTAGCATATTGCATCACCAAAAGACCGCTGTTGAACAAACGGTTCCGATTTTCCATAAATCCTTTTGTGTAAGTGCGGACTTTATTTTTACCGCGCTTTAAAATCTCCAAACGGGAGGGGCTGTAGCCAATGTGGGCATCAACGTAGATTACACGGTTGCTGACTCCTGTGGCAATGGATCGAGTTATATCTTCATTCAAAAGTTTGGTGTCGCTGAGTTCACCACTCGAGTAAAATTCCCCTGGCAACACCATGTCCGGGTCGCCGTTTTCCACATATTTGTACAACCTAAAGGGGCCTTTTCTCTGGATTACTACATATTTGCCATCACTCTTCAGTGTCTCAAAGGCGTCGTAATCCTTATCTCTTCGCGTATCAAGCAGTACATAATCTACGTACTTGACATCTGTATAAGGTGCCTTCTTGCTCAATCCCCAATAATGCCGTTTAAATGGATTTGGAAACTGGAATATCGTCACCCTATCGGTTAAATGCGGAACCATATTATAGGTTGCTGAAACTGTAGCATCTCCAGGTACAGAATCAATCAACTGTTCCAATTCCTTTTGGGGCGTCATTGCAACCTTAAGCCTTTTGGGAAACTCATCCAAATCCCTTAGCCTGGTTTTTGAGCCAATAAGCGAGTTGCCTGTTACAGATGCTGCGATGATCACAATAATTACTGGGAGTAAAAGTTTTTTTGCCTTTCCCTCGGTGAGATACGATAATACATAAACAATAGATATGAATATAAATGGGATGAATCCGGCAACATAATGATACTTTATTGAATGGGCATAGGAATAATCACTCAATAGATTAATATACAGAGATCCTGCCAACAGCATAGTTGCGGGGCTCAGTAGCGGAATAAAGGCTACCGGATAGAAAATTTGCAGAAGATAAGTCCCGTTCCTGTCCGTAAACAGATTCGTCATGACTATTGTATACATCTCCTTATATGTTTCCAAGCTGAACGGGTCAGACAGAAATACTTCGCCAATCCTTAACCTGG
>PVMS01015072.1_pt1 | contig 10835 bp, 13 predicted proteins | sample 1853461 | NCBI WGS metagenome assembly PVMS01 (sample SAMN08582032, study PRJNA380276) | Marine sediment metagenome, whole genome shotgun sequencing project. | isolation source: ocean sediment barecode stripped | collected 2017
CTCGCGCGATCAACTGGAATTCGTCAGCCGTTTATAATTACACCTACCGGCAGCAGCCTTGGAAAGACAATTCCTTGGGGTTTGTAAAAATCAATTTTAACAACGCGCATTCCGTCTATATGCATGACACGCCATCCAAGAGCTTGTTCGCACGGAATTTCCGGGCTCAGAGCTCCGGATGTGTCCGGGTACAGAATGTAAAGCAGCTTGTGTCCTGGCTGCTTGAATCAAACCAGGGATGGGACTTCAAACGGGTAAGCGGGTTTGAACAAACCGGCGCGCGCCAGGACGTAAGTCTCAAGAAAACCGTACCTGTCTATTTTGTTTATGTAACCGCTTGGGCCACGAAAGACGGCAAGGTTAATTTCCGCCGCGATGTGTATGGCCGCGACCAAGTTGGAGCTACCGCCTCTGCCTATTAGATAGCGCTCAAAGCTATAGAAAACACTCTGTAAAAAATGCCGCTGCATAAAACTGCGGTGGCATTTTTTTATGCCGGCGCGGCATTTCTATACATAGCGGAAAAGTGACATACTATAATTTTGGAATTATTATAAAATGTGTAGTGACAAAATTTGCCGCATCCACGCAATTCCGTGGGGCATTGTGATGCGTTTGGCGTAATTGGGGAACATCAATGGACTATGCAGAGATATTCACGGACGCTCTGAAACAAATCAAAAATGAAGGACGCTATAGAGAATTCGCCGATATCCGCCGCCAATGCGGAAGTTTCCCGAATGCGCAGCTTTTCGGCAGGGATACCGGGCGTGACATCAAAGTCTGGTGCAGCAATGACTATCTGGGTATGGGGCAGAACCCCGCCGTTATTGCCGCCATGCATGAAGCTATCGATACGGCCGGTACCGGCTCTGGCGGGACGCGGAATATATCAGGCACCACACACTATCATGTGGAACTGGAAGAAGAACTCGCCGATCTGCATGGCAAGGAAGCAGCCCTTCTGTTCACATCCGGATATATTGCGAATGATGCCTCACTCAGCACACTCGTGAAGCTACTGCCAGGATGTGTTATTTTTTCCGATGAAAAGAACCACGCATCAATGATCGAGGGAATTCGCCACGGTGGCGGGCCGAAGCAGATTTGGCGGCATAACGATCTGGCGCATCTCGAAGAGCTCCTCCAGCAATGCGATGAAGCTACACCTAAAATCATAGCCTTCGAGTCCGTCTATTCCATGGACGGAACAATTTCACCCATTGGCGATATTTGTTCTCTGGCAAAGAAATACGGTGCGCTGACATATCTGGACGAAGTTCATGCGGTCGGTATGTATGGCCCGCGCGGCGGAGGTGTTGCCGAGCGCGATGGCGTCCTCGACAAGGTGGATGTCATCGAAGGCACCCTGGCCAAGGGATTTGGCATCATGGGCGGGTATATCGCGGCAAGCGCCGATATCGTTGACGCCATTCGTTCATATGCGCTTGGCTTCATATTCACCACCTCGCTTGCGCCTGCGATTGTCGCTGGCGCCGTTGCAAGTGTGCGCTATCTTAAAGTCAGCCAAATTGAACGCGAACGCCAGCAGGAACGGGCGCGCACACTCAAGAAGCGGCTGCGCGAATCCGGGCTGCCCCTGCTGGAAAACCCAAGCCACATCGTGCCAGTCATGGTTGGCGACCCGGTGCGCTGCAAAGAACTGACCGATGCTTTGATGGACCGGTACGATATTTACGTTCAGCCCATCAACTATCCCACGGTCCCCAGAGGGAGCGAGCGTATCCGGCTCACTCCGGGGCCCACCCATAGCGATGCCGAAATGGATCACCTCATCAACGCGTTGAATCAGTTATGGGGAGAGATGGACTTGCAACGTGCCGCCTGATCAACCAGACAATGGTTCGGACAAGGACGACAGCGCAGAAGCGCGCAAGGAAATCTATATTGAATACAAGCAGGTCGGACAGGCCATGAAGGTAACCGCGGTTGATTCGGAGACCGGCATGGAAGTTGTCATAATGGGGCCAGCTTCCGCGGCGCAAACTCATTTGCAGAAAATAGCGATTCAAAAACTTGAGATGCAGCTCAAGAAGGAAGCCGAAAAGCCTGATGAAAAACCGCCGCCAGCGGTCCCAAAAAAAGGATGGAGTGCTTAGGGCCAGAACGATAGGGCCAGAACGATAGGGCCAGAACTCTAGGTTCAAAATCCAAGAACCCGCTTGGCAAAGTCTGGGTAGACTTCCCGGATTTCATTGCCCACCGGTCCTCTGATCAAATCGAGCCATTGCGAACTCGGCGGCTCCGTTTCCGGAACATCTGATTCAACGGGACAGTCATATTCAAAGCCGGTTTCCCGCTCGATATCTTCAATTGATTGACCGGGGTGGAGGCTTTTGAGAAGAAATCTGCCACGGCCCTTATCGAACTCAAACACGCACCGGCCCGTGACAAGCGCATATGGCCCGCCCGGGCGATAGACGTTTGGTTCCGACACGCCCGGGGCACTGATGAAGTCAACCTTGGGAACCAATGAACGCTTGGAATGCTCCTGACGGAACAGGATAACCCTCGGTACGATAAAATAGAGATATGAGGAACCGAAGGAACCCGGGAAACGCGCCTTTGGTTTGTCCGGGTCGCCGATGGACACAAGATTGATATTCGCCTGCCCGTCGATTTGCACACCGCTCAGGAAAAAAGCATCGATCCGTCCCTGTGCTGCACAATCGAATAATTCGCGCGCGCCATCGGTGAATGCCGGAGGTGAAGTGCGGCCAAGAAGCGAGACCCGCAATGCGCCCCCGGTAAGTTCGCGCGCCAGCAGGGCCGCCGATCCTGGAATTGGCGAAGCGGCGCCAACGGCGACATGGGAGAGCCCGGAAAGCATCCGTGCAATGGCAGCGATCATGACTTCTTCAGTACATGCCTCGCTCATTCCGCGGCAGTCCGATGCATAACCCACTCATCAATATAAGCGTTGAATCCATCCTGGCTGCGCGCGGCTTTCGCATAGTGCTCCAGATGCGTGGTGTCGCGCTCATAAAAACCGGGCATGCCAAGAGGCCATGCACCCCTCTGCGCCCGGGCGATGGCGGTGATGTAAAGGCCAGGTATCGTGCCGGCAGCGGTTTGCGGGTCGGTCAGCAAATCAGTATCGACAATCTCTTCGACAGTGACATAAGTCTGAGCCGATGCATGTGCCATGAGCATCGACTCGCGGCGCACGCCTATCCACACATTACCATGGACATCAGCCTTGGCGGCGTGAAACAGAGTGATATCGGGGCGGATGGCCGGGAGATACACAATCGGGTCATCATCACCAAACGGGTTATCGGCAATTTGCCAATCGTTCCGCCGCGCCAGAACATCAGAGCCAATAAGCCCCCTGAGCGGCATGAACGGAATGCCCTTTTCGCTAGCTTGCAGGGCCGCATGAATGGCAGGGCAGGTCGTATCACGGATGCTGATTTTCTGAGTTTTGATTGCGTCGGTAAATCGCGGCGCGAGGCCCTGCTCGCCAAGGGTAACGGCCGCCGTCTCCACCTCAGCCACGCACCCCGCGCCGATGAGAAATTCGGCCTGGTAGCCGAATTGGGGCACACCAAGCAACCTTAGACGTTTTGCGCCGCGCCGCACCAGCGCCCGTATAACCTCCATCGAGCAGGGTGCGTATTCCGGCGGCAGCGCCAGAAGCGCATCATCGGTAATCTGTGCGGCTATTTCTTCTGAGTTGTTTAAAATTTTGGTCATGGGGTTACTATCTATCCAGCCCGAGGCACGATTGGTAGCATACCCGTTTGATGTGCGCAGGATACAAAATTTGGGTATTCGTGGTATCGCCGGTCTACATATGGTAAGTGGGCGCGGAAATTCAGTTGTTACGCCCAAGTCTCGCAAATCTGTTCCGGGACAAGCGGCGCTTTATGAGGAGCGGCCATATGTCGATTGCAAACGCCTCCGAAACCGATATCCGGGAACCTGGTTTTTTTGAGCGTTCAATTGCCGAAATTGATCCCGAAATCTGGGCCGCGATCCAAGGTGAACTGGGACGGCAACAGAACGAAATTGAACTGATCGCATCCGAGAACATCGTCTCAAAAGCCGTATTGGAGGCTGCGGGTTCGGTTCTGACGAACAAATATGCCGAAGGCTATCCGGGCAGGCGGTACTATGGCGGCTGCGAGCATGTCGACATTGTGGAATCCCTGGCAATTGACCGGGTCAAGCGCCTGTTCGATTGCCAATTCGCGAATGTACAGCCGAATTCAGGTTCGCAGGCCAATCAGGGAGCGTTCATGGCGCTCGCCAAACCGGGGGATACGATCCGTGGCCTGAGCCTCGCCGCGGGCGGTCATCTAACCCATGGCGCTCCGCCAAACCAGTCTGGCAAATGGTTCAACGCGGTGCGATATGGCGTACGCCGGGATGACTCACTTATTGATTTCGACGAACTCGAAAAACTGGCGCATGAGCACAAGCCAGCTATTATTATTGCTGGTGGTTCGGCTTATCCCCGGGTTCTGGATTTTGCCCGCTTCCGGAAAATTGCCGATGATGTCGGCGCCATGTTCCTGGTGGACATGGCCCATATTGCTGGGTTGGTGGCGACAGGCGTGCATCCAAGTCCATTCCCTCATGCCCATATTGCAACGTCAACGACCCACAAGACACTACGGGGCCCGCGCGGAGGTTTGATCCTCACCAATGACGAGGTAATCGCGAAGAAAGCGAATTCGGCGATTTTTCCCGGCATTCAAGGTGGACCCTTCATGCATATCATTGCCGCCAAGGCGATAGCTTTTCATGAAGCGTTGCAACCCTCTTTCAAACTCTATTCGCAGTCAGTTGTGAATAATGCGCGCGCGCTCGGCGATACCTTGATCAAGGGTGGTCTTGATCTGGTATCGGGCGGGACCGATACGCATTTGCTGCTTGTCGACATGAGACCAAAGGGATTGACGGGCAGGGACGCCGAGGCGGCTCTGGGCCGCGCCAACATTACCTGCAACAAGAATGGTGTACCTTTTGATCCTGAAAAGCCGATGGTGACATCGGGCATAAGGCTTGGTGCACCTGCCGGCACAACACGCGGATTTGGCGTCAGCGAGTTTCAGACAATCGGTGACATGATCCTCGAAGTGCTGGACGGGCTGGTTGCTAATGGCCCTGATTCAAATGCAGAAATTGAGTCGGGCGTGAAGGCCAAGGTTATTGAGCTGTGCAGGCGTTTTCCGGTTTACCCGTCAGGTGCGTAACTCCAGGCGACGTTAAACCGGACCGCTAGGCGGTCAGGGAGCTAAAAATGCGCTGCCCATATTGTGGAAGCACAAATACGCAGGTCAAGGACTCGCGACCTTCGGAAGATCATGCGGCGATCCGCAGACGCCGGATTTGTTCTGAATGCAGTGGCCGCTTCACCACCTTTGAGCGTGTGCAGCTGCGTGAATTGACTGTCGTCAAAAAGTCAGGACGCCGCGTTCCCTTCGATCGGGACAAGCTGATGCGGTCTTTGCAAATTGCCTTGCGCAAACGCACGGTGGACCCTGAACGCGTCGAGCGCATGGTGAGCGGCATCGTACGGCGACTTGAAAATAAGGGTGAAGGCGACATCAAGTCCCAGACCATCGGTCGGCTGGTGATGGAGGGGCTGAAAGGTCTCGATGACGTTGCCTATGTCCGGTTTGCGTCCGTGTACAAGAATTTTCACGAGGCCCGGGACTTTGAGGCCTTGCTCGGCGAACTCGCGGGCGATGATGAAGATGGCGTATCGTCCGATGGCCCTGAGAAATAGCTGGGGCCAAAACATCTTTGGCTGAAAACGAGATCCCATGCCCACCATAGATGAGTTTTTCATGCGCGGCGCCCTTGCCATGGCGCGCCGCACCCTGGGCCGCACATGGCCCAACCCGGCTGTGGGCGCCGTTCTGGTATCGCCTGATGACATACCAGAAGTCATCTCGCGCGGCTCGACACAGCACGGCGGGCGCCCCCATGCGGAGCGGGTGGCGCTTGAATTAGCCGGGGGAAGGGCACGGCGAAGCACACTTTATGTCACATTGGAGCCGTGCGCCCATCACGGCAAAACCCCACCCTGCACTGATGCCATCATCAAGGCCGGCGTCGCGCGGGTGGTATGTTCAGCGCCCGACCCCGATCTGCGCGTTTCCGGACGGGGTTTTGCAGCCCTGCGAGAAGCCGGCATTGAAGTTGTTGAGGATGTACTTGGCTCGCAAGGGCGATATTTGGTTGCGGGGCACACCCTGCGTATCACCAGCAATCGGCCCATGGTGCAACTCAAACTGGCCGTTGGCTCCGATGGACTGATCCCGAGCGGAGAGGGGACTCCGGTTTGGGTGACCGGCCAGCAGGCCCGCGCCCACGGACATCTGCTGCGTGCGCGCGCCGATGCAATTCTGGTGGGACGCGGCACACTCGAAGCAGATAATCCAACCCTGACCTGCCGTCTGCCGGGGATGAAAGCTAATTCTCCAGTGCGTATCCTACTCGACAGTAATTTGTACCTGCCGGAAGAAGCCAACCTCACGCAGAGCCTGTCCCAAGCGCCATTATGGGTCATTGCGGCACGCGATGCACCCGCGCCCAAATCGCAACGCCTTGAAGAATTAGGCGTCGAGACTTTCAGGATATCGAAAGATGAACAATACGGTTTGTCTCCAAAAACCGTTCTTGAAACTCTCGCCGGGCAAGGCATAACGCGGCTACTCATCGAGGGCGGCCCGGCTGTGTCAGGGAGTTTCTGGAATTCTGGCCTGGTGGACGAAATTTATCTGTATCAGGGAACGCAGCCCGCTGGCGGCTCCGGGCTTGCGGCTTTAGGAAACAGGGGTATTGATGATATTATACACTCGCCTGACTACAAACTTGCGGATCGGCTTAATCTTGATGCTGATCTCTTGACCATCTATCGAAGTACCAGCCTATAAATACTCATGTTCACAGGTCTGATTACAGATATCGGAGAAGTCCGGACTGCCGAAGGCGGAAAATTCCAGATCGACTGCGGTTACGCGCTGGGGCCCGAACACATTGGCGCGTCTATCGCCTGTGACGGCTGCTGCCTGACAGTCATTGAAATTTCGGCTGGTTCTGATAGTTACGCGACGGTTTTCAGTGTAAATGTCTCCAATGAGACATTGTCGCATACGACGCTTGGTGATTGGGGGCCGGGCCGGAAGATAAAGCTGGAACGCTCTCTGACACCCTCCAGCGAGCTGGGCGGTCATATGGTAACCGGACATGTGGACGCGGTTGCGTCCATCTTAATCCGGGAAAAAGACGGGGAGTCGGCTCGCTTCAGGCTTCAGGTGGACGATGCCCTGGCGTGCTTCATTGCCGCGAAAGGGTCGGTGGCCCTTAATGGTGTTTCTCTCACTGTGAATGACGTCGAGCGAAGTCAATTTGGCGTCAATCTCATACCGCATACTCTGGAAGTTACCACATGGGGTGATCTCCAAGCTGGAGATAGCGTGAATCTGGAAGTGGACCTGCTGGCCCGGTATGTGGCAAGGATCACCGAGTAACGGATTATTGACGCACGCACTTAAGAGGACAGGTCATTGAACTTGGCTGAAAAAAATCTAGATACCGGCTTCCTTTCTCCCATCGAGGAGGTGCTTGATGATGCACGCAACGGACGCATGTTCGTTCTGGTGGATGCCGAAGACAGAGAAAACGAAGGTGATCTTGTGATCCCGGCGCAGATGGCCACGCCCGACGTCATAAATTTCATGGCGATGCACGGACGCGGACTGATTTGCCTGACACTGACCGCGCAGAGGGCCGCTCAGCTCAATCTCGATTTGATGGCGCGTCACAATGAGTCCCGTCACCAGACAGCTTTCACTGTATCTATCGAAGCGCGCGAAGGGATATCAACCGGCATCTCCGCTCATGACCGCGCACGCACGATCTCCGTCGCGATCGACCCAACGCGCGGGCAGAATGATATTTCAACGCCAGGTCACGTATTTCCGCTTATTGCAAGAGAGGGAGGCGTGCTGATGCGGGCCGGGCATACCGAAGCCGCCGTTGATCTGGCGCGGCTTTCCGGTCTCAACCCAGCCGGGGTTATCTGCGAAATCATGAACGACGATGGCACCATGGCGCGCATGCCGGACCTGATCGCCTTTGCGCAGCGTCATGGACTCAAGGTCGCAACCATTGCCGATCTGATCGCTTATCGCCGCAAGCATGACTCCATCGTGCGCTGCGTTTCTGAATCGCAAGTTGAGAGTGCGCACGGCGGAGCGTTTGATATGCGGGTTTACCGCACCACGGTAGAACCGGCCGAAGAGCATATTGCCCTGGTTAAGGGGGACATATCCAAAGGCGGGCCGGTTCTTGTCCGTGTTCATGCCTGCAACACTCTTTCGGATGTCGTCGGCATCAATAATGAGGGACATGAAAGCTCGCTGGTGCACAAAGCAATGGAATTGATCGCGGATGAAGGCAGGGGCGTCATTGTACTGATCCGTGATATGTGGCCGCATGCCGTTTCTGATGCGCTCAAATCAAGCGCCAAAGATGAGCAGATCAGCGAAACACATCAAGACCGGTTGCTGGAAATTGGTATTGGATCGCAGATACTTCATGATCTTGGCGTGCGGGACATGGTGCTTCTGAGTAACTCCCCGCAACGCAAGGTCGTTGGTTTGGAAAGCTACGGGCTGAAGATCACCGATCATCGCAAATTGAAATAGGCCGGCAAATGTCGAAGCACACACCCTCCGTGCTGATTATCGAAGCACCTTTTTACGAAGACATTTTGAACGAACTGGCGCGCGGCGCCACCGAAGAGTTGCGCAAGCGCGGCATCGGCTTTGAACGCGTCACGGTGCCGGGGGCTCTTGAAATTCCCCTGGCGCTGAGCGCCGCCGTGACATCAAAACTTATTGGACCATCGTGCCGTCATCAGGGGTGCGTGGCCCTTGGGTGCGTTATCCGTGGTGAGACATCTCATTATGACATCGTCGCGCAAGAGTCCGCGCGTGCATTGATTGGAATTGGCGTGACCCACTCAATAGCTCTCGGCAACGGTATCCTTACCGTGGACAATCGCGAGCAGGCCTGGGTTCGCGCCAGTGTGGATAGCAAGAACAAGGGTCGTGACGCGGCTGCCGCCTGTGCATCGCTCATGGAGCTTTCCAGCAAATTCGAGCGGAAGAAAAGCCAGTGACTGGGACAGTTTCCGACAACCCGAAACCGGCTAAGAAACCTCGCTCGGCGCCCAGAACCGCCGCACGGCTGGCCGCTGTTCAGGCGCTCTACCAAATGGATATGACCGGAACTGACGCCAATCAGGTGATTAGTGAATTCCTCGATCATCGTCTCAGAGATGGTAATGGTAATGGTGATGATGGCGCTGAAGAAACTGACGGACCATATTTTAAGGATATCGTTCTGGGCGTCGTGAAAACGCAGCGTGAAATCGACCCGGTGTTGAACGAACATTTGGCGAAAGGGTGGCACCTGTCCCGGATCGACAGTATTTTGCGCGCCATCCTGCGGTCCGCTGCTTATGAAATAACCAAGCGCACGGACGTTCCGGCCAAGGTAATAATCAACGAGTATCTTAATATCGCTCACGCCTTCTTCGATACCGAAGAACCAAAAGTCGTAAACGGCATTCTCGATGCTCTGGCCCGCGCACAGCGCGCGAGTGAATTCAAACAGGAAAAATAATGGCCAATACTTCCTCAGATTCAGGCGGGGAATTTGGCATCATCGAGCACTATTTTGCTCCGCTGGCGAAAAATACCTCCGGGGCCTTTGACCTTAAAGACGATGCCGGTCTGATTTCACCGCCCGAAGGCCATGATTTGGTCCTGACGACAGATATGATTATTGCCGGCGTTCATTATCTGGAGAGTGCCGCACCAAGCGACATTGCTTACAAAGCCCTGGCCGTGAATATTTCTGACTTGTGCGCGAAGGGCGCAACGCCGTCCGTATATCTATTGTCTATTGCTTTGCCCGGATGTCCGGACCATCTCTGGCTTGAAGGACTGAGAGAGGGTTTTGCCGAGGCGCAGGCCGACTTTGGCTGCGCTCTTCTGGGAGGAGATACGGTCTCAACGCAAGGCCCTGCGGTTTTTTCGATCACCGCGGCAGGGTTTGTACCTTCCGGTAGAATGGTCCATCGCATGGGCGCCAAACCTGGAGATCATGTCTACGTGACTGGAACCATCGGGGATGCGGCTCTCGGCCTGATATTGTTGCGCGATGACCGGCAAGCAGAAACCACAAACCTGTCCGTGGAGCAGACCAGTTTCCTCCACAGCAGATATTGGCGGCCTCGCCCGCGCATTGAGGCCATTGACGCGCTTCTCTCCCATGCGAATGCCGCTATGGATATTTCCGACGGTTTGGCGGGAGATTTTTCAAAACTGTGCTCTGCTTCGCGAGTGGGTGGCAAAATCGATGCTGCCTCCACGCCCTTATCTGACGCCGCAAGGCAATTGGTGAAGGCGGAACCAAAATATCTTAGCGATGTCATCAACGGCGGGGATGACTACGAATTACTGGTAACAGTGCCCCAAAATGCACAAGATCAATTTGAAAGAGATTGCCGAAATTCCGGTATTTCCGTAAAAAGCATTGGCCGTATTTTGAAGCTCGATGAAGGTATCAGCGTGCTTGGCGCGGATGGCAAGGCGCTCGAACTTGAAAAGCTGAGCTACGCGCATTTTTAAACAGAGATCCCAGCCTGATTTCCCAAAGCCCGTCAAAAGGGCCGTGAAAATACCGACATGACACATGTGAATAACTCTTGCCCGCAGGTGCCCGGGGCTGACCGGCGCACGCTCCGCAACGTCGTCACTCTGTCGACTCAGCTGCTTTAGCAATCC
>PVMS01070030.1_pt1 | contig 10835 bp, 8 predicted proteins | sample 1853461 | NCBI WGS metagenome assembly PVMS01 (sample SAMN08582032, study PRJNA380276) | Marine sediment metagenome, whole genome shotgun sequencing project. | isolation source: ocean sediment barecode stripped | collected 2017
CCTTAGCAAGGACGGCTGGTTCTGGCGACTTTTGCGCGGCAAAGCCTGGGACATCAAAATCGGCAAACACACCTTTCTGCTCCATACCACCAATCTATTCAGTGGACTGTTGTTGATTGCCCTCGGGATCGCCCTCGCCCAGGGATATCTGACTTACTTCAACAGCCTCCTTCCTATCGAGTTGCAAATCTGGTTCAGCGGATTCGAGGAAAAAGTCCTGCACTGGTTTAGCTGATTTTCCCCCTTTGCAAATCGGAAGGGGTTTCTGATAGAATCAAGCCACACAAACCGATTGATAATTTCAACATCAGGAATCAAGCATGAACAAATGGATCGTTATTGGCCTGGCCTTGGTTGTGGGTCTGGGTGCCTGCACGGGAACCCAGAGCGTGACGCACAAACGGTGGGAAGAACACCAGAATAGGGTTTACCTGCATGATATCACGGTCAAAAATACCTCCTTGCAGGAGGCAGGTTCCCAACTCCGCCTGGCTTTGGAGCAACGGTTGGATGACTCCCTCTTTATTGTCGGGGAAGAACCCAAGCAAGCCAAATATGAGTTGAAATACAAAATCACCCAATTTGAGGAAGGCAATCGGTTGAAGCGATTGGCCACCTTCGGAATAGACGAGGGATCCCAGGCCCTGTTGAATGTCAAAATCGCTTTAATCGGGAAAGAAGGGGTGCTGGGAGCGTGGCAGGTGAAAACCTGGGTCAAAGGCGGCATCACGGGAGGTTCCAAAAACGAGCTCTTCACGCAGGCGGCCGAACAAATTCTGCAACATTTGAAAGGCTATTGAGAATTTAGGGCTAGGATATTTTCCGTCACAGCCTTATTTCTCCAATCGTGCCTCCACCCGTGCCTCGGATGTATAGTCAGTCCCTTTATTGTCAATAGTTACCCCCTCCAAAAACAAATACCCTTATACGGAAATTCCTTTTTGACTTTTCAGGATTTGTGAGTCAATCTATATGTTCAATGGGATGCCAAAAGCGCCAGGGGAGCTTTTGGCATCGAGGCTCACCCCCTGGAAGATAAGGAGGTGATCCATTGTCTAACACAAGTACAATGGGAGCTTCCGGAGATAAGGGCTAGCCCTTTTCGAGGAAGCTCCCTGATTATTCGGGGGGGCTCCACTTTTATAGTGGAGCCCTTTTTATTTGGAAAATACTCTAACACAGAGTCCATTTTTTTATAAAAACGTCCGGCGGCCCCGCAAACGCACAGATCCGAGGTTCACCCCTTGAAGAATCCTTGCCGCCACGACGAAAGAATCAAGAAATGGAAACCGAATGAGTTTTTTAAAAAACATTTCCATACGCGATAAGCTCAACCGGATCATCATGCTGACCACCAGCGCGGCCCTGTTGTTGGCCACACTTGGTTTTTTTCTGTTTGATCTTTTGGCGTTTCGCAATACCGAGGCACGTGAACTTGGAAGTGTCGCCGAAATTATCGGCGCCCACAGCACGGCCGCCCTCCAATTTCAGGACCCTGCTTCCGGCCGGGAAACCCTGGAAACCTTAAGCGTCGATCCCCGCGTCATTTCCGCCGGACTGTATACCCAGGAAGGTAAAATTTTTGCATCTTATTACCGGGACCGCAAAAACACAATCGTCTTACCATCTCAACCCCGACGAGCAGGCAACTATTTTGAACAAGGACAAATTCTGATATTCAGGCCGATCCTTCTCGATGACAAGAAGGTGGGCACCATTTTCATTCATTCCGACCTTCAAGATTTTTATGAGCGTCTTAAACAATACGGCATCATCGCGTTTATAGTACTGGTCATCTCCCTTCTTGGAGCTTTTCTACTTTCATCCAGATTGCAGAAGACCATTTCCTCCCCGATCCTTCATCTATCCAACCTGGCGAACCGGGTTTCCACTGAAAAAAATTATTCCCTGCGCGCCGTCAACGAAAGTCAGGATGAACTGGGAGAGCTTGTCAATCAATTCAATGACATGTTGAGCCAGATTCAGGATAGAGACATTGCACTCCTGGAAGCTCATCACGAACTGGAGGCAAAAGTCCGGGAACGCACCCATGATCTGGAAAATGAAATCCAGATTCGCCGGAAATCGGAATCCGCGCATCGGGATAGTGAAGAGCGCCTGCGGAGTATCCTGGACCACGCTACGGCAGTGGTTTATATGAAGGACATTGATCTGCAGTATGTCATGGTAAACCGTCAGTTTGAAAAAGTATTTTCCGTAACGAATGAACAGATCCGGGGGAAAACAGACCCGCAAATTTTTCCAAAAGATTTGGCTGACCGCTTTACCAGCCGGGACCGCATTGTCATCGAATCCGGCCAACCTGTGGAGGACGAGGAACAATTGAAGGTAAACGGAAAAACCGAAACCTATATTTCGATCAAATTCCCTTTGCGAGATTCCGACGGTACGATTTACGCAGTTTGCGGTATGGACACCAATATCACGGACCGGAAAAATTTTGAGATGGAACTGCAAAAAGCCAAGATCCAAGCAGAGTCGGCCAACTCGGCCAAAACATCGTTCATCGCGAATATGAGCCATGAAATCCGGACTCCTCTGAACGCCATTATGGGTTATTCCCAGATTCTGCAAAAGGACACCACGATGACAGCAGCGCATCACAAGGCTTTGGAGCGCATCGCTTCCAGCGGGAAAAACCTGCTCTCCATCATCAACGACATACTCGATATATCCAAAATCGAAGCGGGACGGATGGAACTCCACTTGGGGGATTTCAATCTGAGCCATGTAATTGAGGATATGACCACTCTTTTTAAATTGAAATGCGAAGAGAGCGGTTTAATTCTTAAAATCTCCTCGCTTCCTGAAAACCAGTGCCATTTATACGGGGATGAAGAAAAGCTAAGACAAGTGCTGATCAACCTCCTGGGAAATGCGGTCAAGTTCACCGATTCGGGAACCGTTTCCCTGAATATCACTCCCGGAAAAAACAATGACTACCAGTTTGAAGTTAGAGACACCGGAAAGGGCATATCGGAAGAAGCTCAAACAACCATCTTTGAACCTTTTAAACAAGACGCCGAGGGAATCAAAAAGGGAGGCACGGGATTGGGACTGGCCATCTGCCGGAAACAAGTTCTCTTGATGGGGTCGGATTTATATGTATCCTCAAAAATAGATGAGGGATCCTGCTTTTATTTCACCCTCAACTTGCCTCCATCCAAAGAAAAACCGGACTCCGCGAAACAAATAAGCAAGAAAGAAGTACTTCGAATCTCCGACGAACATCATGTCAAAGCCCTGGTCGCCGACGATAATCCGGATAACCGGGCGGTGTTGAGCCATCTGCTGAAAAATTTAGGGGTCACCGTCATTGAGGCGGAAAATGGACTCGTCGCTCTGGAAAAAACACGCAACCACCTGCCAGATATTATTTTCATGGATATTCGTATGCCGGTCATGGATGGCCGGGAAGCCATCGCAAAAATAGTGGAGGAATTCGGGCAAGAGCGGTTCAAAATAGTGGCCATCACCGCTTCGGCCATGCAGCACGACCGGGAACAATTCTTGAAACTGGGTTCCCATGAAGTGGTCCTCAAACCCTTTCAGATCAATGATATTTTTGAATGCCTGAAAAACCTTCTTAACATCGATTATATTTATTCGGAAGCACCTCAAAAAAATACCGAACCCAAAGTGTCGCACGATATGGATTATTCAAAAATGCATGTCCCTAAAGACCTCTACCACTCACTCAAAGAAGCGGCGAAGCTGCATTATGTCACAGGCATTCGACAATCACTGCCGTTACTCGCTGAGTCGGGAGAAGAAGGGAAAAAGCTGGCGGATAATCTGAATCTCTGCCTCAAAAATTACGATATGAAAAAAATTCTCAGCATTCTCGATCAGATTAATTCGGGAGAGTAACACCCAATCCAAGCATTAGTTGAATTCCAGCCGCCTTTTGATTCAATAACTAACCCGAAGCACTTTCAACATCTTTGGCACATCGAAAGCCAATAAAATTGTAGCGCGCTGTCGGTTCCATATGGTTGCGTGCCCAGCTGTGGGAAAAATCGATTTTCAAATGGGACTGGTACAACCCGCCCCGGATCACCTTATACAATCCCTTCTCGGTGCCGGGCATACCGTTATAGTCCCAGTCATCCGCCATCCATTCCCACACGTTGTGACCCATGCCATAGATCCCGTACGGACTGATCCATTCCTGCCGTTGATCCACTCGTTCCGGAATAAAACCCGAAAATCCATTATTGGGATGCACTTGATAGTTTCCCCACGGCCACTTGCCTCCCTTGGGCCCACGCGCCGCTTTTTCCCATTCCTGCTCCGTCGGCAAACGCTTGCCGGCCAACTCACAATACGACTGCGCTTCTGCAAAAGATACCCATGCAACCGGGAATTTCTCTTTCCCCGGAGTAACCTCAAAATCCGTCTTGAATGTTTTGTATTCACCGCGGTGCATCTCGTACCGGTCGATTAAATACGCTTTTAAAAAAACTTTCCGGCCAAGAGCGGTCTTCGGATCATCGGCATGGCCGTATTTAAATTCTCCCTCGGGGATGTACACCATCTCTTTCGGAACTTTAACGTGGGCAGGAACTTGGACGGGAATCTGCTCGACACTATTTTCGGAACAGGAAAAAAGCCAACAGAAGGAGAGCACCAATAATGACCCGTGTCGCCATTTCATTGACCCGTGTCGCCATTTCATTGACGCGTTTTGGATGAGGTGGGCTGCTGGTCGAAAAAGTGAAACACTTCCCCGCCGTTGATAGACAAGGGTTTCTTCTGGTAGTCGAGGGGATGGTCGACACCCGGCTGAATGGTTCCGTCCACCGAGTAAGGGCCGTAATCCGCCCAGTAATTGCGCTTGCGGGAATCGGTAAACTCGATTTGGGTGATGTATTTGACGTTCTTGTAACCGTACTTGAACGGCGCTATCAAGCGAAGGGGGAATCCGTGATCCTTGGTCAACGGCTGATCGTTCATGCGCAGGACCATCAGCACCCGCGGCCTCAGCAATTCTTCCAGTGCGTAACTTTCGTAATAGGAATCCGCGGATTGAAAAGTAACGTATTTCGCCTTTGGGTCCGGTTGCACCCGGTCGACCAGATCCTGAAACCGGAAGCCCTCCCACTTGGCTTTAGCGGACCAACATTCCACGCATTTGAGCCGCGATACCTGCGACACTATTGGAAAGCCGAACAGGTCTTCGTATTCCAGGGCCAACTTATGCTTCACCATGCCGCCCACCGCCAAGCTCCACTCCTGAACATTCACACCGAGAAACGGGTTGGCGCTTCTGATAAAAAATCCAGGTACGTCCCGGTTCTGAATATAGTTCGTAGGAATATTCTTGTTGGTTTGGAAATTAACCGTCCCGGCGCTCTTGTTCGGCCACAGTGAAGCAAGTGCGGAAAACGAAAACACCTTCAGAAATAAACGGCGGTTCAATTTGAATCGCAACCCGAACATTTTACTTGCCTCTTAAACCCAGCACGTCCTGCATATCATACAACCCCGACGGCTGATCGACCACCCATTGGGTGGCGCGAATGGAACCACGCGCAAAGGTTTCGCGACTTTGCGCCCGGTGAAAAATTTCCAGCGTCTCGCCCATGCCTCCAAACATCACCCGGTGCTCACCGACAATATCCCCGGCCCGCAGAGTATGCACACCGATCTCCTTCGGCCCACGCCCCTCGCTGAACCCTTTGCGGCCGTACACACCGACTTCGTTCAAATCGCGCTTCAGCGCGTCCGCCACTATCTCGGACAGGCGCACAGCAGTGCCGCTGGGTGCATCCTTCTTGAACTTGTGATGCGCTTCCACGATCTCAACATCATACGCGTCGCCCAATATCTTCGCAACGTCCCCCACCACCTTGAACAACACGTTGACCCCGATACTCATGTTGGGCGCAGACACGCAACGAATGGTTTTTGCCGCTTTCTTGATCTGATCCTTCTCCGCTTCGGAAAACCCGGTAGTCCCAAAGACCACGGATTTTTTCTGCGCCACGGCTTCCTTCAGGGTCCGCATGCTGGACTCGGGCGTGGAAAAATCGATGACCACGTCGCAGGTGCGCATCATTTCAGCCAAGTCATCGTGCAGGACAATATTCTTTTTGCCGATGCCCGCCAGCTCGCCCACATCCTGCCCCAGTGCGGGATTGCCCGTAGCTTCGATGCCGCAACATAGCGCCACACCATCCGCATCCTCAATGCAGGACACAATGGTTTTCCCCATGCGCCCTGCCGCACCCACTACCCCGATTTTGATCAATTCAACCTCCTGGAGAACAATTATTTTTTACCTGGCGGACAACCACTCTAATAGGAAGGGCTTAAATTAAAGCGTACTGTTTGAGAACGGTCTTCAACTGCTCGACGTGATCTTCAGACATGTGGGCCAGAGGCGCCCGCAACTCGTCGGATATTTTGCCCATCAACGCAAGAGCGGTTTTGACCGGCACCGGATTAGTTTCGATGAACATGGCGTTATTCAGCACCATCAATTCATAATGAAGCGCCGCAGCGCCATCCACATCGTGGTGGGCGGCGCGTGCACACATCAGCGCCATTTTCTCCGGCACAAGGTTGGCGGAAACGGAAATCACGCCTTTACCCCCGATCGCAAGAATGGGCCACAGCAAGCCGTCGTCTCCCGATAACAATGTGAAATCGTCACTACACTGGTCAATCACTTCGCTGATCTGGCCGATCGAACCCGACGCTTCCTTGATGCCGATAATGTTCTTTTGATCCTTGTCCAAACGCGCTACCGTTTCCGGCAACATGTTGACCGAGGTGCGGCCCGGCACATTGTACAGAATGATCGGCAGATCGGTTTCCTTCGCCACCGCCATGAAGTGCTCATAGAGCCCCTGTTGAGAGGGCTTGTTGTAATAGGGCGTGATCAACAACGCACCGTCGGCGCCCGCCTCCTGGGCAAACTGAGTCAGCTCAATCGCTTCGCGAGTGGCGTTTGACCCGGTGCCCGCCAGTACGGGAATTTTATCCTTGCACATCTCCACGGCGATGGAGATCACCTGATTGTGCTCCGCATGGGTCAGCGTGGCGGACTCGCCGGTAGTACCACACGGCACGATCCCGTTGGTTCCATTTTCAATATGAAACTGCAGGAGACCGCGAAACGCCTGTTCGTCCACTTGTCCGTTCTTGAACGGGGTGACGATGGCTACCAGGGAACCTTCAAACATGAGTGTCCTTTAACGGGTGATTACAGTTCAACGAGTTGACCCTCAAACGTGATTTTGGTGAGCCCTTCAAGATAGACCACGGGCAGAGAACCATTTGCAGGCTCGATATGGACTTTTAATATTTCACCGCCGCGTGTTTCCACGTTAACGGGCGATTCGATTTTGAATTTGTGTGATGCGATGATCGCCGAAGCCACCACGCCGGTACCGCAAGCGAGGGTTTCCCCTTCCACACCCCGTTCATAAGTGCGAACTTTGAGAGCGTTGCCATTTTTCTTTTCGACAAGGTCGACATTGGTCCCTGCCGGAGCGAATACGGAATGGTAGCGAATACCACTCCCAATTTTCTGGACATCCTCGCTGTCCACATCTTCGGAAAATACGATGGCATGCGGCACGCCGGTGTTGATGCTGTCCACTTTATACTGCTGGCCGTCGAACGCCACCTGAACATCGTTCTGCAAACTTTCCGGTCGGGTCAGTTTCACTTTCACCACCGGCCCTTTGACTTCAGCTTCGATGATACCGGCGATAGTTTCAAAGGAATGCGTTTGGGGCGCGATGCCTTTCTCGAACGCGTAACGTGCCACGCATCGGCCACCGTTGCCGCACATCTCGGCAGAGGAGCCGTCGGAATTATAAAAATCCCACTTGTAAGCGGCTTTCTCGGAGTTTTCGATGAAAATCACTCCGTCCGCACCGACCGAATTTTTTAGTCGGCAGACCTTTTGGACGAAATCCCGCTTCGTCTCCGGGTCCAGTACCGGCTCACGATTGTCGATGATGACAAAATCGTTGCCGCTACCGCTCATTTTTGTAAAAGGAATACCCACAACTACACCATTTAAAAGAGATAACTTTAAATTAAGATGAAAAACCAGGGGTTTGGATTCATCCCCCTCCAAGTGGGGCGATTCTAACACAGGCCCGAAACCCGGTCAAACTCGTCCGCCCTAGAAAAACAAGGACTTTTGCGAGTAAAGGAGGGGGTAAGAAGGCAATAAAAATGCCCCTCCTGCCCGAGGCGTTGCCGCCCCGAACAGGAGGAACTGGGAGGGCCCAACCTCTTGCGAGGCTGGGGAGAAATCGCTCACCCTTTCTGTACAACCAGTGGAGAGAGACGAGCGAGTTCTATTGGGTAGTCGGAGCCCTACACGGCTCCTTACATTAAAAAATCGCACTGGGTCAGCGACGGCAAAAACCTTTTAAAATTCAGTGGTCGGGGTGACAGGGGTGTATTACGGAATGGGATGGCGTTAAAATGAGGGCTGGAGGTGTCACCATGTCACATAAAAAACAAACCAAACTCGTGCGGGTGCGGCCCGACGAACAATTCACCACCAAACGCAATCTCAACTATTTTCCAGGACTCTCGGAGAGCACGGCTGGAACGCAAAACCTGTCAATGATGCTGGTGCGTATCCCTCCCGGCGGCAAGGCGGAACCGCATTATCATGATGGATTCGAGGCGGGCATCTATATCCTGGAGGGCAAGGTGGACAACCGGTTCGGCAAAGGCCTCAAGGAATCGGTCGTCACCGAAAAAGGCGATTTTCTATTCATCCCGCCCGGCGTGCCGCATCAACCCATCAATCTAAGCGACACCGAACCGGCACTGGCCATCGTCTCCCGCAACATCGCCAGCGAACAGGAACCGGTGGTGCTATACAAAGAGTAACCTTTGTTATGGGAACTGACTGTCACCCTGAACCAGCCGAAGGGTGACCTAAACCACCCGAACGGTTCCACCAACGCTGATCGCCGATGGGAGCTATTGGTGCCCGCCTCAGAGGAAATCCCTCACCTGCTAATCCGGTATAAACCCTTAAAAACAAATAGTTTCTAGAAGAACGGTGAGCCCCGCATTTCATATTTACAAGGGAATTCATTGTATGAATATAGCCCCAAAAATGGTATAATCTTGTAATAATCCATCAAAAATCGGCGCAAATTGAAGATTCGCCCCTACCCGGCGGTTTTCAAAAAAGTTGGGAATTATGAGAAATCCCCGCCTACCCGGCAAAATTATCCTATCCACTGCCCTGCTCATTATTCTGACAGGAATGCTGTCTTCAATTGTTTACAGTAATTTTCAAGGGTTTATTTCTGCGTCTCGTGGAAAAGCCACAGCGATCCCTACCGAAATGATCAAAGACAATGAGCTGGCGGACCACCTATCGAGAACGTCGCCATTCTGGAGGCAGAAACTCAGCAAACATATTTTCATCACTATTGACCAGGAACTGCAATCGCTTGAGCAACACCTCCTCCAGCATAAAAGCACTGAGGGACAACGGTTAATCGACAAAGTAAAAATTTCTCTTCAGCGGATGGTATCCGGAAAACAAAAATTTCTGCGTACCAGCCTGGAATCCTCCCTTGATTCCTTTTACAAGGGCCGCACGGTGCTGGAATACAGGCTGTGGCAGCTGAAGAACTTGACCCGGAACTTAAAGATGGACATGGCTCAATCGCGCGGCGTCCATCGAGTTTACGCATTGATGAACAAATGGCTCATCTATGTGGCTCACCGCGAAATCTCCGCACGAAGAAAAGGAATCCTCGATGCCTCATCCCTGCAAATTGGTGATCAGGACACTGAAGAGGCCAACACCGCTTTCTCTCAAATATCAGAATTGGTAAAAATTACCGAACAAGATCTGGAAGATGCCGGCAAAGCGCTCTCCCAACAACCCACTGCAGTGCAGGAGACCGCACCCGGTATCGAACCGGAATCCCTGGAGCCAGTGACCCGGCAAGACTCTCAACCTGATTTGGTGATGGAGGAGGACACGGCCTCTCCAAAAATTTTTGAAGAGAAGACGAAGCCTCCCGAGGCACCACCCATTCCCAACTGGATGTTCATACTCGGAGCAATGGGTATTTTCATAATCTCGGTCCTGCTTTTCCGGAGAGAAGAGAAATCCACCCATTTATCTGCGCTTCATGAGGGTGACCCCACAAATTATTTAGAGTACGACGATCAAAACTCCGACGATCTAATAGAGATACATACCCTCATAGATTCCCACTCCATCGGAGATACCCAGGTCGACAGCACAAGCGAATTCTCTCAAGAGTATTCGATCTTCCGCGAAGCACCCCCTATAAGCCCGGATCACATGGCTCTCCAAAAAGAACCGTCCTCTCTGGACAGTGATATACCAGAAACTACGAGATCCTTGATAGAGGACGAGTCCCCTGACAGTGGAATGGAGGAACCGGCAACCGACAACGAAATGCCAGAGAGTACTCCTTTACAGACAATGGTACATGGATTTGAAGACGCCGCTCAGGAAGGCATGACTTTCAAATTAGAAGGGCTCACCCAAGAACTGGAAAGCACACTTTCGGAAAAAGAAGAGCTTGCTCAAGGAATGGGAAGTATCCTTGCAGAAAATGAATCTCTCACGGAAAAACTGGAGGCATCTCAAACTGAGAAAGAAAACATCGAGAAACAACTGGAAGCCCTTCATGCCGAAAAAGAAGAGTTCACTCATGGGCTGGAAAACATCCTTGCAGAAAACGATTCTCTCACGGAAAAGCTGGAGACCTTCCACACCGAAAAAGAAGGTATGGAGGCACAACTGAAAACTCTCCATTCCAGAGAGGAAGAGCTCTCTC
>PVMS01092388.1_pt1 | contig 10834 bp, 11 predicted proteins | sample 1853461 | NCBI WGS metagenome assembly PVMS01 (sample SAMN08582032, study PRJNA380276) | Marine sediment metagenome, whole genome shotgun sequencing project. | isolation source: ocean sediment barecode stripped | collected 2017
CATGTTCTTGCCTCCATCCAACGCTCCACATACTTGGCGATGACATCTGCTTCCAGGTTGACCCGATCGCCCGGCCCTCGTCCACCCAGCACGGTGATGTCGAGGGTATGCGGGATCAGGACGATCTCGAACCAGGATTCGGCGGTACGGAGCGGCGAGACCGCGGTAACCGTGAGGCTGACGCCGTCGACGGTGATCGACCCCTTCTCCACGAGGTACGGGGCCAGTCCTTCGGGAACGCTGATCCGGATTCGACGCGCCTCGCCCTCGGCATCGACGGCGACGATCGATCCCACACCGTCGACGTGGCCTTGCACGATGTGACCGTCGAAGCGTCCTCCGGCAGCCGCAACGGGACGTTCGAGGTCCACGCGGTCGCCGCGTTCCGCGGCTCCGAGCGTGGTGCGGCCGAGGGTCTCGTCAACGGCCTCCACCGCGAAGCGGTCACCGCCGATCGACACCACCGTCAAGCACACACCGTCGACCGCGACCGAATCGCCGATTCCAAGGCTCCGCACCGTCGCCGGAGCGGCGATCTCGAGGCGTCGACCGGTCTCGGTCTCGGCGACGCTCCGCACGGTTCCCATCTCGGTCACGATCCCGGTGAACATCAGACGGGCTCCTCGAACGCAGCATCGATGCGCACGTCGGAGCCGATGCTCCGAACGGCATCGATTCGGATCGGGCGCGCATCCTCGATCGTCCGGAACACACCGCTGAACGCCGGCAGCCCCGTGCCGACGGCGAGTTTGCCTCCGAGGTACACCACCAGGTGGTCGACGAGGCCCCCGCGGACCAGCGAGGCGGCCAGTGTCGGGCCACCCTCCACGAGGAGGTCGACGATCCCGAGCGCGCCGAGGTGCTTCATCCCGGCGTCGAGATCGACACCGTCCGGGGCGGGTACCACCACGACTTCACAACCCTCGGGAAGTGGCACCGCCTCGTCGTCGACGAGGACGATCGGCCGGCGCGCCATGAGGGCCGCTTCGGCCGGGATCGCCCGATGCCCGGATACGATGACTGGACGAGGCTGGCGTCCGGTGTATCCCTCGATGCGAACGGTGAGGGCAGGGTCATCGTCGCGCAGCGTGCCGGCGCCCACCATGATCGCATCGCTCGAAGCTCGCAGTTCGTGACCGTCGATCCGAGCCGCCTCGGACGTGATCCACTGCGACGTGTGATCCCGGGCTCCCGCCTGACCGTCCAGCGTGAGCGCGAGTTTGAGGGTCACCCGTGGCCGGCCGCTCGAGCGGTGATGGAAGTAACCCGGGTCCGCGGCCACCACGGCCGCGGCGCCGATCCCGACCTCGACATCGAGTCCCGCCGTGCGGAGCAGTTCGACGCCGGCGCCGGCGACGCGCTCATCAGGGTCGAGAACTCCGACCACGACGCGCTCGATCCCGGCGGCGATGATGGCATCGGTACACGGCGGCGTCCTGCCGTGGTGCGCGCACGGCTCGAGCGTCACGACGAGCGTCCCGCCCCGTGCCGCGGTGCCGGCCTCCGCGAGCGCGGCGGCTTCAGCGTGGGTTGAACCGGGTCCCTGATGAGCGCACTCAGCGAGAAGCAGGCTTTCGGGAGAAAGCACGATCGCACCAACCCGCGGATTTGGATGTGGCTGCGTCGCCCCGGTCAGGGAGACGGCACGTTCCATCCAGTTCTCCGCGCGGCGCTCTTCGCTCACATTGTCGTCGGCGCGTCGCGACACACACCCTCCTTCTTCCATCCGGACTGTCACCGTCGGTCCCGGAGTTCCACCGGGTCGGCCCCGAAGACTCGGGGTTCGCGGGCTTTCACCGCCGGTCGGGGATTTCACCCTGCCCTGAAGGGGGCTCTTTTTCTTTCACAGCACAGCGTAGTACGAAGAGCGAGACAGAGATCTCGGTTCTCGATCCCCGGCCGCCCGAGCCACCCCCCTCCGGAGGAGGAAGGGGTCCGTCTCCTCCGGTCGTAATACGCAATACGTGATACGTGTCTTATGCCACCGCTGTTCTGAGTTCGGCGATCGCTGCTACCGGGGATTCGGCGTGGAATATCGAGGATCCGGCGACGAAGACGTCTGCGCCCGCGTCACGGGCTGCCCTTGCGGTGGTGGGGTCGATGCCACCGTCGATCTCCAGGTCGGTGGCCAGGCCGGCTGCGTCGATGAAGCGACGGGCCCGTTCGACCTTGGTGAGCACCTCCGCGATGAAGGATTGGCCACCGAAACCGGGGTGCACCGACATGACGAGGATCATGTCGGACGATTCGATGAAGGGTTCGATGGCCTCGTAGGGGGTCGGCGGATTGATCACGAGACCGAAAGCCAGTCCCAACTCGCGCGCCGTTGCGGAGGCTCGCGCCGGGTCGGGAACGGCCTCGATGTGGACCGTCACGATGTCGGCGCCGGCTTCCGCGAGAGGCTCGAGGTAGGCGGTGGGATTCGTGATCATCAGATGACAATCGAGAGGGAGATCCGTGGCCTTGCGGAGGGACGCGATCACCGGCACCCCGAGGCTGATATTCGGGACGAAGTGCCCGTCCATCACATCGACATGCAACAGCTCCACATGTGGCTCGATCAGCGCCACCTCTTCGCCGAGTCGCGCGAAATCGGCGGCCAGGATCGAAGGGGCGATGCGCGGCGGCTTGATCATGGGGTCCGAGTGTACGGAGTTCAGTCGCCGATCGGATCGACGAGACCACCGCGGCCCCTCCGGCCGTTGAGCCAGTCGGTTCCGGAGAGTGGGCGTTTCCCGGCCGGCTGCACCCCCGTCAGGTAGAGCACGCCGTCGGACAAACCCAGCGCCGCCTGTCCCAACACCGCGGTGAGTCGACCCGCTTCAACAACCGCCGACCGCCCTACCTCCGCCTCGAGGATCTTGAGCGGTTCTCCGTCCAACGCGATCCAGGTTCCGGGACGGGGGTGGAACGCTCTGACGGCTCGTGCCGCCCGGGCCGTCTCCCACGTGCCGTCGATACGAGCATCCTCGCGCCTGAGACGGGGAGCCATGGTCACGCCTGCATTGATCTGCGATGCCGGGTGGAGACGGCCCGCGAGGAACGCCGGCAGCGCGTCGTCGATCAGCATCGCGCCGAGATAGGACAGCCGGGCTGTGAGGCTGCCGCCCGTTTCGTCATCGCCGATCGGTGTTTCTACGACCGAGATCACCGGCCCTGTGTCCAAACCCTCGTCGAGGACCATCAACGATACGCCGGTGCCCTCGTCTCCCTCGAGAATCGCACGCTCCACGGGCGTCGCACCCCGCCATCTGGGCAGCAAGGAAAAATGTACGTTGACGAAGCCGTACCGGACCATGGCCAACACGTCGGCAGGGATGATCCTGCCGTACGCGACGACGACCGCGAGGTCGACTCCGCTCCGGCGGATCGTGTCGCGCAGACCGTCAGCGTCACCGGGTTGGCCGACCGGAATCCCCCACTCTTCGGCGGCCATCTTGACGGGAGGGGGCATGGGGTGCCTGCCGCGCCCGCGGGGTCGATCCGGCTGCGTGATCACCAACTCGACGTCGGCGACGTCGAGCACCGCGGCGAGGCTCGGTAGGGCCGCTGCCGGAGTGCCGAGGAAGGCTGCACGCATCAGACACCACCCATGAGATCAGGGCTCTCTTCTCGAATGTCCTTGAGGGCCTGGCGTCGCATTCGTTTGGGAAGTCGGTCGAGCAGGAGCATCCCGGCGAGATGATCGATCTCGTGCTGAAGCACCCGCCCCAACAGCTCGTCCCCGCAGTATTCGGTGACCTCCCCGTTGCGATCGAGCCCGCGTGCCCTCGCGAAGTCGGGGCGAGAGAACTCCCAGAAGCGGATCGGCACGGAGAGGCAGCCCTCCTCGAAGGTCCACTTGCCCGAGGTCTCCACGATCTCAGGATTGATCATGGTGAACGGGCCGTCCCCCACATCGGCGACGAAGATCCGTTTCGAGATCCCGATCTGGGGGGGCTGCCAAACCGACACCGGGCGCGTCGTACATCGTCTCCAGCATGTCTTCGATGAGCCGGTTGAGGTCGGGGCCAAAATCGGTGATCTCCCGAGTCGGGGTCCGGAGGACCGGATCGGGGAACGTTCTGATGGGGAAGACGGCCATAAGCCCGGCAGGCTACCGCCTCCCGACGCCCTCACCCATACGGCCGCGGCCGGGTGCGGTCACAGATCCACCGGATCGGCGTCGATCCGAACTCGAGCGCCAGCATCACGCAACCTCTGAACGGCGGAACGCAACAGGATCCTGGTTCGATGCAGTTCCGCGCCCTGGATCAGCCACCGATCTCCCATCGGGCCCGGTGCCGGCCCAAGGATGGTCGCGCCTGCAGCCGCAGCGCCCACGACCGCATCAGCGTCCTCGGCTCCGGCGACCTCGATGGCGATGATCTCGCCGACCGGCGGGAATCCGGTGGCGGCACGTGCGGCGAGTACCTCGTCGAGGAACGGGAACGGTTTGCCGGAGCGCAGCGCCTCGATGACCGGATGGTGGGGGTCGCCCGTCTGGACCATGCATCGCTTCCCTCGACCCCGCTGCACCGTCAGCGCCAGTCGAGCCAAGAGCCGGAGAGCGTCCTCATGGGCGCGATAGTGCGGTGCCAGGATCGGGCCGTCGGCGTCGACCGCTACCGCGAGATCCACATCCGATACACCAACCAGGTCACGCTCGGTGCCCACCCGGACCGGTCCCCCATCTTCCATCGGAGTCACCGCGTCACCGAACGACCGACGCAGATCATCGACAACCCTGCCGATGCCCGCTCCGAGCGCCTCGAACCGGGAGCCGCCACACTCGGAACAGGGGCCGAGTGACGCTCCACAACGCCGACACTGCCCGGTTCGATCGATGGCACTGCCGCAATGGCCACAGCGACGCAGTTCTCGGCACTGCACGCAGCGGAAGGCAGGCGCGTAGCCGCGCCGGGGCACGAGCACGAACGCTCGCCCACCCGCCCGCACCACGGCGCGGATAGCCGTTCGCGTTCGCTCCATGACGATCCCCGCGCCGGGAGGCTCCTCAGCGCGGTCGACTATCTCGACCAACGGCCACACCCTGCCGGCAGGCTCGTCGATCTCCGCTCCGCCGGCGAGCACCTCCGTTGTCGGCACCGGTCCTGCGAACAGAAGCCCGAAACGTTCGACGGTCGACCGGCGTCGCAACACATCGCGCACCTGCATCGTTGGGGTGCGCGGCGACTTGAAGGCGCGGCGCCCCTCCTCGATCACGATCGCGGCGGCGAGATCACCGGCCGGCCAGAGTGCGATCTCCCGCGTCCCGACCAGCACAAAGCCATCGCCCCCAGCGGCGCGTGACCATGCCGTGGTGCGCACCGCAGCCGACGCCTGCGAAGTCACGAGGAGCACCCGCTTGCCGAATGTGGTCTCGAGGTCGGTCGCGAACCGGGTCGCTTCCTCCGCGGTGGGAACGGCGACCATCGCGTTCCGTCCGCCCGCCAGGATCGGCGCCAGGGCGGAAGCCGCCAGTTCGGAATAGCCGGCTCCGGTGACCACAGAGCGGGGCCGAGACCTCCGACCTGCGGCGAGGGCCTTTCCCCACTCGACCAGCGGACCGTCGACGCCGGGCACCTCACGCTGCCGAACCGCGGCCCGGGTTCTCGGCAGGTGCGGCGGAGCGGTGCGTGCCAGGACGGTGGCGAGCGGGGCGATGTAGTGGCTCGCCACCCAACGAGCCGTCTGCAGCAACCTCGTATCGAAAACCGGAAAGTCCCCCGAGACCGCGGCCAAGGGGCGTAGCGTCCGTTCCGGGACATGATCGGAGACGGCGGTGACGAAGCCGCGGACGACTCGCCCACCCAGGGGGACCCTCACGATGCTGCCCACGGCGACCGATCCGCTGGTAGCGGGCACCGAATACGCGAACCCGTCGTCCACGGCGAACGACGGCACGTCCGGCACCACCTGTGCGACCAGGGTCAGGAGCCGCCCTCCGCCCGGTCTCGCATCTCCACGATACGGTCGACGAGTCGTTCGGCCACTTCGGTTTTCGTGGCCAGTTCCCATTCTTCGACCGTGCCGTCGGGCATCACGATCGCCACTTCGTTGGTGTCGGTGCCGAAGCCCGATCCCTCGCGCGTCACGTCGTTGGCTACCAGCAGATCGACGTCCTTACGCTTCGCCTTCTCCACCGCCTCATCGAGGGACCCCGTCTCGGCGGCGAACCCGACCAGGAACGGGCGGTCGTCCATGGCGGCGACTCCGGCGAGTACATCCGGAGTCGGTTCCAGGTCGATCTGCGGGGTACCCGCGGCACGACGGATCTTGGACGATGAAGGTGCCACCGGTCGGAAGTCCGCAACGGCAGCGGCCATGACGGCGATGTCGGCTCCGCGTGCCCTCTTCCAGGTCTCTGCAGCCATCTCTTCGGCCGTTTCGACCGCGACGACCTCGATGAGGCGATGGGTCGGACCAGGAGCGGCCGAGATGAGAACCACCGCCGCGCCGCGCCGCGCCGCGGCGAGGGCGATGGCGTTCCCCATCTTCCCGGAAGACCGGTTGCCGAGGTAGCGCACCGGGTCGATGGCCTCCCGCGTTCCTCCTGCCGTGACGATCACCGTCCGACCGGCCATCGATCCCCGACCGAGCACCTCTTCCACCACCTCGACGATGGTCTCCAGCTCGGCGAGGCGCCCGATCCCTTCGTCGCCTCCTGCGAGGAACCCGCGCTCGGGCTCGACGATCGTGTAGCCGTAGGCGCGCAAGGTCATGACGTTGGTCTGGACTGCGGGCTGCTCCCACATCTCGGTGTGCATCGCAGCGGCGACGACGACGGGAGCTCGGGTCGCGAGCACGGTGGTGCTGAGCGCATCCTCGCTCAGCCCGTTGGCGAATCTCGCGATGGAGGCGGCCGTTGCCGGGGCGACCACAACGACATCGGCCCAACGGGCCAGGCTGGTGTGCGGGCTCACATCATCACTTCCGAAGAGCTCCACCAGCGGTGGCGACCCGGTGATGGCGGCGAGTGTCTGCGCTCCCAGGAACTCCTGGGCCGATGCGGTCATGACGGCGCGCACCTCCGCGCCGGATTCGATGAGGAGCCGAGCGAGGAACGCGGCCTTGTAGGCGGCGACGCCGCCGGTGACGCCGAGGACGATCCGCGTCCCGGCGAGCATGTGCTATTCCTCGATCGGTGCGATGACGACCTTGTCCTCGGCGATCTCTTCGAGCGCGATCGAGAGTGGTTTCCTCGACAGGGAATGCACCTGGGGCGGGACGTAGCCGCCGAGACCTTCTCCGCGCTGGTTGAAGTACGCGTTGATCTGACGGGCCCGGCGCGCGGAGAGAACGACGAGCGCGAAGCGCGATTGGGTCTTCTCGAGGACGACGCCGATGGGCGGTTCGATCATCATGGGGTTTCGCTCCTGGTTTCCGTTCCGCCCCCGTCCGGGGGCGCGTCGACGCCCGGATCAGCGGGAATCGGTTCTTCGAGTATAGAGACCACCCGGGAGATCGCGTTGTCGAGCCGTTCGTTGACGACGAGGTGGTCGTAGAAGCTCTCGGCATCCCGAATCTGCTCTTCTACCACGGCGAGGCGCCGAGCGACGTCTTCCTCGCTGGTGTCACCGCGGGATCGCAACCTTCGCGCGAGCTCGTCGAGGGACGGGGGCATGATGAAGACGAGCGATGCTGCGGGGAACGACGATCTCAGCTGGTGGGCGCCGTCGTTTTCGATGTCGGCGACAACGTGTTGACCGCGGTCCAGGCTGGTGACCACGCCGGACCGCGGCGTTCCGTAACGGTGGCCTCCGTACTCGGCCCATTCGAGGAGGGCATCGGTTGCGACGAGCTCGTCGAACGTGCCTTCGGTCACGAAGTGATAGTCCGCGCCGTCGACCTCATCCGGCCGCATGTTCCGCGTCGTCACCGATACCGAGAACCGTGCTCCGGTTCGTTCGATCACGGCGTCGATGACGCTCGACTTCCCGACACCGGACGGTCCCGATATGACGAGGAGCCTCCCGCGAGGGAGAGGATCAGGCGAAGGCGTCGAGGAGGAGCTGCCGCTGCCGGACGCCGAGTCCCCGGATCTTGCGGTTCTCGGCAATGCCGTGCTCCTCCATGAGTCGCTTCGCCTTCACCTTGCCCATGCGGGGCATGGATGAGAGCAAAGGGTAGACCTTGGTTCCCGCGACGATATCGTCCGATTCCGCACGCTCGAAGACCTCGGCGAGGGTGAGGCTTCCCGTCTTGAGCAGGGCCTTGATCTCCGCTCGTTCCCGTCGCGCCGCGGCCGCTTTTGCCAGCGCTGTTTCGCGCTGTGCGTCGCTCATCGGGGGGAGCGTGTTCCTCTCAGCCACGACACGACTCTATCAATCGGTGTCGGCGTTTCCCACGACCTGGGCGGCGATCGCGGCCGCGGCGGCGACCGGATCGACTGCTCGGGTGATCGGGCGCCCGATCACGAGCCAGTCGGCCCCCCGGGAGATGGCCTCTTCCGGGGTAGCGGTCCGGGCCTGATCGTCGTCGGCATCGACGAGGCGGATGCCGGGGGTGACCTTGATGAGGTCGGGCGCCACTTCGGCGATGACACCGAGCTCCTTCGGTGAGGACACCACTCCTTCGCACCCGGCGTCCGCGGCAACCCTTGCCATCCGCGACACGAGTTTGCCTGGGGTCCGGGCGACGCCGATCGCGGCGAGATCGTCGGCCTCGAGCGAGGTGAGCACGGTCACTCCCAGGATGCCGGCGTCGGCCGCGCCGGCTCCTTCGACGAGTCCGCGAACGGCCGCTTCGAGCATGACACGGCCTCCGGAAACGTGGGCGGTGACCCAGCGGGCGCCGTGGGCGCCGAGACGCCGCGCCGCGACCTCGACCTGGCTGGGGATGTCGTGCAGTTTGGCGTCGGCGAACACCGGCCTGCCCAGGCCGACGAGTGCCGAGACGACAAGCGGCCCGGGGCCGTGGAGCAAACCAAGACCGACCTTGAAGCCTCCGACGTGCGGAGCGACCTGTTCGGCCATGTCCACGGCTGCCTCTGCGGAGGCGAGGTCGAGTGCGACGATCACGGGGTTGTGGTTCGCGGGCCCCTCGCTTTTCGTAGCCCTCACCACGGTTCTGCCGCTCCGATGAGCTCTTCGATCCGGGCGGTGCCGGTGCGGTTGAGGAAGCGGACGAGCTCGCGGTGGATGCGCCGCGCGGCGCGGGGTTCCGCGAAGTGCACGGTGCCGATCGCGACCGCGGACGCGCCGGCGAGCAGGTACTCGACGACGTCTTCGCCGGTCTGAACTCCTCCGCACCCGACGATGGGGAGGCCGGGAAGGGCTTGGGCCACCTCCCAGACACATCGCAGCGCGATCGGCTTCAGCGGAGCGCCCGAGTAGCCGCCGATGACGCCACTGAGCTTCGGTCTCCGGCTGATCACATCGAACCCGGCTCCCCACACCGTGTTGCCGATGACGACCCAGTCGGCTCCGGCCTCAGCGACGGCTTCCGCGATCGAGGGGATGTTCTCGGCATTCGGCGAGAGCTTGGCCCCGATCGGGAGGTGGGTCGCAGCCCGCACGTCACTCACGACCGCAGCGCTGGCCTTCGGGTCGAGGGCGAACAAACGTCCATCGAGATTCGGGCAGGACAGGTTCACCTCGACGGCGGCGACGCCTGCCCGTTCGAGACCGCGAGCGACGACACCGAAGCCGCGCTGGTCATGCGCGACCGCCGATCCCCACACGGGAACCGGGATCTTCGCCAGTTGTGAACCGACGCCGTCGACCCATGCCTCGATTCCGGGATTCTGGATGCCGATGCCGTTGAGCATCCCGGTGCCCGAGGGGGCAAGACGCGGAGGCGGCCGGCCCTTCCACGGTTCGGGGGCGACTGATTTGGCGACGGCAGCTCCGTAGACCGAGAAATCGATCGTCGCGGCGAAGTCGACCACGGAGCCCACCGTTCCCGACGCCGCGATGATCGGACTGCTCAGATCGAGAGGCCCGATGCGGGCAGACAGATCGCTCATCGAATACCGGCCGATCGGTGGTGATCCTGGAGGCTGGCGACGGCGGTCACCGCGCCGGGGCCTGCCTGGAGGCTTCGGGCGACGGCAAGGCCTCCCTGGACGGTGGTCACGCAGGGGACACCGTGGCGGGTTGCCGCGATCCGGATGAGCCGCCCGTCGCCGCGGGCTCTGCGGCCCCGCGGCGTGTTGATCACCACATCGATCTCGCCGTCCTCGAGGAGACGCACCGGGTCGTAGAGGCCTTCCCCGACCTTGTCGACGTGGGTGACGGCGATGCCGCGACGCGCCAGGTTGCCGGCGGTACCGTGGGTCGACAAGATCCGGAAGCCGAGGTCGGCGAAGATCGCGGCGACCTCGACTCCGACCGGCTTGTCCCGATCCGCCAAGGAGAGGAACAGGGTGCCCTTCGCCGGAACCCGGTGTTGGGCGCCGAGAAGAGCCTTGGCATAGGCGATTCCAGGATCGGGCCCGATCCCCATCACCTCGCCGGTTGCTTTCATCTCCGGTCCGAGGATGGTGTCCTCACCGGGGAAACGACTCCAGGGCAGCACCGCTTCCTTGACGGCGGTGTACGGCAAGTCGGGCGCCTCCACCGGGAGGATCCCCTCGGTCTGCAGGTCGGTCAGCCGCTCCCCCATCATGACCCGGGTGGCGACCTTCGCCAGCGGCACGCCCGTTGCCTTGGAGATGAACGGGATGGTGCGCGATGCCCTCGGATTGGCCTCGAGCACGAAGACCTGGTCGCCGCGAACCGCGTACTGGATGTTGAGGAGGCCGCGTACCCCGAGCCCGCGGGCAAGACGTTGGGCGAAGTCGAAAATGCGGGCGCGGGCGGTCGCCGACAGCGTCGGCGGCGGAACCACGCATGCGGAATCGCCGGAATGC
>PVMS01106598.1_pt1 | contig 10833 bp, 11 predicted proteins | sample 1853461 | NCBI WGS metagenome assembly PVMS01 (sample SAMN08582032, study PRJNA380276) | Marine sediment metagenome, whole genome shotgun sequencing project. | isolation source: ocean sediment barecode stripped | collected 2017
GGAGACGATTTTAGTAAGACGGATATCCCAATTATTGAGCTATCATCTTAAACAGAAACATCAAGAAACTTGGAGAAAACCAATGAATCTTGGCATTACTAAGACGATCCCCGCCGGCGACGGCCGAGAGACAGTCGACGCATTGTACGATGGCTCATTATCGGAGTTTGAGTTTCACATGGCCGGCACACCTTCAAAGCTGAAGGTCGGCCATTACGTTTACACTATCTTCGGGGATCAGTTGATCGGCCGGTTGCGCATCAGCAGGTTGGTCCTTGGCGCTGTCAACCCCAAATCGGGCAAACCACGCACTTTGATTATGGTCGAGGCGCCGGGCGAACGCCTGGCGACGCCGATTTCCAAGAAGGGGCATAGGGGTACGCGCTATACCGAAGGTGAGGATTGGCCGACGTAGCCAAGCTAGTAGCTTGGTGTGAGGTCGGGTTCAGTATCAGCGAAAACATTTTGATATTTTGAAATAATTAGTTTTATCAAGCTACTGTTTTGTCAATGGGTAGCACAGGCATACACAATCACTTACTTGCGCCCGATCACGACCAAGCGCTGTGCTTCTTGATCGTACTTGTTTCTATCACGAGTGCCGTAGACTTGAACTTCAGCAAAACCATGGGTATCAAACAGCGACGATAGTTCGAAAGTGGATTATGATCGGATTGATACCCGATGTTCTATTCGTTCAGTATCGCGTATCGCGATCCAGCGGGTTTCGATGCGACCCCAGAGTCTGGAGACAGACGTGAAAGACCCATCATAATTTGCGGCTGCCTTGGGTTTGGGATTAGTCGTCCAATAGTTGTTACCAATATCACCAGACAAACCGAAACTAATAACCGAGTCTATTAAGATTTAAGGCTCAACGATTCCAATCAGCCAAACTAAACAGGGCACTCATGAAAGTAATTGACATCGGCAAAAGTGGGTTGCTGGCATCTGAGATCAGTGTTGGTTGTATGCGAATAGCCGATTTTAGCTCACTTGAAGCTGATTCGTTGCTCAATACTGCTTTTGAGGCGGGAATCGATTTCTTCGATCATGCCGATGTCTATGGTGGAGGAAAATCCGAGGAAGTCTTTGCGGCTGCGCTCAACAGGTCATCAACCGCACGGGAGAAGATTATCCTGCAATCAAAATGTGGCATCCAGCCAGGTCATATTGCTACGGAAGTTTGTAGACCAGAAGATTGTGGCCAATCAGTTACAGTTGAGATTGGCCAATGCAGGCATGATAGACAGCGGTATCAATGTCAACATGCAAATTGATCGCGCCATCGATCGCAATGGCGGTATTCTTGGGATACTCGTCAAACCCTGTTTGCTTCTCACCTAGTCATTTCCGATGCGATAGTCTAGAATCGCCATTGCTGAATGGAGTCTCCAACTAAGCGTTTATGATAAGATGCTTACTATTCGGAAAGTGGCGAACCCCCTGAAGGATTATCGATGAAGAAAACGCTGTCGCTCCCCCTGATACTACTGGTAAGTTTGACAATCATGACGGCCGGGAGCCAGGCTCAGGACATCGCGACCCCCGACACCGTCACCATCGCCGGCACCATCCAGTCCCAACTCGGCTGTTCCGAAGACTGGCAACCTGAATGTGAGGCCACCTTTCTTAACCTATGACGCCGATAACGACATCTGGACCGCAACCTGGGAGCTTTTGGCCGGCAATTACGCCTATAAGGCAGCCCTCAACGGCAGTTGGGATGACAATTTTGGCCTTTTGGCCGAATCTGACGGGCCAAACATCCCCCTGACTGTGCCGGAAGATATGGCAGTTACCTTCACCTATGATCACAATACCGGCCTGGTGACGGATAGCATCAACAACCATACATTGGGCACGCCAGCCGCCGGCCCGGTTGAAGTACAAAATCCTGATTTCGTCACCATACCGGGCACCATTCAGGAACAATTGGGCTGCTCAGGCGACTGGCAACCGGATTGTGAGGCGACCTTCCTGACATTGGACGAAGAAGACGACATATGGCAGGGAGCGTTTGGTTTAGCCAGTGGAGATTATGAATACAAGGTGGCGATCAACCAGTTGAAACAGATCCCCAGATCGACAAAGAACTCCGGCACATGATGCATTTGGGGTTGATAGGCGATAGGCCTCTGCCACAGATTCCGACTCATGTTGCCAAATCTGCCACTGCCGGCCCGACTCGGCGAGCGCGCAAATACCCCCGGCGTTCACGCTAATCAACACCGGTTTACCTATTTGTTCGCCGCTCATCAGTCGGTGGGCCGGGTAATCGGTTTCTCGGTGAATATGGCTTGAGATCGGGCCGGTGCAGGCCCATAGTAGGTTTCGCTCCAACCTTTTTTGTTTTGACCTTGAGATATTTTTCAGCGTCTGATATACTGGGAAATGGTATTTTGAAACCTGAGTTCATATTGTGAAACTGTTAACCCGCGTGTTATCCAGGAGGTTGATCTATGGAGAGTATCGCCATAAGCCCGGCTACTGAAACCGTCTATACCAGGGCCCCTTATTGGAAAGACGTGCCTGATGAAAAGTGGATGGACTGGCGCTGGCAAATGGCCAACCGGCTCAATACGCTCGATGAGCTGGAACAAGTGATAAATCTCACCGAGTCGGAAAGGAAAGCCCTGGGAACCAGTGGCTTATTCCGGGTTGACGTGACACCGTATTTCGCCAGTTTGATCGATCCAGACGATCCCAATTGCCCGGTGCGTAAACAGGTGCTGCCTACAGACAAAGAAATGGTACCGTTCCGCTCCATGATGGAAGATTCGCTGGCCGAAGATAAACATTCCCCAGTGCCCGGATTGGTACACCGTTACCCGGATCGGGTGTTGATGCTCGTTACCACCCAGTGTGCGACATATTGCCGTTACTGCACCCGGAGCCGAATTGTCGGTGATCCATCGCAGACTTTCAGCCGCAAGGATTTCGAAGCCCAAATTGCGTACATTGAAGAGACTCCACAGATTCGGGATGTTTTGCTCTCTGGGGGCGACCCTATGGTCCTCGCTCCCAAGTTGCTAGATATGATCCTCGGCCGGCTGCGGGCCATTCCTCACCTGGAGATCATTCGCATTGGCTCACGCGTACCCGTGTTTCTACCTATGCGAGTAACACAGGAATTTGCTGATACATTGGCTAAGAACCATCCCTTCTGGCTGAACATCCATGTTAATCATCCCAAGGAGATCACCCCGGAATTGGCGGTCGCCTGCGATCGTTTGACCCGGGCCGGCATCCCGCTGGGAAATCAAAGTGTCTTGCTGGCGGGCGTCAATGATTCTGTTCATATTCAACGTAAATTGGTCCATGATCTGGTAAAAATCCGCGTTCGGCCGTATTACCTTTACCAGTGTGACCTTGTGGAAGGCGCGGGGCACTTCCGGACCACTGTCAGTAAGGGTATTGAGATAATGGAGGGTCTGCGTGGCCATACTTCTGGCTATGCCGTGCCTATATACATAGTTGATGCGCCTGGCGGCGGCGGCAAGATTCCGGTTGGACCCAATTACATAATTTCCCAGTCACCGGGAAAGGTAGTATTACGCAATTTTGAAGGCTTTATCACAACCTATAGTGAACCATTAGATTACGATCCGAATGAGATTAAGGCCCAAGAAGCTTTGATCGAGCCGCGTCCCGAACCGGGCCAGGCGGGCATTTTGGATTTGCTGGAGGGCCAGCGCCTTACCATTGAGCCAGATGGATTTTCCGAGGTGCATTCGCGAGGAGGCGCCGAACACCGGCTGCGTAGTGGCGAGGATAGTCACAAGTGGCAGGCATTGGGCGTTGGCGCTTTAGAAGGGACCCAAGCGCCCGATATTCAAAAGGCAATCGGTGAGCCGGCCGAATATTCAGAAGAATCTGAAACGGCCGGTGAGGCAGAAGAGGAAAAGAACAAAGGCTAACGAACACCTGCGAAGCAAATTAGGCGTTGGATCTATGACTATAAGCAAGCCCTATCCTGGCACTCAATCCGTGATGCGGGCTATTTCATTGTTGAAGGCTTTCACCGACGACCATTCAGAATGGCAGCTTACCGACCTGGCTCAAGAAGTTAGCATTAATAAGACAACCGCTTATCGTCTGTTGACGGCTTTAGAGAGTGAAGGATTGGTAACACGCGATCCAGGCTCCAACAATTATCGACTGGGATTCGGGATTGTGGCTATGGGCGGCCTGGCCCTCCGCTCGAATGAATTGCGCTCGCTCGCTCATCCTGTGCTAATAGCGTTGGCATCCGCTAGCCAGGAAACTGCCTCCCTGGAGGTGCTATCTGGCTCTGAGACCTTGATCCTGGATGAAGTTGTCGGTAAACACGTGATGAGTGGCGCTCAATCGATAGGAACTCGCTGGCCCGCTTATGCAACATCTACGGGAAAGGCCATTTTGGCCGCCATGCCGGCTGAGGAGATAAAAAAACGACTGCCGGAGCAATTGTTGGCGCTCACGCCCAATACTGTTTCATCAATAGAAGTGTTGAATCAGGACCTCGAACGGACGCGAACGCGTGGATATAGTGTCTCCAACGAGGAATTAGAGTTGGGGTTGGTGGCGGTGGCAGCCGTACTTAGAAATTATGATGGTGAACCCGTTGCCGCCATCAGCCTTTCTGGACCAACAATACGATTGACGCAAGATCAGATTCCGAATATTGGTTTAATGGTAAAACATAAGGCCCAGCAGATATCAGTTCAACTCGGCTGTCGGCCAATTTAAGGAGTGTCTCAGGAAGGAGTACCTGACCGTCAGGATAAAAGTGAACGGCACTTAGTCACCACAATAATCATGGGCAACTCGACGGACGCCTAAAATTCGGGAGAAAGTTCGTCAAATAAGAAGCATCCACCAGCCATGATGGAGAACCCTCAAAGTCACAACAGATGGAATCATGTTAATCAAATAGGTGTGTCCGGCTGATCCTTGAAACCCGGCCGGATTTAATATCAGTTGTAAGTTAATTGGAGAAAAATGATGAGTCAAGAGATGTACGAAGCGATGGCCAACAGCGTCATTGACGGCGAGGTTGAGGACGCTGCCCAATTAGCTCAACAGGCTTTGGAGATCGGCATAGATCCTCTGGACGCTATTAACAACGGCTTTGTAAAGGGGCTGGATAATGTCGGCGAAGCTTTCGGTTGTGGCGAGATGTTCTTGCCAGACCTGGTATTGGCCGCAGAAGCCATGAAAAGAGCGATAGTCGTTTTCGAACCTGAAATGGAGCGGCAAGGTTCGGAGCGGCATATTCCAGGTAAGGTCGTGATTGGCACCATCCAAGGAGATATTCACGACATTGGCAAAACTCTAGTAGCGACGATGTTGTCGGCCAGTGGTTTCCAGGTATTTGACCTGGGGGTCGACGTTCCAGTGGCAAAATTGGCACAGAAAGCACGCGAGGTGGGCGCTGATATTGTCGGTGTCAGTTCTCTATTGACGACCACCATGCTCAAGCAACGAGAAGTAATTGTAGCATTGGATGATCTTGGTTATCGTCAAAGCGTCAAAGTGATAGTTGGCGGCGCGCCTGTCACGAAAAGTTGGGCCGGTGAGATTGGCGCCGATGGTTATAGTGAAGATGCTATTAGCGCGGTCAAAGTGGCTACACAGTTGCTTGATGTGGCCTGAAACGGAAATTTGCACGAGGTAACATCCTATGAGCGAAAAAATCAAATCAATCAGCAATCCACGACTGAGCCTGAATATCCTTGAAGAGGATGAGGTACAGCGCATACATACGGCTACTCTTGATGTGATAGAGAACACGGGTGTCCGTTTCCCATCACCCAAGGCGCTTGACATCTGGGTAGCCAACGGCGCTTCCGTTGATTATGCAACTCAGATCGTCAAGGCGCCCGGGCACCTGATCGAAGCGGCATTGAAGCAAGCGCCTCCGGTATATACTCTAGCTGCCCTTAACCCGGTTCAAGATCTACCCATGGATGGCAATCACGTTTTCCTGGGGACCGACGGTTGCGGTGTGGAAGTTATCGACCTGTATACCGGGATTCGCCGCCGGTCTGGCTTACAAGATGTGGCCGACATCGCGACTGTGGCCGATTATCTGCCTGAAGTTGCCTTTAATTGGGTAGCGGTTTCAGCGCAGGACTGTCCCCCTGAATCCAGGGGCCTGTACGAGTTGAAGGCGATCTGGGAAAACTCCAGCAAGCACGTCCAGACAGAAAGCGTATATTCTCAGGAAGAGGCCCGGGCGGCGGTAGAAATGGCATCGGCCATGGCCGGCGGCATGGAGAAGTTGCGAAAACGGCCGCTGCTCTCAATTATGCAATGTACTGCGCCACCGCTGGGCCATGATGCAGGCAGCCTGGAAGCTGCCCTGATAGCAGCCGAAGCCGGCCTACCGGTGGGTTTTATGACCATGACTTCTTGTGGTACCACGGCCCCTATGTCCCTGGCCGGCAACCTGGTGGTCGGCAATGCTGAAGTCATCAGCGCCCTGGCTCTGATTCAACTGGCTTATCCCGGCGCACCGGTCTTTTATGCTGCAGCCCAAACGGTCATGGATCTACGTACAGGCGGCTACACCGGCGGCGGACCAGAAGATTTCCTATTCGGTGCGGCAACCAACGTGCTGGCCGATTTCTACAACGTACCCTTATCAATGGGTTCGTTTGCCACTGGGGCCAAAGAGCCGAACTGGCAGGCCGGTATTGACAACATGATGTCTACCTTTATGGCCTCGGTGGTGATGTCTGATATGTTGCTCGGTGTGGGTTTGCTCCATGGCAGTCGTATCTGGTCTTATGCTCAGATGTTGATGGATATCGAGATATACGATCTGGTCCGGCAAATGATGAAGGGTATCGTAGTCGATGAAGATACCCTGGCCATGAATATTATCCAGGCCGTAGGTCCCGGCGGCAATTATTTGACCCAAAAACACACCAAACAGAATATGCATAACATATGGCTGCCGAAATATATGGACCGTCGCTCCTATAACGTTTGGGAAGAGAAAGGTGATGATGCCCGAGATTGGGCCGTCGTAGAGGCACAACATATTTTGGAGACCCACCGGTCTCAGCCTCTCGATCCTCAACTATCGGCCGAATTGTCACTCATTATAAACAGTGTCGAACATTCATGATTTACAGGGGCTAATATATGCAAACAAAAGTTAGGTTGCTTTCGCCAGATATGGTCCAGCGCATCCTGGATGAATCATTCCAGTTGCTGCGATCTATTGGTGTGAAGGTTCACGCAGCCGAAGCGAGAAAGCTTCTGGCCGATGCGGGGGCGGCGGTAAACGAAGCCGAACAGGTCGCGAAGATTCCAGAATTCCTGGGTCGCCAGGCTTTAGAGAGTGCCCCCTCCCACTTTAATCTTTATAACCGCCAGGGTGAAGCGGTCGTCTCCTATGGTGGAGATGCTGTTCATTTTGATCCTGGTTCATCAGGCGTGAGCATCTTGGACCCGGAAACATTGGAACACAAGCCCGCCTACACACCTGACCTGATTCGACTGGTCAAAGTAACTGAGATGCTGACCCAATATGACGCCCAGTCGACGGCCGTAGTCTGTAATGAGGTACCGAAAGAAATCGGAGATATTTACCGGCTCTATGTGCTCTTGCTTCATTCAATCAAACCCATTGTTACCGGGGCTTTCTCAACCACCACCACTCAGCGTATGTTTGACATGCTGGCCATTTTCGCCGGCGGCCGTGAAGCTTTTAAGAAGAAGCCTCTGGCCGTGTTTGATGTCTGCCCCTCGCCACCGCTGGTCTGGACTGAATTTGCCGCACAGAATCTCCTGGACCTGGCCCGGGCCGGTGTGCCGGCCGAGATCGTCTCGATGCCCCTGGCCGGCGCAGCCGCGCCTGTTACACTCCTTGGCTCGGTGGTACAACATGCGGCCGAATGTATCAGCGGGTTCACCATCCACCAACTGGCCCAACCTGGCGCTCCCATCGTCTGGGGAGGCGCCCCGGCAATATTCGACATGCGTCACGGTACGACGCCAATGGGTGCTATCGAAACGGCCATGATCGATGCTTCGTATGCCCAGGTGGGGAAATCACTTGGATTGCCGACCCATACCTATCTCGCTGCCAGCGACGCGAAGGTGGTAGATGCTCAGGCGGGAATGGAAAGCGGTATGACTGCTTTGGTAGGCGCTCTGGCAGGGATCAACATGATCTCCGGCGCCGGCATGTTAGACTTTCTGGCCTGTCAAAGTGCTGAGAAATTAGTCATTGACGCCGAATCAATAGCCATGGTCAAACGCTTGTTGACCGGTGTGCAGTTGCAGAGTGAGACGCTGGCCATGGAATTCTTTACCGGTATCGACTTCAAGGCGGATTTCTTACGGCAAAAGGTAACTCGACAACTATTCACCAAGGAACAACATCTACCTTCATCGGTAATCGATCGCGGATCTAATCGAAGTTGGTTAGACGGCGGACGACTGGATACATTCGCCAGAGCCAGAAGCCGGGTTGCCGAGTTGTTGGATGCCTATGAACCACCAGTGATAGCTCCTGAAGAAGAGCGTGAACTTCGCCAGATGATGGCCGGTATTGGGCGATCGGCCGGTATGGACCGGCTACCGGATTTAACCGGCTAATCTCCCTTGAGCTCGATGGTTCAATTAAGGTTAGACAAGATTAACCGCAAAAAGAGCGCCCTGCCGTCGTCCCTGTTCAACTATACTTATCCGTAATCAGGAACCAAGAGCAGAAAAATGGTTATTGCCCCAACATGGGTCGCGGCATATTATATTGCTAAGTGACCCTTAATTGAACAGAAGCGACCAGATTCTTCCAAATTACGTCCAAAATATTATCGGGATCTGACAGATGAACTATAAGGCGTATCACGAGAAGGCCTTCACTTATCTAACGAGATTGTGCGGCGTAAAACCGAATAGGCGTACCGGTTCGCCAGGAAATCGAGAGGCGACTGAGTTCTTTGCCAGCGTTGTCGGCAATTTTGGATACCAGCTTGACAATACGCCATTTCCCTGCCTGGATTATGTTAGCGGTGTCTCGTTACTCAAAAGCGGAAATGACTCCTATGAAATATTCATTAGCCCTTATTCGATGGGCTGCGATATCACGGCCGGAGTGGTCGTGGTCGATTCGTTAGAGGAGTTGGTGAACAGCGATTGTCAGGGCAAGATCATCTTGATGAAGGGATCGATCTGCGCCGAGCAATTGATGCCCAAGAAATTTGTATTTTATAATCCCGAGCATCACCAAAAAATCTATGCCTTGCTAGAAGAGAAAAACCCGGCCGGAATCATTACGGCAACATCAAAGAACCCGGATCTGGTCGGCGCGTTATATCCCTTTCCTTTGATCGTTGACGGCGATTTTGACATTCCGAACGTCTACTGCTCCGATATTGTCGGCGAAGAAATATCATTAAGGGCGGGAGAACCGTTTCATCTTTTAATTGAGGCTAAGCGGATAATCGCGACGGCCGGCAATGTGATTGCTCGTAAGAAACCTGAGTCGCAGAAAAAGGTCGTTTTTACGGCCCATATCGACGCCTATGAAAACACGCCTGGCGCCACGGATAATGCTTCCGGTACCGTTGTATTGATGCTCCTGGCAGAAATGCTGAACGATTACAGCGGACCGATGGGTATTGAGATCGCCGCCTTCAATGGCGAAGACCATTATAGCGTTGCCGGCCAAATGGATTATCTGAATCGATACGAGTGCGATTTCGACCAGATTGTTGTCGTTATAAACATCGATGATGTGGGCTACAAAGTCGGTCGGGCCGCATACTCGTTCTATAGTTGTCCCCCCGATATCCAGGAAAAAGCCAGTAGTGCATTCAAAGAATACCCGGGAATTGTCCAGGGGGAGCCATGGTACAATGGCGATCATATGATTTTTGAACAGAACGGCGTGGCCTCAATCGCCTTCACGGCCGAAATGGTAATGGAGTTAATGGCCACCATAACCCACACGCCCCAGGATACCCCCGATCTGGTAAACCCGGCCAAACTCGTCGAGGTTGCCCAGGCTTTGACAAGGTTCGTAAATAGCCAACCTCTGCATTATGAAAATGAGTGATTCTATGCGTCTTCTTTTTGAGGGCCAACCGGTTAGGCTTCCAGGTGCATCTCTATGTTCGAATTAAAGACGAAACGATTGTTGTTGAGGGATTTTTGGGAAGAAGACCTGATCGCGTACCGGCAATTTGGAAACCGCGCCGAGGCCTTAAGGTATTATCCGCAGACCCCAACAGAATGGAGCGCCCATGTCGCAGGTAGAAGAGCCCCGGCAAGATTACACCCTGGCTATCATAGCCGGAGATTCGTTTGTCGGAACGGTGAGCGTTCGGATTGAATCTCCTGAACATCGTCAGGGGTCCATTGGCTGTGGTCTTGCCTATGAGTATTGGTCTTTAGGATACGCTTCGGAGGCGATGGCTGCGGCGATCACCCTGGGCTTTGAGAACCTTGATCTACACAGGATCTACGCCGAAACAATATCAGAAAATCACGCCGCGATGGCCCTGGCAAAACGCCAGGGTATGCGAGAAGAAGGCATACTCCGGGAAAATCAATATTTCAAAGGGCGCTGGTGGGATACAACTATCCTCAGCTTGCTCAGAACTGAGTGGCAAGACAGATCGGCCGGATAGCATCCTGTTCGAATCATGACCATTGATGCCACTGCCTTCGCACATAACATCGCCCAGGTTCACGGTCCGACCGGAGTTGAATGGCTGGAAGGTCTACCGGCGTTGTTAGAGGATTGCGCCCAGAGGTGGTCTCTTAAGTTCCAGTTACCCTTTGATAATTTAACTTACAATTTCGTAGTCCCGGCTATCCAGGCCGGCGGCC
>PVMS01023463.1_pt1 | contig 10831 bp, 7 predicted proteins | sample 1853461 | NCBI WGS metagenome assembly PVMS01 (sample SAMN08582032, study PRJNA380276) | Marine sediment metagenome, whole genome shotgun sequencing project. | isolation source: ocean sediment barecode stripped | collected 2017
CCAGGAGGGGGTGGCTTCCCTGGGCGGCTACGCCGATGTCTTCCAGCGCAATGTGCTGGCTTCCGGCGTAATACCGCAGATCTCAATCATCATGGGCCCATGCGCCGGTGGTGCGGTTTACTCTCCCGCCATGACCGACTTTATCTTCATGGTCAAAGACAGCTCTTACATGTTTGTAACCGGCCCCGATGTGGTCAAAACGGTGACCCATGAGGAAGTAAGTGCAGAAGAACTGGGCGGGGCCATGACCCATTCCACCGTATCGGGTGTGTGTGATCGTTCCTGGGAAAACGATGTGGAAACCTTGTTGATGGTGCGGAGATTCATCAACTATCTGCCGGCCAACAATCGCGAAAAAGCGCCATTCAGGCCCACACCCGACCGCATCGACCGTGTTGAAATGTCACTCGACTCCCTGATTCCGGACAACCCCAACATGGCTTACGACATGAAGGAACTGGTCTACAAGGTGGCGGATGACAACGAATTCTGGGAACTGCAACCCGAGCACGCGCAGAATATCATTATCGGCTTCATCCGCATGGACGGACAGACGATGGGTGTGGTGGCCAATCAACCCAAGGTACTGGCGGGATGCCTGGACATCAAATCATCCATCAAGGCGGGAAGGTTTGTACGCTTTTGCGATGCCTTCAACATTCCCATTCTGACCTTTGTCGACGTACCGGGCTTCATGCCGGGCACCGCGCAGGAGTACGGCGGCATCATCAAACACGGCGCCAAGCTGTTATTTGCCTACGCTGAAGCCACCGTTCCCAAAATCACAGTGATCACCCGCAAGGCCTATGGCGGTGCTTATGACGTGATGAGTTCCAAGCATCTGCGTGGCGACGTCAACCTGGCCTGGCCAACTGCGGAAATTGCGGTAATGGGGCCCAAAGGCGCGGTGGAAATCATTTTCCGTGAAGACATTGGTGACGATCAGAAAATCGCCGAGCGCACTGAGGAGTACCGGCAAAAATTTGCCAATCCCTTTATCGCCGGCAGTCGCGGATATATCGATGATGTGATTGCGCCCCACTCCACCCGCAAGCGCATCTGTCGTTCACTGGCCATGTTGCGGGATAAACAGCTCGACAACCCCTGGCGCAAGCTGACAACATTCCGCTGTAGCCGGAAAAAAAGCAGAGGGCCTGCAAGTGTTCGATAAAATTCTGATCGCAAACCGCGGTGAAATTGCGTGCCGCGTTATCAAGTCCGCACACCAGATGGGGATCAAAACCGTTGCTGTTTATTCCGATGCTGATCGCAATGCCCTGCATGTGCAAATGGCAGATGAAGCCGTCCGCATCGGGCCGCCGGCTTCGACCGAAAGCTACTTACTGAAAGATAAAATTCTGCAGGCATGCCTCGACACCGGCGCCCAGGCCGTCCATCCCGGCTACGGATTCCTGTCTGAGAATTCTGAGTTTTGCGAGTTACTGGCCGTAGCCGGCATCGCCTTTATCGGACCAAAAAGCCGGGCAATCGAAGCCATGGGCGACAAGATCACATCCAAAAAACTGGCCAATGAAGCGGGCGTAAACACCATCCCTGGCTTTACCAGCGTGCTGCGCGACAGCGAGCATGCGGTGGAAATTTCCAATCAACTGGGCTACCCGGTGATGCTCAAAGCCACCGCGGGTGGTGGCGGCAAAGGCATGCGTGTCGCACGCAACGATGCAGAGTGCCGGGATGGATTCGAGCGCGCCGCCAATGAAGCACGTTCCAGCTTCGGCGACGACCGCATGTTTGTAGAGAAATACATCGAAGAGCCGCGCCATATTGAGATACAGATCATGGCCGACAGCCATGGCAACGTGATCCACCTGAATGAGCGTGAATGTTCCCTGCAGCGCCGGCATCAAAAGGTGATTGAAGAAGCGCCATCACCGTTTCTCGATGAGGCCACACGCCAGAAGATGGGCGCACAGGCAATCGCCATGGCCAAGGCGGTAGATTACCAATCGGCCGGTACGGTGGAGTTTATCGTCGATAAGCAGCGGAATTTCTACTTCCTCGAGATGAATACACGCCTGCAGGTGGAGCACCCGGTGACCGAACTCATCACCGGCATCGACCTGGTCGAACTGATGATCCGCGTTGCCGATGGGGATGAATTGCCGATCACCCAGGCGGATGTAGGCATCAATGGCTGGGCGATCGAATCCCGTGTTTACGCCGAGGACCCGTTCCGTAATTTCCTGCCCTCCACCGGCCGCCTGGTCTATTACCGCCCGCCCGCTGAAGATGATCATGTGCGTGTGGATACGGGTGTCTATGAAGGTGGTGAAGTTTCCATGTATTACGACCCGATGATCGCCAAGCTCATCACCTGGGGCAGCAACCGCGAAGAGGCCATGGGCCACATGCGCTCGGCGCTGGATCGCTTCATAATCCGCGGCGTTACCTGCAATATCAGTTTCCTGTCGGCATTGATGGTGCACCCGCGTTTCGTGGACGGGGACATGAGCACCAACCTGATTGGTGACGAGTACCCGGATGGCTTCAGTCCCGCGGATGTACCCCCGCAGGATCCATCCATCATCATCTCGGTGGCAGCTTCCATGGTGCGCGGCTACCGTGATCGCGCCGCCCGGATTGATGGCCAGTTGTCCGGGCATGAACGCCGCGTACCCAATGGATGGGTAGTGGCCATGAATGACGAATACCACGAAATCTGCGTTGTCCCCGTCGCAGGCGGTCACGATGTGGAGTACAACGGAAACAGCTATGCAGTGCGCAGTGATTGGGAATTTGGACAGCCTCTGTTCACCGGCACCATCAATGGCGAGCCGGTCTTCGTCCAGGTAGAACGTCGCATGCAGGTCTATCGCCTGTTCCACGGTGGTTCACAGGCCGACGTCCAGGTACTCACGCCACGGGCTGCAGAACTCATGCAGTATATGCCGGTAAAAGCCCCGCCGGATATGTCCAGATTCCTGCTCTCGCCGATGCCGGGCCTGCTGGTATCGCTGGCAGTTAAAGAAGGTGATTCAGTAAATGCAGGTGAAGAGTTGGCGGTACTCGAAGCCATGAAAATGGAAAACACCCTGTATGCCGAGCGCGATGGCGTGGTGGCCAAAATCAACTTTGAACCTGGCGCCAGCCTGGTCGTAGATGACAAGATCATGGAGTTGGAGTAAAAGGGTGTCATCGAAGGAACTGACCGGGGAGACCGCAGCACTGGCTGACGGGGTGCTTGCAGGGAATCGCCGTGCACTGGCACAGGCCATCACCCTGGTTGAATCCACTCGAAACGATCACCGCGCTGCCGCCAGTGCCCTGCTGCAGCGCCTGACTCCGCACGCGGGCCAATCGATCCGCCTGGGAATCTCGGGTGTGCCAGGTGTCGGTAAATCGACCTTTGTCGAGGCACTGGGCAACCATGTTATCGACGCAGGTCACCGCGTGGCTGTCCTCACCGTAGACCCATCCTCAGCCATCAGCGGCGGTTCGATTCTGGGCGATAAAACCCGCATGGAATTGCTTTCACGCCGCCCGGAGGCCTATATCCGCCCCTCCCCTGCCGGCACCACCCTGGGTGGTGTCACGCGGCGCAGCCGCGAAGCCCTGCTCCTGTGTGAGGCGGCTGGCTTCGACGTCATCATCGTGGAAACGGTCGGTGTCGGACAGTCCGAGACCAAAGTAGCGGAAATGACCGATATGTTCATATTGCTGCTGCTGCCCGGCGGTGGCGATGAACTACAAGGCATTAAACGCGGCATCATGGAGTTGGCCGATCTGATCATCATCAACAAGGCTGATGACGACATGCTGGCACTTGCCAGTCGATCAGCGTCAGATTATCGCAGCGCCCTGCGTTTGCTCCATCCCCGTTTGGCGGATTGGAAGGTTGAGGTTCAGACCTGTTCTGCACGGGACAATGTTGGTATCGCCGAGGCCTGGGAGGTCGCATTACGCCACCAGGATGTGCTCAGGGCTTCTGGCCAGTTTTCCCGACGCCGCGCCGAGCAGGCGCGATCCTGGATGTGGTCCGAGGTCTACGAAAGTCTGGTCACAGCCTTGCAAAGCGATGCGGAAGCGCGCCAACACATTCCGGCTCTGGAGACTGCAGTCAGCGAGGGACGGATTCCACCCACCATCGCTGCCCGGCAACTACTTGAGCTTTTTCTCAAAAACCACAAAAAGCCGGACTAAAAGTAATTCATTCAATAAGCCGGGCCCGGAGGTATACATGAGTGAGCGACCATTCAAAGTGCTGGGAATTCAGCAGATTGCCGTGGGCGGTCTGGACAAGAACCGCTTGCGCACCTTGTGGGTGGATACCCTCGGACTTGAGCTGGTAGGAAACTTCCACAGCGAGTCGGAAAATGTCGATGAAGATATCGTGCAACTGGGATCAGGACCGCTCAGGGTCGAAGTTGATCTGATGCAGCCGCTCGATCCAGACAGGAAACCCCAAGTGCAGAATCCACCACTCAATCACGTTGGATTGTGGATCGATGATTTGCCGGCGGCGGTAGCATGGTTACAGGATCAGGGCATGCGTTTTGCGCCGGGCGGAATTCGCAAAGGCGCTTCCGGCTTCGACATCTGTTTCATCCACCCCAAAGCCAGCGAAGAGTATCCGATTGGCGGGGAAGGCGTATTGATCGAACTGGTTCAGGCGCCGCAGGAAGTGTGTGAGGCCTTTGAGAAACTGGTGTAGGGCCAGATATTTCTGCTGTATGACCGAATAAGAAAAAAACCCTTTTTGTATGCTGAAATCAATGGCGTACGCCGCGCGTTATTGAGGCGTTTTCTTTTTTCTGTTGTCTACCGAATCCGAAGTAATGACACGATTCGTATTCTCCTCATTCGCCATCATAATGGGATTTAATACTACATATTTAATATATACTTCAGTATCACAGTGAAGTATCATGATTTATTGAAGTATATATTGTTGCGCAGGAGGCCTGATGCAGAAAATCACTCGTCGGATTGAAGTTGCCATGCGTGCAATATTACCTCAGGGTATTGAGGCTGATTTCACGCCGCTGGATCGCATATCCGTCAAAATTATATTATCCACCCAGGAAATCCGCATTAAGTGGGTTGGTGAAGGCTGGCTAGGTCAGGTTCGCCCGATCTTAAAAGAGCCCAACCCTCCCGATGTTGTCGTTGCCCGGCGGATGTCTCCTGGCGCTCGCGAAGCATTGGCTGATGCACGCATAGGCTGGGTTGACGAACTGGGCGCCGCTGAGATTGCCATCGGCAGTATCGTTGTTTCGCGATCCGGTCGACCGCCTCCCAAGTCCGAAAGGCCAAAGCGTTGGACGCCAACAGTTCTTGCCATCGCAGAGGCATTACTTTGTGGTCATAAACCAACTGTATCAGCAACTTATGACACGACAGGTCTCTCCTGGGGGAGCTGCACCAATGCCCTGCGCGTCTTGGAAACCCTGAAACTAATATCATCGACTGCAGCAAGAGGCAGAGGATCTGCCCGTCAGGTCGTGGATATGGAAGCACTCCTTGAGGAATACGCGTTGGCTTGCAATGCCCTGGCAACGAAAAGCAAGCTTGTTGTAGGCTTATCGTTGCGCGATCCCGTTGAAGAGTTGATCAGGATTGGTCGCAAGTGGACTGAGCTTGATGTCAAATGGGCGGCGACGGGCGCTGTGGCAGCTATGGTACTCGCGCCTGTCCTGACCAACGTGAGCTCGGCGGAAGTCTATGTCGATGGCCGCACGATCACAGAACTTGAACTGATCGCCAGGCAAGCAGACCTGCTTCCAATTGAGGGAGGACGTTTGACTTTGAAAGCTTTTCCAACATCTGCAATGGGCAGACTTTCATCCAAGCAGGCCGGCTTAATGATCGCCCCATGGCCAAGGGTGTATGCGGATTTGCGAATGGTTGGCGTGCGTGGAGAGGAGGCTGCGGAACATCTCAGGGAGCTTATGCGTGCCAGATGAAAATAGCCGATCACGTGTTGGGCGGGCCGCAGCGGAGGCCGCGCTTGTACGTGTCGTTCATTACTATGGCTCATGCCCGGAGTTTGTTGTACTCGGGGGATTGATCCCTGAACTCCTTTGCCTGAAAAGCAGCTACCAACATGCTGGAACCACAGACATTGACGTGCAAGTTGATCTTGAGATTGCATGCGGTTCAGTAAACACAAAACGCCTCGAACAAGCCCTTCAAGAAGCCGGATTCACACCAACATCAGAGCGTGTTTGGCGCTGGATTATTGAAGAACCCGGGACGCCCAGGGTCGAAGTAAAGTTTGAATTACTCGCAGACCTTGATTCGAGGCCATCTGGCGATATCCTGTCGTTTGATGAGTGCAACCAATTGGGCGCAGTCAACCTCAGGGGAACGCGGTTTGCCGCCCGCGATAAGCGCACCATAAAAATGAGTGCTGAGATTAAGGGTTCCACTTACCGGATAGAGGTCAATGTTGCCGATATCGCCGGGTTTCTTCTTGCAAAAACTGCAGCTGCATACTCGCGTCGACTACCAAAGGATTGGTATGACATAGCTTTCGTATTGCTGAACAACGACATCGGCGGGCCCAATGAGGTGGCAAATTTAGTCCTTCAAAAATTCGGGCGCGAGCTTGTTGGCGAGGTGCAAACGGCGCTGAAGGATCTTGCAGCAAATTTCGAGTCTCATCACTGTCAGGGTGCCTTGGCATTCTCAGAGCAATTCCTCATAGATCATCCGGATCTCGACGAGCAGACGGTTCGCGCTGATGCCATAGTCGCAGTTACTGCGTTCTACAAGGCCTTATATCCCTGAAGAAATGCGAATACCAGATCACCGTCCAATTTCCGGTTAAGGCTCCGTCCAATTTCCGCTTAGGACTCCGACCAATTGCGGGATAGAATGCTGATTAACTGTGGAGTAGCGACGCCAAGATCGAACCAGCCTATGAATAAATTCTTACAAACGCGATAATAATCGTGGTCGTTGGAAGACGATATGCCAGCCTGAGGCGACCTTGTTGTTGTCCTGCAGGAACTGCCAGCGGGATTCGACTGGTACCCAGAAAACGTTGGTTTCGGTGTAGTAATCCTGAATCTCCAGTTCCGCCTGAATGGTGGCCTCATATTCCGAAGCGGATTCATAGTTGCTGCGGATGACAGCATAGTCGTGATCTTCGTCGCGCAGCATACCTTCGACTTCCTCTCTGCGTTGGTCGAATGAATCACTAACGTACTTGAGAAAAACCAAGCCCAATACGGCATGTTTGTACTGGGCGGCGTCCAGGGTCGAGTGCAGCTTGTCGGCAACGGTCCAGAGCTTTTTATCCAGTTGCTCAAGAAAAAGCTGCTCTTCATTTGTTGTCATTCGACAATGACTCCCAATTCTGAATAAATCATTATTAGGGGGTAAATCCAATCGCAATTGGCCATTTAACTATCCTGCAAACCAGTACGCAATCTCTTCCTGAACCCTCAGCCGTAGGAACGAGCCTTGCTCGCGAAAAGGCTTTGAGGTTCATTGGGATACCATAGATTCGCGAGCAAGGCTCGCTCTTACGGTAAGTCGGTTCAATGTTGCTGGAATACACAGTTTGGGGGCAGATTTTCAAGAACCAATTTCCGCCAAAAACACGCATAAACGATGAAGTAATATTTCTCATTATTTGATTCCTGATTAGCAATTTATTATTGGGCTGCTATATTAAGGCCAATAACAACAACTATTGAGTTCTCAGAAAAATCAAAGCGACCCACATTGACTACAGGATCAGCTCAAAACTTTTCCTGTCAAATCAGGATTTGGGAAATCGCATAAACAAGGAGTCTGCACAAGTGCAACCAACACCATCGTCCAACCATAATATGCAACGCCAGATCCTGATTGCGATCCTGCTGTTGCTTCAGCCCTTGCTCGCAAGCGCATTTCAAATCAGTCCTTCATCTATACGGGAGCCTGAGGGAACGACTATCCAGTTGACCATTACCTACGAATCCGGTGACTGGCAAGTGCCGGATCAGGTATTTATGGACCGATGTGTGGATGCGGGCCGTCCGGAAGCAAATTGGGTGGCTGTTTTCGCATTGGTCGGTGTCAGTGGTTCTGCAGATTTTGGTACGGGGCCCACCGATGGCGACTTGCACCTGACGGCGTTTGGTACGCCCCAGGCCACCAGCCGGAATTGGTTTCAGTGTAATGAATCAGAGGCAAATCCAGGGCAGATAATTACCAATTTTGCCAGCATTGTATTAAATGAAGACGAACTGACGGAATCGGATGAAACCGCAGAAATACAAATTCACGCACTGGATCTCGCAGGCAATGGTGAGCTTGCTGACAGTACCGGTATCACGGTTGAAGATGTCAGTTCGGGCCCCTTTTCGGACTGGGTGGTCTCGGTAACAGACGTCTCACCCACCGAGTTGTTGGCTGACGAACTCATCAGCATCACCGCGGTTGGAGATCGAATTACAAATCCGGACTTTATTTACACCGGTGGTTGGGCCGTGTCTTTCCTGCTTTCGACTGATGCACAGATTTCGATCGATGACCATGTTCTGGATTCCCGCAGTTTCCCGGACTTTTCCTTTGGTTTTAATGAAACATGGACCGGAAACCTCGGTGTCGCACCCGGCACTTACTGGGTCGGCGCCTGCTCCACGGTACCTGATGATGATCCATCCAACGATTGCTCAGACGCCACTCTTGTTACGGTCATTGAGCCGGAACCGGGATGCAGTTCACAAACCCTTTCCTGCGGCCAGTCCATTGCCGGCACCCTTGGTTCTTCGGAGTGCATGGAAGGTCCGCAAGGCCCTGGTTACTATGCTGAAAAATTCACCTACGACGGTGAGCAGGGAGATTCACTGTTCCTGGATGCAAATTGGGAAGGCTTCCTGGATGGATACCTCTTCCTGGAAGGCCCTGGCGGTCTGGTCATCGCCGAGAACGATAACCACACCAGTTCTTCCAATTCTCATATCGAGTTCCAGCTCAATCAAAGCGGCATACATACGATTTGGGCCAGTTCCTTCCAGCCCGCTGTCAGTGGCAATTTTGATCTGTCTCTGGACTGCAATGGCCCGCCTGGTCCTGACCTGACACTGGATATGCCCTCGCTGGGTGAGGGCAACCTGATCCCCGGTCAGAGCATGACGGTAAGCTCCCGCTTGAGAAATACGGGTGACCGGTCTTCAGATGCAACGACATTGAACTATGTATTGTCTTCCGATTCCATCATCAGCCTGGCCGATGCCAGGCTGGGCTCGGACGGCGCGCCCGGCTTATCGGCCGGTTCATCATTCAATCAACAACTGATACTTAATGCACCCTCCAGTTCAGGTGATTATTTCATTGGTGTGTGTGCTGATCCGGTGCCGGGTGAATCATCCGTGGCCAATAATTGCTCAGCCGGCAGAATGATCCGGGTCAATGCCAAGCCCAGTTGTACCGTTCAGACCATGGCATGTGGTGATTTTCTGTTTGAAATGAGCCTGTCTGCAGCCGACTGTACCGGCAGCCCACGTGGTGATGGCTTCCTGACCGAGGTTTTTGATGTCCAAGCCAGTAGCGGAACCTCGCTGGTGATCGATGCAGATTGGGCCGGACTGGATGGCTACCTGATTCTGCAAGCTCCTTCAGGTGCGGTGGTGGCCGAGAATGATGATTGGAAACCACCACCGTTGGAAATTGTGACCAGGAATTCCAATGCTGAACAATCATCTCCCGCCGATGCGAGCAAGATGGATCATTCCAGTCAATCATCACACTCACGCATCGAACATGCAGCAACCGAGAGTGGAATTTACCGTGTCTGGACCACCAGTTACCGCACCGGCGAGACCGGTGCTTTCAATGTGGCTCTGGGTTGTGGTTCATCTTCAGACCCCGACCTGGTGGCATCGGAAGTCAGTCTGGACAACGAACAAGTCACCACCAGCGACCAGATTGCCCTGCGTTCTGTAGTCACCAACAGCGGCAACAGTACCGCAGATTCCACCACGGTACGTTACCTGTTATCACGCGATGAAGAAATTTCTTTGGATGATGAGCAGGTTGCTGCCAGTTCCCTACCCTCCCTCTCAGCAGGAATGAATACCCAGGTCTCGACAGTGATCGATGCACCAGACGAACCGGGTAATTACTGGGTGGGTATCTGCGTGGATCAGGTCAGTTCCGAGACACTGATTGAAAACAACTGTTCTCAGATTAACCAGGCCGCCACGCAGTCTTCGGCTGAGTCCAATAGCGGCAATCAACTGGCCGGCAAGTCCCGAATCGAGGCCTTCGGGCCCAAGGGCACCCTGATCCGGGTTTCCTCCGGCAACGCCTGCAGCACCACCGCCCTGAGCTGTGGCCAGAGCCGTTCCGGCACCCTGGCGCAGGAAGATTGTGACCAAAGCCCGCGTGGGACCGGATTTTTCAGCGACAGATTCACCTTCAACGGCACAGCGGGTGATGTGGTTTCGCTCAATAGCACCTGGACGGGAGTGGATGGTTACCTTTACCTGGAAGGGCCCAATGGCGCTGTCGCTGGCGAGAATGATGACTTCCAGGACAAGGCCCATTCACGTTTTGAACATGTACTGGAAACGACCGGTAGCTATCGGATCTGGTCCACCGCCTTTGCCCAGGGGCAGTCGGGTTCCTATGAGCTGAGCCTCAACTGCGATGCGCCATCGGCACCCGATCTGACCGCCGATAAACCGCAACTGAGCACCACCACCCTACGGCCGGGCCAAAGCCTGTTGATTACCACCCAGGCGCGCAACCAGGGTAGCGGGCCGGCACAGGCCACTTCGGTTGAATACAGCCTGTCCAGCAGCCCAACGCTCTCGGCCAACGACCGCGTCCTGGGCCTGAGTGATGTGAGCGGGCTCACCGGTGGCGCCAGCAG
>PVMS01043999.1_pt1 | contig 10831 bp, 9 predicted proteins | sample 1853461 | NCBI WGS metagenome assembly PVMS01 (sample SAMN08582032, study PRJNA380276) | Marine sediment metagenome, whole genome shotgun sequencing project. | isolation source: ocean sediment barecode stripped | collected 2017
CAGCAGGGGGCTGGCCAGGGGCAGGATGAGGTTGCTATTCCAGGCAAGCAAGGTTCCGGCTAACACTATTGCGGTGAAGCCCAGGGTTCCAGCTGCCGCGAGTAACGGTGAAACCAGTGGTAGTAACAGGGCCATGCTGGCCGTGATTAGCACCAGTAATACGAATTCGTAACCGATGGTCCATGCTGGCTTATGTTTGATTCGATGATCAAGAATACCGGAAATAATGTTGGCGTGAACTTCAACCCCGGGATAGATATTCTGTACCGGAGTAGAGCGCAGATCGAGTAGACCGGGCGCCGAAGTGCCTATTAAAACGATCTTGCCTCTGAGGAGGGCAGGGTCGGCTGTGCCACTGAGTACCTGGTGCGCAGGGAGGTAAGTAAAGCTGCCTTGCCGGCCTCGATAGGGGACGAATACCGCACCGTTGGCGTCGACTGGTATGTGGTAGTTCTTAAGTTTGATAGATTCGAGAGCATAGTACTCTGTACTGCCTTTCGATCCCTCGGTTTCAATCGCCAGCTCGATTCCTGCCGTATCAAGGTAGACCTGAGCGGTTGCCAGCGCAAGTGATGCAAACAGGTAGCCCTGGTAAGCCTGTATCAGCGGTACACGACGAAATACGCCGTCGGCATCGACATAGGGATTGTCGAAGTAACCACCAGACCTGGCCGATGCCTGCAATATATCGAGATTTCCCGCGTAGCCAGCTGCCTTGTTGATCGGCAGGCGCTGACTCCATTGCACATCCATTTTAGTCAGCGCTGGCGGCAACAAACCGGTTACTCCGGTTTCAGTTTCCTGCAAACCGGATTTAAAGTAATAACCCAGTACGACGTCTTTACCGATCAGGCTATTGGCGAATATCTCGTCATGCATCAGGCTGGGACGAATGCGTTCGAATTCTTCTCGATACGCTGTATTATTTTTCAGCGTGGTACGAGCCAGTTGCTCGAATTGTTGCAGCCCGGAACTTTCATCCTTTTCGGCAAATACGATATCGAAACCGACCACATCGGCCTGGTACAGGCTAAAAAGGTTTTCCACTATAGTCGCTAACTTGTCTCTTCCCCAGGGCCAACGGCCGACTTCAACCAGCGAATTTTCGTCGATGTCGACGATAACAACGCGTTTGTCCAGCGTGTCTGGGCGGGTGAAATTGAGTCGCGCATCATAGGTCCAGTTTTCCAGCTGTTTGACAAAAGGGTACTTGTACAGGCCGGAGGTATCGATCAGTAGAACAAACAGGATGAAGGCGCTGAGCGCTATTCTGATTAAGCGCTGAAGTCGCATTGCGTGCTCCCGGGGTTAAGATCGGATGAGCAGTCGAGAGGAAATTACTTCAGGTAAAATTCCATTTTTACGCCAGCAACTTCGATAATGTCGTGGCTTTTCAATTCGTGGGCGTTAGATCCAATCGGCGAGCCACCGACTTTTGGTACGCTATTATTGGGGCCGCCGTCCACATGGATTAAAAAGAATCCCTGAGGGCGTCGTGTAATTGCCGCGACTTGCACGCCGGGTTGGCCAATAGTGGTTAAGGCCTTGGTGAGTATTAATTCTCTGCCTGCGTTGGCACCGCTCAATAATTGCAGGCATGCTTCCTTGTTTGCCATTGGTGAGGCAGCCGTGATTGCAGCTTCCGAAGCAATCGCGGCAGATATTTTCTGCACCGATTTATCTATTTCCCTGCCGCCAGCAGTCTCGGGCATTCCGGCTTCACCCGGGCGGATAATCATGGTCTGCTCAAAGTCCTGTTCGCCGCCACTATTTTTGCTGTGATAAATTATCTGGTACTTGCCGAGGGTGATATTGTCGCCATTTTCAAGTGCGTGTTTTTTTACCAATTTACCATTTACGTAGGTGCCGTTGGTGCTGCCAAGGTCTTCCAGAAAGGAATCTTCGAGTATGGTAATAACCTGCGCATGCCTGCCACTAACCGACAGGTTGTCGATTTGTATATCATTGCCTGGCTTGCGGCCAATAGTGGTTGTTTCATTGACCAACTCGAACTCAGTTTCTTCGCCCGTGCTTGATGTTGTGATCAGTTTTGCGACCATGTTGTTATCCAGCCTCTAGAGTATTTTCATACTGGGTGCAATCCGTTATTCGTCAAACCATGCAACAAATTTTTTAAACCAGCCTTTGCGGGACGAAAAATCATCGTCTATCCGGCATAACATTACCGAAATATTGTCCTTCCCACCTTTCTGGTTTGCCTTTGTAATCAATTGCTTGGCAGCTTCTTCTAGATTAGCACTAAATTGTGTAATAGTTAAGTATATATCTTCATCTTCAACTAAATCGGTTAGTCCATCTGAACATAGCAGGTATATATCATTTTTCAGAACTATATCCTCCTGAATGTCGGGCATGACGATAGGATCGATGCCCAAAGCGCGGGTAACCAGGTTCTTGTTCATCGAATTTCGGGCTTCTTCAGGAGTATAAAAACCACGATCGATCAACTCCTGGAGAAGTGAGTGATCTTTGGTAATTTGTTCAAATTTGTTCGCCCTCAATCGATAACAGCGTGAATCGCCGATATGTGCGAGAGAGAATGAATTGTTGTAAAACTGTAGCACTACGATTGTAGTACCCATGCCTTTGTGTTCAGGATTAGTTTCGGCTGTTTTGTACACTAGCTGATTGGCGGCGACGACCGCATCCTGGATGCAAATCGATTCCATCGAGAAGCCGCTGGATTCGTCGATTTCCCCTGCGGCGATCCTGGGTAAGCTTTGTTGCAGCTCATCGATGATGGTGTCAACCGTCATACTGCTGGCAATTTCGCCTCCACGGTGTCCACCCATGCCATCAGCAAGTACTACCAGGCCAAGTGCACTATCGAAGCCGATAGAATCTTCATTTTTACGACGCACGATGCCTTTGTCGGTTAGCCCAATGATAGTAATTTTATTTTGTAAATTCATTTAACAGTCAGGCTAGTTTTTAACGCATTGGCGAATTCAATCCCTGTCTGATAGCGTTGATCAACATCCTTGATCAGTGCCTTGTTTACCACCGCTGCCAGAGCCTCTGGAATTGTAGCGCGAATAGTTCTTATATCCACTGCTTCTTCGTTAGTTATCTTGTACATCAGGCTCGCCATGGAATCGGCTTTAAACGGTAACGACCCCGAAAGCATCTGGTAAAGCATGACTCCCAGCGAAAACAGGTCCGAGCGGCCATCGACCTTTTTACCCGCCAGTTGCTCCGGCGACATGTAAGATGGAGTACCCAGCACCGTGCCGGTTTTGGTTTTACTCGAGTCGGTAATGCGGGCAATACCAAAATCAGTAATCTTAACCGTATCCGATTCCGCTTCATACATGATATTGGCGGGTTTGATGTCGCGATGCACAACGTTTTGCTTATGCGCATAATCGAGCCCCTCGGCGGCGCGTTCAACGATGCTGATCACCTTGTGCATTTGCATCAGGTTATCGGGCTTGCAGTAACGCGCGAGATCGTGTCCCTGGAGAAACTCCATGGCAATAAAAGCGAGGTCGTGTTCTTCGCCGGCATCGTAGATGGTGACAATGTTGGGATGATTAAGGCGACCCGCTGTTTCCGCTTCGCGAAAGAATCGTTCTTTAACCTGCTCGATTTCGTCCGCATCGAATTCTTGCGCCAGCGCCATGGTTTTGATTGCCACAACCCTGCCGATCTTGGGATCTTTGCCTAGGTATACGACTCCCATCGCGCCCTTGCCGAGTTCTTTTTCAACCTCGTAGCGTCCCAGCATTGGTTTTTCGATTCCACCCTGATCGAGAATCAGGGAACCAGCAGCACTGCTGCCGCCAAGCATAATGGTTTCTTCCATTTTTTGTGCGCGATTCATGCGGGCCTCGATATCACGGAATTTCTTGCCGTGCCGAGACATGTACTGGTATATGGAGGCCGCTTTACTGAACTGGCGTTTACGTTCGAAATCGAGCGCCAGGTTATACATAGCCTCCAGCATCTGTTCGTCTACCGGGCGGCATTTGCGGAACTTCTCGAAAGCCATATCGAGCTGCCCCTGGCTCTGGAATGCAATGCCTAGCATACGATTAATTTCGGCGGATTCTTCATCCGACCTGGCTTTGCCGCGTTCGCTTACGAGGAAGCGCTTGGTGGTAATCAGCAGGTAGCCAATCGCCAGCAGCGCAGCTGGAGTCATCAGCTGCACCCACATCGTGTTGTTGGTCATTAGCAGGTAATGGCTCGCTACCAGCATCAACAGCAACATCAGTGTAATGACAAAGGCAACACCGGCTTTAAGGCGTGGCATTATCAGCATCAGGTAGAGCATGACCACCAGAAAGGTCCCCATCCTGGCCCAGAATCCCCATTCAGGCTCGATGAAAAAATCTTCGTTGAGGATACTCGATACCGAGTGCGCCAGGGTCAAAACCGGCGCCATGGAAATATCGATTGGTGTTATCTGCGGTGTGCCAACCCCGGTTGCCGTGGCGCCGATCAAAACGATCTTGTCCCTGTACTTCTCCGCAGGAATCTTGCCGCTGAAAACGTCGTAGTAGGAATCAACCTGGAACGCCGGACGACCTGGTTTGTCCGTATAATAAAAAGTATTCATTCGTAGTTCGCGGTCGGTCTTGATGGTTAAAGAACCGAGTTCGACGCTTTGCGCAAGATTGACTTTTATATCACTGGTGTCGAGGTTTAGACTGCGGGCAGCTATTTGCAGGGATATCGAAGGGAAGAAACGATCATAATATTGCAATACCAGTGGCTCAGAACGAACCCCGCCATCAGGGTCGGGCAGGGTATTCAGGTGTCCAATTGCGGCAGCATAAGGGCCAATTTCGGGGATAGGGGGTAGTGCATCTTCACTCGGTATCGGAAACAAACCGTTCGCCTGCGCCGAAACCCGGTCCCTGATCTGATTGATAGAATTCTTCAGTACGTAATCCGGCATTTCAGCGTTCGGATTACCCCTCGGCATTCCCAGGAAAAATACCATCGCCAGCACCACGTTATTCGCATTCGCCAGGCTTTCCGCCAACTTGGCATCGGTGTTTAACGCCTGCTCGGCTTCGAACAGGCTCGACTTCAGTGTCTCGATATCCTGGTTGAGTCGAGTGTTTACACTGGATTGAAGATAGAACTCGAGGATTTCTTTTATTGCCTGGTTGTCTCCCTGGAATTCCAGCATCGCTCCCAGGGTATCGATATCAGCGGGAACATCGTTGAAACTGGCGGTAGAGAAAAATTCGATCAACTCGCGTATGTACAGCATACCCGGGTCGATTTGCGGTTCGAGAAAAAAGACTGTTTGACCGATAACTTTAGCGCCGCCCTCACTAAGGCGATTGATCAATTCGGCATGCAGATCGCGCGGCCAGGGCCAACGCCCGAGGTTGTTGATGCTTTCATCGTCAATGGCGATGATGGCGATCTTGCTGGAAGGTGAACGCTCGGTGGATCTGAGGCCCCAGTCGTAGAAAACCCGTTCGAGGCTTGCAAATGGAGGCGCACCCGAAAAGATCACAACCACGATGGTAATCAGTAGCCCAGCGAACCAGTCGCTACCCCAAAACCGGGTTTTCATACCCTCTCCATCTCAATTTGTTATTAGTCGCCCCGCTGTTTGCTACGCCTGTTCGCGGGGCCTGCGACTGGATAATGCAGCAATCCAGATCGCATGGTATTCAATTGCCTACGCGATCGCTATGAACTGGTTAACAGCTTGTATCACCCCAGCAATTTGACCGCGTTGTGGTGGTGCTTAACTATAGGATTGTATGCTCTTTTTTACCAGTGCCGGGGGCTAAAAAATGCAGCGCGTATATATGGACTATGTGGAAGAATTTCTGGATCGGGATCAAATTGATGAAATCGATGAAGCCCTGATACCGGGTTATGCTGCCAGTGCCTGATCAGGCAGTTTCCATGTCGCCGGGTTCGGCGGTGTCGACACCGTCCCTCAATACGTACGACTCGATATCCTTTTCGTTTAGCAGGAATGAGGCGGCTGAACTGCGGCGACCGGTATCACAGTAAATCACGTATTTTTTCTGTGCATCCAGAGAATTGGCTTTCATGCGCAGGAAGATCAGTGGAATATTAATACTGCCTTTGATGTGTTTGGCTTTGTGTTCCGTCGGTAGCCGTACATCGAACCAGACCGCGCCACCATCCACCAGTTTTTTGCCTTCGTCATAATCTACCCAGTTAAGCAGCGGTTCGTTGAGCAGTGAATTAAAATCTTCCTTGTTGAGCCGCATCAAGTGCCCTTCGGTAAGCATGGTTATGGTCGCATTACGCTTGCTCTCAGCAATCAGGGCTTCTTCACCAAAACTGTCCCCAACCGAGAGAGTCGCGAGTTTTACACCATTTGGATTGGCTGGTGTGGAACGAGTTACCAGGCAGCGACCCTCCTTGATTATGTAAAAATAGTCTCCTTCGGCATCCTGTTCGATTACCTTTTCGCCGGCACTGTAGCTGACCGACTCCATGCGCATGAACATCGCCTGGATATTAGCCGGGGGAATACGGTGAAAAGCCCGGGTCTGTAATATCCGGGTCATCCAGTCGGTTTCATCGTCGTCTTCTTCGAGGCCTTCGACGGTATAGCTGCCGGTTTGATCCCAGGTCAGCATGATGTCGATCATGTCGCTGTTGATTCTGGTAATGACCACGGCCGATTTGGCCCGCGCCGATAACGGCCGGGGAAAACCATGTGCGAGTGGTTGTAGACTTTCAGGAGCCCCTGCCTTGATCACCTTGACGACTTTTTTGTCATCTACCAGTTCAACTTCACCTTTTAAGAGGTAAACATGAAACTTGTCGGCGTCACCTTTTTTGAAGACATAGTGACCGGTTTGCACCTGGGTAGCCGAGATTTTTTTGATTAAATCCTGAGCATTTTCAGGATTCAGGGAATTGATCGGTGAAAAAGACTTTATTTGTTTGGGATCAATTTCCAGGCTCATGTCTTTTTCAGGAATCCTTGCGAGTGGCGTCAATAAAGGCGTATTCTGGCGCGTGGTACTCGATAAATCAACTCTTGTGGATAATATTTCACGACTGGGTCACAGGCTCTATAACGCTATCCTGACTGACTGGTTATATCGACGTAGAGTTTTAGTTTCTGCCCGGGTTGCAGATATTTGCCGACTCGATTCCAGCGCTTGATATCGGCTACGCTGATGTTGAATCGACTGGCAATAAGGTAAAGCGAATCTCCTTTTCTAACCGTATACCTGAGCGCGTGCAGAGCGTTGCTCGGTCGTGTCTGATTAATACTGACAGTTTGGGCGGCACCTTTACGGGTCCAGACTACCAGCTTCTGGCCGACGCTAAGCGTATCGATTGGAGCGATACCATTCCACTTGGCCAGCGCCCGGGTAGTGACGCCATAGCTTCTCGATATACTCCATAGACTTTGTCCCGAACGCACGATGTGAACTCGCTTGTCGCCTTTGCGGTTGGTATTCTGGATGCTTGCCAGGCGCGAGTTTGCACTCAGCGAATAGGTTTTCAACGACCTGGTGGCAGTAGGTACCATGAGGTACTTTCCAGCGCGGATACGGTGGCCGCGAATATTGTTGACTTCCTTTATCAGTGCCACGGTGCTGCGATATTTTTTCGAAATATGGCTCAGTGTTTCGCCGCTTCTGATCTTGTGACGTACCCAGTTAATACGTTTACCCGGAGGTACCTGTGCCACCCCGACTTTGAATTGTTCGGCTTTGTCGCGCGGTAACAGTAACCGGTGCGGACCCTTGGGCGCGGTAGCCCAACGATTAAAAGCCGGATTCAGCTGGTAGAGTTCGTTCACCGATATACCGGCGAGATCAGCTGCCAGTGCGAGATCGATTTGACCGTCTAGCTCGACCACTTCGTAGCTGACCTGGTTGGTCACCGGAACCAGATCGAGATCGTATTTTTCAGGATTGGAAAACAACTCTTGCAGGGCAAACATCTTGGGGACATAAGAACGGGTTTCGTTACGAATTCTTGTCAGATGCCAGAAATCAGTCGGGCGTTTTTTCTTCTTGTTGTAACGCACTGCGCTGCGAATCTTTCCCGGCCCCGCATTGTAGGCCGCCAGGGCCAGTTCCCAATCACCATTGAATTGCTGTGCCAGACTGTCCAGATACGAGATTGCGGCACGGGTCGATTCAATAATGTCCCGCCGGCCGTCATACCACCAGTTTTGTTTCAGCCCGAGGAAACGACCGGTGGATGGGATGATTTGCCACATGCCGGAGGCACGTCCGTGGGAGTAGGCGAAAGCCTGGTAAGCGGATTCAACGATAGGTAGCAATGCCAGTTCGGTGGGCAGGTTGCGTTGTTCAAGCTCATCGAGTACGAAAGGTAGTATCGGGCGTGCACGTTCCATCACGCGTTGCAGGTAACCAGGGTGATTGAGATACCATTTCAGTTGGGCCCTCACGCGTGCGTTGTCAACCGGGATCAGTTGCATGCCTTGCTGTAAGCGATACCAGGCATTATTTTCTCTTTCAGCCGCAAGCTGAGCCGCTTCTATAACGGCCAATGCTGCTGCTTCTTCGCGTAACTGTTGCTGCAGTGCCTGCTCGGCTAATGCCGCCTGGATTTCGATTTCCAGGCTGAGCGGCATGCTGCGTCCTTGTTCAAAATCGTGATAATCCGGCGCATCATAGAAATCAGGTTCCAGTAGCGCATGTCTCGGCGGCATTGCGGAAGCATCCGTATAATCCACCGGTTCTGGTGTTGCTTCTACGGCCACGGGCGCTTCGGTTAGCGAAGTATCGGTATCCAGCGGTATCGCGGCGCTGGTCTGCGCCGAGCTGTCGGCAGCCGCGTTTGAGTTCATGTTTGAACAGCCCGTGATGACCAGGGTCATCAGGATCGCGGCCAGCATGTGCCGTTCCCCCATAAAGGGGTTTTTGCTTGAGAAACATTAGTATCGATCGCGCTATGTGGCTAGAATAAGTCAATTGTACCTTCCGAAGCATAAGTTTCAAATGAGATTTTGGCGACAAACTACTGAAAGCAAAAGATTTGCCACTATTGATGATTGGTATTTTAGCAGAACAGGGGAATATCTGTTCAATGAGCTCGAAGAAAAAATCAATCCGTTGCTGGCTACTACCTTTGGTTACTACTCTTTGCAGATCGGTTGCGCCGGCTTAGCGGCGCAATTACAGCAAGCTTGTCGTATAAAACATCAGTTCACCCTCGATGAAATCGGTTCACGGGCAGAAATTCAGGCGAATTCGTCGTTCTTGCCAATTGCCTCCGATAGTGTTGACCTGGTGATCCTGATGCATCACCTTTCGAATACCAGTGAACCGCACGCGATGCTGCGCGAGGCGTTTCGAATCCTGATACCCGAAGGTAAACTGGTCATCATCGATTTCAATCCAGTGTCCCTGTGGGGATTACGTCACTTTTTCCAGTCCTGGCTGGAACATGTTCCGTTCAAGGGCCATTTCTATACCGCCAGACGCATCGACGACTGGATGCGGCTACTCGGCTTTGAGCAACACCGCCAGTTCAGAGTCGGTTACTTGCCACCGATTCAAAAACCGTCGATAACACGCCATTTATCGTGGCTGGAGAAAGGCACCAGAAAATGGATGCCGATATTTGGCGCACTCAACCTGCTGGTTTATAGCAAGAGTATTTCACCGTTAACACCAGTGCGGCATCGATGGGTAACGCGCAAGTTACTACCTGCAAAGATTGCCCGCCCAAGTGTTGGACGGAACATGAAATGAACGTCAAAGTTGTCATGTATACCGACGGTGCTTGCCGCGGTAATCCAGGACCTGGTGGTTGGGGAGTAGTACTGCGCTTTCAGGGTAATCATAAAACCCTGCGGGGTTATGCTGCCGATACCACCAATAACCGCATGGAGTTAACCGCGGTGATCGAGGGGCTAAAGGCGCTGAAGCGCTCCTGCGAGGTTGAATTGTTTACTGATTCCAAATATGTAATGCAGGGACTGACCGAGTGGCTTGCCAACTGGAAGCGCAATGGCTGGAAGACTGCCGCCAAAAAACCGGTGAAAAATATCGACCTCTGGCAACAGCTGGAAGCAGAAGTGAGACAACATCGAGTTGACTGGAACTGGGTAAAAGGCCATGCCGGGATTGAGGATAACGAACTGGCTGATCAACTCGCAAATGCGGCGATCGATGAGAAGATGCGGGCATGAGACAAATAGTGCTGGATACAGAAACCACCGGGCTCGAGGTTAGCCAGGGACATCGGATCATCGAAATTGGCTGTATCGAACTGGTCAACCGACGGGTTACCGGAAACCATTGGCACTACTATGTCAATCCCGATCGCGCGGTCGATAGTGGCGCCTACGAGGTACACGGGATAAGCAGCGAGTTTTTGCAGGACAAGCCTCGTTTTAGCGAACTCGCCGAGGAGTTCCACAATTATGTCGCCGGCGCTGAACTGGTCATTCACAATGCACCATTTGATATTGGTTTTCTCAACAATGAATTGTCTTTGCTTGAAGCGCCGCTCGCAGCATTAGAAGAAAATTGCGCCATTCTCGATACATTACTACTGGCACGCCAGAAGCACCCCGGTCAAAAGAATAATCTCGACGCGTTGTGCAAGCGTTATGGCATCGACAATAGCAATCGCAGCTTGCACGGCGCATTACTCGATGCGCGTATTCTGGCTGATGTTTAGCTGGCAATGGCCGGGGGGCAGACCAGCGTCGGGCTGGACGCGGAGCAGGGTGCGGGATCCGGTCGAGAGCAGCTCAAGGTGCAACGGATAGAATCGGGCCTGCAGTTTCCGCTATGGCAGGTTGATGAAGTGTCGCAACAGGCCAATCGAGAGTACATTGAGTTTCTCGCGACTCAGCATG
>PVMS01139473.1_pt1 | contig 10831 bp, 11 predicted proteins | sample 1853461 | NCBI WGS metagenome assembly PVMS01 (sample SAMN08582032, study PRJNA380276) | Marine sediment metagenome, whole genome shotgun sequencing project. | isolation source: ocean sediment barecode stripped | collected 2017
GCTATAATCAGGCAAGATATATCCGATTAAGACTCTTCATCTGACAAGAAAGGAGTGAAAAATGCCCAGGGTCGTACACTTCGAGATCAGCGCCAACGAGCCGGAGAATGTGGTCACCTTCTATGAGAATGTGTTTGGTTGGAAGGTCACTAAGTGGGAAGGACCACAGGATTATTGGTTAGTTGAAACTGGCGAGGATGAAGAGCCCGGTATCAATGGAGGCATTTCCCGTCCCAACGAAGTACTCTCCGGGACTGTCAATACCATTGGGGTTACCGATATTGATGCTTATATAGAAAAAGTGAAACAGAATGGAGGAGTAGTGGTCGTTGAGAAGCACGCAATCCCAGGCGTCGGCTATAACGCTTACTGCAAAGATGTGGAGGGCACAGTTTTCGGGCTCCATGTGGAGGATCCAACCGCGCAATAAGGGGGCTTCGACTTAGCTGTAGAAGGGTGATATTTAAATCCTGCCTCCGACCGCTTGTAATTCAGCACAGGGTGTTCGTCTCCCTTCGACTACGCATGCACCGTGCAGGAAGTATTTGAAAAGCGCGCCCAGCCGGGAGAATCAAGATCAAAGGGTGGGTAGAAAAAACAAGATGTGTGCGGTCGCATTTGCGGTTTTCCGTCTAGATAGGGATACAGGAATATTTGAGTTTCAACGATCATGCCCAGAAGGCTTTCTCCAGATCGGTGAATTCCTCCACCGGACCGTCGAACTTATTGCGCCCCAAGTCAAGGACGTAGACGTAATCAGCGATTTTTAGTGCCTGGCGAATTTCCTGATCCACTAAAATGATTGTGAGCCCATCGCGATCGCGTAGATCAACTAACATTTGATAAACTTCCTGCGAGAGCAGTTTTGCAAGCCCTGCGGTTGGCTCATCAACCAGGATGAGTGTTGGGGTCGGTCATCATGGTGCGAGAAAGCTCTACCATGCGCTGTTGACCACCTGAAAGTTGACCTGCCTGTTGCTTCCGTTTTTCTTTGAGAAGCGGAAACCGCGCATAATTCTCATCGATCTTACGCTTCAGCCTCTGCTTGTCCCGCCTGAAAGTCCAACCACCTAATTGAATGTTTTCTTCGACCGACATCCAACGGAAGATCCCAGTGTGTTGTGGAATATATGAAATTCCCAGGTCAATCAGTTTGTAAGTTGGCGTACCGTCGACCCTGTGGCCGTCCAATAAATTTCCCCGGCATTGGGTTTTAGAAATCCGTAAATCGCCTTGAGCAAGGTTGATTTACCGACTGCGTTTGCACCCAGGACAGCTGTAATCTTGCCGGTCTCGGCCTTTATATCGATCCCCTGGAGAATGTTCAGATCTTTATAATACCCGACATAAAGATCGTGTACCTCAAGCATCATCACCCTCCTCTTCATCCTTTCCCAAGTAGGCCTCGATCACAACAGGATCGTTCTTAACCTCTGCCGGATCACCATCGGCGATGACCGCGCCAAAATTAAGCACCACCAGCCTTTCACTGAGGGTGAAGATCGAATCCATGTCATGGCTGATGAGGATTATAGCCTTTCCTTGGTGTCGACTGCAGTTTCAATGACTGGCTCGGCCGCACATGCGGCTAAAACCATCGCTGAAACTACCATTATGAAAACAGAGATATATAATTTTCGAGACATTTGTCTCCTCCTTTGGCAATCAATTAACTTGGATTTTGTCGGGTGATAAGAGAAAAAATAATCAGTTCCTACACTTCCTCCTCGTCTAATCATCAAACAATAAACGACCTTGATCAACAACCATTTGACCATCCATGATGACGGTTGGTTGGTAGATCACCATGTCCATGTGAACGGGGCAGCGAACGTCCCCGCCATAGAAGATGTTGTCGCCAATCGCGATGTGCACATTGCCGCGCGCTTTTTTCTCCTCCTCGAAATCACCATTGCGGCGGCAGGTAGGATTTAGCCCTATACCGAATTCAGCGATATTATCCGCATTTGTTATCGTCTCAATGATTTTGCGCAGCTCAGCAGCTTGAGGGCTTTCGCCGCTAACGGAGACGACCCGTCCCCTTTCGACCTTAAGGCTGATCGGACTGGCAGGCTGCCCGATGTGGGCTATTGGCCCATCGACCACGATTATGCCCTCCGCGGTGTTGACCCGCGGCATTTGCGAGACCTCGCCATCAGAAAAAGCTGCTTCAGTTCCCGCTTCAAGAGCAAAGCCACATTCGACGAACACCTTTTCTCCCGCGATTGGGGCTTTAAGATCAGTGCCCGCTGAGCTGGTGATATGGATGTGTTCCTTCTTCTCCCACAACGCTTCCAGCCGCTTGCCTTCTTCATGCAGGGCATCGTAATCAGCTAAAGCGCCACCGCTGGTGAAGTTATCTAAGGTCCGCATGACCATAGAAATGGTGCGCAGTTTTTTGGCGTTGTACAGGTTCTTCACAACAGCAGAATACGTGGGTGCGCCGGATGCTCCTGTCAGACCGATCATGCAATCGGCAGCTCGCAATCCATTTTCAATAATAGGCGTGAGATCATTCATGCGGTCTGTTTGGCGAGTGGGCATCATCAGTATGGTGAATTCCGCTCCCACACCTTGCACTACCCCAGCCAGTGCATAGGCCATGCTCATCTCAGTGTGAGGGTCGCAAACGATGGCAACTTGTTCGCCTGGTTTAACCGCCAACAGCCGTCGAATGATCAAATCAGCGCTGCGGGTGACGTCGATAGTGCGTGAATTCATTTTGGAGATACCTTTTGTCCTCTAGATAATGCCATCTGCTCTAATCTGCGCGATATTTGAGTCTCTATAGCCAATCTCATCTCTGAGTATGCTCTCTGTGTGCTCTCCCAGTAGGGGGGGTGCTGCGCGCAGGTCAGCTGGTGTTTTTGAAAACTTGGCCACCGGTCCCAGCTGGTGGATCGTTCCCAGGGTTGGGTGCTCAATTTCTTGCACCATCCCCCGGGATTTAACATGTGGATCGGTTAATAATGTAGGAATGTCATTGATCGGTCCTACAGGGATATTATGCTTAACGCATAGATTAATCCACTCGTCTGTTGTGCGCTCCTTAAACAAATTTTGTAAAATCGGGATCAATGCACCCCGGTGTTGGACACGTCCGGCGTTCGTCCGAAAGTGTTCATTATCCCAAAGATCGGGACGGTTAACAATTTCGCAAAAACGCTGGTATTGATTATCTGTTCCAATGGCCAAGGCCAGGTATCCATTGCGGGTTGGTAAAACCTCATACGGGACGTTATTAGGGTGAGCGTTGCCGTAACGGGCAGGGGCAGTATCGCTAGCAAAATAATTATGGGCGACGTTGATCAACCATGCAATCTGTGAATCCAGTAAGGCGATATCAATATATTGGCCTTCTCCTGTTTGCGTGCGAAAATGAAGCGCGGCCAGGATGGCGCTGATAGCGTACAAGCCAGCTGTCACATCCACAATGGCAACCCCAACTTTGTAAGGCGGTCCTTCTACCGGGCCAATCAAGGACATGAGCCCCCCTTGGGCCTGGATCATGAAATCAAACCCTGGGCGATCCTTGTAAGGACCTGTCTGTCCATAGCCAGTGATGCTGCAATAAATCAAACCGGGATAGTCTGCGGAGAGGGTTTCATAGTCCAGCCCCATTCTTTTCAATGTTCCTGGTTTAAAGTTCTCAACCAGAATATCCGCATTAGAAAGCAGTTTTTTCAGAATCTCCTGGCCCTCAGGGTGTTTCAGATTGAGGGTCAAGCTCTTCTTATTCCTGTTGACACTCAAGAAATACGCGCTTTGATCCCCGACCCAGGGCGGTCCCCACTGACGAGTTCCGTCTCCAGCACCCGGCTGTTCAACCTTGAGCACCTCTGCCCCCAGATCAGCAAGCAACATAGTGCAGTAAGGGCCAGCTAAGATTCGGGATAAATCTAGTACCCGCACACCATTAAGAGCACCTGATTTCAATGCTATCTCCCTGTGATTTGTTCTAAAAATAGTTGTTAATCGAAAGCATTTTCCCCGGTCAGTTGCCGACCGATGATCAATTTTTGAATCTGGGTGGTGCCTTCGTAAATCGTAGTAGCCAAAGCATCTCGTAAATGGCGTTCAACCGGGTATTCGTCTGTATACCCCACAGCGCCGTGAAGTTGAATCGCCGCACGTGCCACATTGACCGAAGATTCGGTAGCCTGGAGCTTGGCCAATGAAGTCTGGTATGTGTTGCGAGCCCCTTTGTTCTTCAGATGACCGGCCTGGAGAACAAGCAAACGGGAGGTCTCGACCTGCACCGCCATGTCAGCCAACATTTCCTGAATAAGTTGGTGCCTGGCCAGCGGCTTATCAAAGGATTGCCGTTCTTTAGCGTAGGCGATGCTGGCATCCAAACAAGCCTGCGCCAGTCCTACACAACCTGCGGCGACACCGTAGCGCCCATTGTCGAGGGCGCTCATCGCGATTTTGAAGCCATCGCCAACTTCTCCCAATCTCAAATCATCTGCTATTTGGGCGTTGGTAATCGTCAAGTGAGCGGTATGCGCAGCCCGCAACCCGACTTTCCCGTTTACTTTTTCAGCGTTATAACCCGGTGTGTCTGTAGGCAATAGAAAGGCTGTAATGCCTTTGTAACCTATTGCAGGTTCTGTCTGGGCAAAAAGCAGGCATAAATCTGCTTCTGTGCCGCTTGAGACCCAGGCTTTACGGCCATTCAGGACCCAATTACCGCCTGCGCGGCTTGCATGAAAATTTTGATTTGTGGCATAGGAGCCGGCGGTAAACTCGGTCAAGGCAAAGCAGCCAAGCAGCTGACCATGACCTAAGGCGGGTAAGTAGCTATCTTTTTGTTTAGATGTCCCCCAATCGAGGATCGTTAATGCGCATAACGAATTGTGAACAGAGAGGATCGTCCTTACGGACGAGCAGATTTTGCCAAATTCCTCAAACACCAGTGCCTCGCCAATAAAATCAAGCCCCAAACCGCCCCATTCCGGCGGAAGGGTGGGAGTCATCAAACCGGTTGGAGCCAACGCGTTCAAGATTTCTCGGGGGAATATTTCTTCTCTGTCATTCCGCGCGGCAACCGGTGAGATATATTCCACCGCAAAAGCGCGTGCTTTACTCTGCGCGGCAAGTTGCTCCTGTGTTAGATCAAGGTTCAAACTATATCACTCCTTCCATGTAACCTAATGTCTGTGTGATTTGAGCAGCTGTGACCCGAACGGACTCTGCCAGCTCCCCCGCCAATCGCTCTTGAGAAATAGAACTTGTAAAACCAGTGATGTTGACCGCGGCAACAACTCGCTTGCTGTTATCCCAAATAGGGGCTGCCACAGCGCGCAAGCCCATTTCAAGTTCCTCATCGTTTATTGCATAACCTTGTTTTCGCACAAGAGCCAGCTCAGATTCAAGAGCCTGGCGATCGACCAGGCTCTTTGCTGTGCAGGGTTCCAGGACGACTTGATCTAGGTACGGGCGCAGTTCGGCGGATGGCAGGTGAGCTAACATGGCTTTTCCCATCGATGTGCAATGTGCGGGAAGACGAGAACCTATCCCTAACACAACACCAACAATGCCTTGATTGCGCACCCGATCTACATAGATGATATCGGGTCCATCCAGCACACTTAAACTGACCGTTTCGCCAACTTGCTGAGATAGATGTTCAAGATATCTGCGGGCTACTTGCCGAACTTCCAGACTGGAAATTGAGGCAAATCCCAGCTGAAGAACTTTAAGCCCAGGCCGGTAACGTTTTGTGTCCGGATCTCGGGTCAGATATCCAGAGTTTTCGAGCGTGGTTAAAATCCGATAGACAGTTGTCTAATTTAAATTTGCAGCTTTTGTAATCTCGGTCAGCGTCAGCGCAGGCATCTCTCGAGTGTAAAGAGAGAGAATGTTCAAACCCCGTAGGAGCGTTTCAAGTGTGTATTTTGTTTCAGGTATGTGTGCTTGACCCCAAGGTGAGGGCTCCTCGTGACGTGTTTCACTAAGAGAAACTCGGTTGCGCTGAATGAAACACAATTATTTTAGCACTTGTCCTGATTTAGGTCAATAAACCATGGCAATGGGTGGAGTTTGCTTGGCTCACAACGCTGGACATAGGTGATAATGCTTACTGCTCCCCCTTCACTTCGTTCAGGATTTTAATCCCACTTTGCTCAGTAGGAGTTTTTAATGGACACTGGGAGAAAAAAGTTGCGGATGCTATTTATTACGTTTCCCACCTTCATTTTCAATGATCTGTGCTGTTTGATCCTTGTCTTCCCGGATCAGAATTTCTTTGCGATCTGGCTTCCAACGCTTGATTTTCTTTTCATTGGCTCGCGCCTCTTCTTTGGTTTCAAATTCACCCGCCCAAACGAGTTCGACCGGGCGGCGCGATTTTGTATACGAGCGGGGAATCGACCCTGATTGGTGCTGCTTTAAACGCCGGGCAAGGTCCTGGGTATAGCCTGTATAATAAGTTCCGTCAGCACAGAGAAGAAGATATACATGATAAGGCATTAGTTTAGAGCCACTCCGCAACCTGGTGATTGGTTGAGTAAAGAATATAAATGGATCAATTATTAATCATCCAAAGATGGCTTAGATTACCATAAAGAAGTAGTCCTGTGCACAAATTTAAAACTTCTAATTATCCCAGGTGAAGGGTTTATCTTCCGAATCTAAACATTCTGGATCAATTTTTGCGATCGGGCTGTGGAATGAGACCGTACCATGCAAAATAACAGCAATCGGATTTCATGTGGCAGAGAATTGTGTATTGGATGCTCGGCCTGCGATCTACGCAAACTTAAGAAAGTATAATTGTGGCCCTCGATAAACATCTCAAATGAAATTTTTAATGAAAGGATAGTGCCCATATGCCATCAGGTACACCCCCAGAACAGATTAAACCCACTTCTTTAAATGATTATCTCGAAGTGATGAGCAAAGCCGTGTTCCAATCCGGTATGTCCTGGCGCGTCGTGGAAGCGAAGTGGCTTACCACACGGGAAGCGTTTTACGATTTTGATGTTGCCAAGGTTGCGGCATTCGACGAGCGGGATATAGATGAGCTAACGAAGGATACCCGCGTGATTCGCAACTACCGCAAACTTGCAGCAATCGTGAACAATGCCCAGAAAATGATCGATCTCGACGGCGAGCATGGAACATTTCAGAAGTACTTGCGTTCCCAGAGTGATTTCGATGCCACGCTCACCACGATACGAAAAGACTTTAAATTCATGGGCCCTACAGGCATCTACTATTTTCTCTGGGTTGTCGGGGAGAAAGTGCCCCCCCACGAAGAATTTGAGGCAACGTATCGAAAATAAATTCTTTATAAACAACCACGCTTTACGGCCTGCTACGGTGCCAGGCGGAATTGTTCCCGCTCCTCAGCCGTCAGCTCGCGCACATAGCGGTTGTTCGCGATCCAATCAATCAGGTCTTCCCCCACCACGTTCCACAACCGCACGGTGCCGTCTCCGGAGGAGGAGATGATCTGTGTGCCATCCGGGCTGAAGTCAACACCCCGCACCCAAAAAGTGTGCCCTTCAAAACGCTGGATCTCTGCCCCTGTTTCCAGATCCCACATGATGACTGCATTGGTCCCCTCGCCGATGATATCGGGTAGACCGAAACCTGCGATCAAAAAATTGCCATCTGGGCTGATCGCCACCCGGTGAGGGGGGCTATCGCCCCTGGTAGGATAGGAGCGAATCTGTTCGCCTGATTTCACATCCCACAGTCTCACAGAGCCATCGAATAATCCGGAGGTGAAGTAACGCCCATCCGGGGTGAAGGCCAATCCTTCGATTGCATCCAGATTCTCTCCAGAAGGATCAATAAAACGACGAATTTCCTCGCCGGTTTCCAAATCCCACAGGGTGATCCCTTCAGGAGTGAATCCGCTGAGCGCGGTGCGGCCATCCGGGCTGATGGCCACGCTCCAGACATGGGGAAACTTATCCTCATCCTGAGCTTCAAAGCGCCGCAGAATCGCTCCCGTTTGTACATCCAGGAGCAGGAGGCCGCCATCCACGGCAAGATTCCCATACGGCGAGCCAATCCCGGCCAGCAATGCCTCTCCATCGGGGGTGAAGGCGAGCGCCATTACATTTTCGCCCAAATCCTCCCAACGCTGCAATTGTTCTCCGCTTTCCACATCCCATAGAATAACGCGCTGATCCTGAGAGCCCGAAGCTGCCAATTTCCCATCCAGACTGAACGCCAGACTCCAGACAGTTGCTTCATGACCCTCAAACCTGCGTGAGATTTCGCCAGTCTCTAAATCCCATAAGATGATGCTGTTATCTCCTGGGACAACAGTACCGGCCTGTATATCGCCGCCGGCGGTGAGGGCATAACGTCCATCCGGGCTGAATATCGCCTCGGTCACGCCATCACCGTGTCCACTCAAGATGCTCGTCTCTGTTGCGGATTGCTGGCCCACCCCTGACTTGATATCCCAGAAGCGCAGCAGCCCGCTTTCGTGCCCCGTAATGGCGATCCGTCCATCTGGTACCAGTCTGCCGAGCGTCGCCTCATCGGAGAGATTAAAACGGGCCAAGGGCTCTCCGCTCGCGGCATCCCACAATACCGTCGGGAAAATCGATAATATGCGCTGCCCATCCTCGCTGAATACCAGTTGATCAGGGTCCTCAAGAAGTGTCTGTACTGTATCACCGCTGCGAGGGTCGATTTGCTCGATCCCCTGGTCTGCGCCCTGAATATAAAGCCCGTCGCCCCCTGGATTAAATGTATTAGCGAGTACGACATATTCAAAATCGCGGCGCAGCACTTCACCACTATTGAGATCCCAGATGAGCAGAACGCCCTCATTTGAGTTCTCCAGCGTGATCGCCGCGATTTTCCCATCCGGGCTGATCTCAATGCTGTTCGTCCAGAAGCCGGGGAGGTCGACCTCAAGGCGCTGCAGCTCATCACCGGTGATTACGTCATAGGCGATGAGTGTGTCGCTGCCCGAATAGGGAGCGTTTCTGTCGGTGTCCACGCGGCTGTTGAGAGCCGCTACCATCAGATCCCTGTCTTTGCTGGCGGCGCTTTGTTTGATAAACAGTTCAGGGGAAGGCGAGCTGAATTGGCGGATTACCTCACCTGTGTTGAGGTCGACCACCTCGATTACCATATCGGCAATGAAGAATGGATCAAATGGATTGTCTAATTCTTGGTTCGGTCTCATAGTCCAGAACATGGCAGCTGGTCCCGATGAATCCTCCAGACGGTAATTCAGGTACCTTACATCCTCAGGGAATGATAGCTGGCCCTGATAGCGGCGGACTTCCTCACCTGATTCCAGGTCCCAAAGGATAAAATATCCATCCAATGCCGCAGATAGCAGAAATTGTCCATCCGGGCTGAAATCGACGTGGACCGATCTGTCTGTGTGCCCAACAAAGCGCTGGATCTCTTCGCCAGTATCAAAATCCCACAAGGCCAGCGAGTTATCTTCGGCCACCGGTGCATTTAAGGACTGGCGACCGGAGGCCGATACCAGGAATCGCTTGTCCGGGCTGAAATGCAGATCAACAATTGGGCTGGCATGGGCCTGGATTACCCGCGACACTCCCGGGGCATAGGCGATCCTGCGCATCGCGGCGAGAACTTCGGGTGGTGGATTATCGACCTTGTTTGCCTCCATGACCAGCGCCAGGGCCTGTTCCGGGTCATTATTTTCAAACGCCTCTTCCGCCGCGCTGACTAATGAAAGGCTTTGAACTTCATCTGCACGCCGCTGGGCAACGCGGTTTTGGTTGAAAACTGCTAACGTCAGGACGATGCCGACGATTGATGCCGCCACCAACACTGTGACGATCACCCTCAACCGCCGCAGAGCAGAGCGCTCCAATCCCCTTTCGCGTTCCAGCTGTTCTCGTTCAGTTTCTTCTCTCCGCTCTCGTTCATCCAGGCTGGTCTGAATGAATTCTCGCTCCAGGTCGCTCATGTCTTCTGCGCGTTCTGTGAGCCATCCTTCTGCTGTAGCCAGCGGAAGCCCTCGCATCAGGCCTCCCTCATCCCGCTCGCTGGCCTCCCAACCGCGAATCACGGCTCGTAGGCGCTCCTGCCAGACGCGGAATGCTCGATCCGCATTCATCCATTTCTGCAAAAGCCCCCAACCGCGAATCAGCGCCTCGTGGACCACTTCAACAGTTTCCCTACCCTCTGAATCGCTGCCCGTGACCAACAGCCGGGCATCAGCTAAATGCTGGATCAATCCCCAGTTATCCTCACCCAGTTCGGAGCGGGTGGCCAACCGGCGCGTATCTTCGGTGCCATCTCCCGGCCGTACCACCTGGATAAAGACTCTTCGCGCAGCCGCTTGATCCTCAGGTTTGAGCTCATCAAATACCGCATCAGCGTGGCGGGCTAGGGCGCCATTCACCCTGTTGATCGCTTCATAGGATTGGTGCGTCAGCAGGCCCCCATCCTGGCGTTCCCTCAGCTGCGCCAGGGCAAACTCCAGCAGAGGCAAAGTGCCGGGCTCATCACCGATATCTTCCAGGATGCGGGAAGGTAAACCGCTCTCGAATTCCACTTTAAGCTTCTTGGCTGGGTTGACGATTGCCCGGCTCAGTTCGTTGGGCGTCATTCGTCCCAGCTTGACGTCAGACTCTTGGATCGCGTCCGCGGAAGGCCGGTGGGACAGAGCCTGCCCGAGAAAATCAGCCCGTAAAGTAAGGATCAGAGAAAATCTTGGCGCTGGCCGATACTGCTGATCGAAAACCGCCTCTGTGAGTGTGTGTATGAATTGATTGCGCCGATCTGCCTCCGGAACGAGGGTGTACCGCTCTTCAACCTGGTCACGGACCAGGGGTATGCGCGTACCTGCTGGCTGATCTTCAAGAATTGACCCCCC
>PVMS01024719.1_pt1 | contig 10826 bp, 8 predicted proteins | sample 1853461 | NCBI WGS metagenome assembly PVMS01 (sample SAMN08582032, study PRJNA380276) | Marine sediment metagenome, whole genome shotgun sequencing project. | isolation source: ocean sediment barecode stripped | collected 2017
AATGAAAAAAGCCCGATGGCTCCAAGACAATCCAGACATCTCAGTAATTATTCAGGGACGTTCTTTTCCATAGCTTACGGGTATCAACCTTGATGAAGAGATGCCAAGCTTAATTAATCATGCGCAAAAAAGAAGGTTGAGCCCGATCTTTCTTTTGATGAAGCTGCAAAACAGGCCGAAGAAGCAAGACTGGAAGAACTCGAAAGGCAGTTGTCTCTTGAGGAGGAGCGTCTCGCGGCGGCTGCGGAGGAAGCAGAGCGTGAGATGATCGCTGCCAGAGAAATTCTTATGGATGAAGATATATACTTTAAAAAAGGCATTTCTTCTCTTTCTCCAGAGGCAAAGGAAATATTAATGAAAAAAGCCCGATGGCTCCAAGACAATCCAGACATCTCAGTAATTATTCAGGGGCACAGTGATGAGCCAGGTTCTGCCGAGTTCAACCTTGCGCTGGGTGAGAAACGTGCCGGGAAAGTGAAAACTTTTTTAATTAAGCTTGGCATCTCTTCATCAAGGTTGATACCCGTAAGCTATGGAAAAGAACGTCCCGTAGCTTCCGGCGAGAATAAAGAAGACAGGTCAAAGAACAGGCGGGTACACTTTGTCATAGAGTAGTAATATAAGTCGTGCAGCCTTTTTGTATTATCCTAACTCAAGTTTCGCATCCTATTTTTTACTGGAATCCAATTTGAATGCGAAGTCAGATACGAAGAGCCTAAGGTCATGTCTTTTTAAGACTATCAAGAAGCTCCTTTTTCTCTTTTTCTGTCAAATAACGCCAAGTTCCTTCAGCCAATCTTCCAAGTTTGATATTTGAAACCCTTACCCGCTTTAGCCTTGCCACGTGATTCCCCACTTTGCGAACCATGCGCCGTATCTGTCTGTTTTTGCCCTCTCTGAGTACGATTCTAAATCGTCTTGAAGTAATTCTTTCGATCTCAGCCGGTCTGGTCTTGGTACCCATCATCGGCATACCCTTAGCGATGCTCCGAAGGGCGCCCTCAGGTATCGGTTGTACTACGGTAACATCATATTCCTTTTCATGGTCAAAGGAAGGGTGAGAAAGCTGGTGATGGAGACTTCCGTCATTTGTCAGGATCAGGAGTCCGCTTGTATCCTTGTCAAGCCTTCCTATGGGATAGATACGTTCCTTAATATCGATAAGATCTATAACAATCTTATCGCCGGCCTGCAGAGTGCTTGTGACATATCCTTTTGGCTTGTTCAGCGCTATATATATCGGGTCGCTTTTAACATCTACAACCTTTCCTTTAAATTCTACACGATCTTTCTGCGGATCTACTTTTTCACCAAGCTCAGTAACAACATTGTTGTTTACTCTGACAAATCCGGCTTTAATATATTCTTCTCCCTTTCTTCTGGAACATATGCCCGCCTCAGATAGAAATTTCTGTAAACGTATTAAAGACATGATTCTATTTTAATCACGAAAATACGAAATAAAGTTAATTTTACTGCCATTATAATAATATTCTATAATCTTGGTGCACCAGCGCCTATGTAGCAAGACACCTGAACAGTTACAAAAAATCAATAACGAATCTAGGTTCTGTAGTCTGCATTAATCTTAACATAGTCCAAGGAAAAATCACATGTATACATCGAATAAGATTCATGGCCCATGTTCAAATCGACAGCAAGGGTAAATTCGGATTTTTTAAGAACTTTTGTGGCTTCTGCCTCAATTGTTTTCCCACAACCCATTCCGGCTTTCACCATTTGAACATCATCAAAATAAACATCGATCTTATCCGGATCTATGGCCGCATCGGCCCTGCCCGCCGCAGCAAGAATTCTTCCCCAGTTGGCATCTTCGCCGAAAAATGCGGTCTTTACCAGCGGAGAATGGGAAATCGCATCTGCGATTTTCCGGGCATCCGTATCCAACGCTGCCCCCCCGAACAATTACTTCAACCAGCTTGGTAACACCTTCGCCGTCTCTTACCAATCGTTTGGCCAAATCCAAAAAGATTTCATCTAAAGCTTTTTGGAATATTTTTTTATGGGCAGAATTTTGAATAGTCGCGCCGGATAGCCCGTTTGCCAAGACTAGTACCGTGTCGTTGGTGCTGGTGTCTCCATCAATGGTGATTCTGTTAAATGACCGTTCTGCAGCCTTAGCTAAAGTATCTTTTAAAACTTCCGATTCTGCTTCAACATCGGTGCAAACAAAGCAAAGCATGGTAGCCATATCCGGACGGATCATTCCTGCGCCTTTGGCAACACCGGTGACGGTAAAAGTTTTACCTTCCAGCTGTCCCTCTCTGGAGACTTTTTTAGGCACTGTGTCTGTCGTCATTATCGCCCTTGCAAGATCAGAAATTCCTTCGGGTTTTAGTGATCCGACAAGGTCGGGAACAGCTATTGCAATTTTATTTATGGGCAAGGGCTCACCGATAACACCTGTAGAAGCCACAAGCACCAAATCTTCGGAAATTCCGAGTTCGGAAGCGGCTAACCTTGCCATTGTTTTGGCATCTTCCATCCCCTGATCGCCGGTGCAGCAGTTTGCGTTGCCGCTGTTTACAATCACCGCCTGACTGACGCCTGACTTTATCCGCTCCATATCCAGAAGTACCGGTGATGCCTTGACCCTGTTTCTGGTAAATACACCCGCAACATTTGCCGGAACCTGTGAAAAAAGAAGTCCAAGATCCTTTTTCCCTTTTTTCTTTAGACCCGCGGCAATCCCGGCCGCCCTAAAACCTTTCACCAATAATTTTTCCATATTGACATTTCCTGTTTATTTGATGTTCCATAAAAGCTGTAAGTGCATTGATCAGATTTTTTTATTAATTTCATTTGACAGATTAGTCCAATCTTGTCAATCTGCATGACAAATGGACTATGCAACAGATCATCTAAAACCTTATATCGTAGATGACATATGGAAAAAAATGCAGCATATTGTTTAGCATGCGGCGGAAAGCTGTTTTTACTAAAATCTTGACGGTATGTAAAATTGAGCTGCAGGTCCTGCCGCGCCGAGTACCCGTTGGAAAAGTTTGCAGATTTGATGGATGATTATTTCGAACAAGAGCTTGCAAACATACCTTGTAACAGGTTATAAAAACAGGATCTTCATTTATCCCAAAAAATTTTAAAATCACGATAGAATACGACGGAAGCGCCTATCACGGCTGGCAGAGGCAGTCCACCGAGCGCACAATTCAGGAAGAAATCGAAAAAGCGTTAATGACTTTGACAGGAAAGATAGTCGTCCTAACAGGTTCCGGTAGGACGGATGCCGGCGTGCATGCCTTTGGCCAGGCAGCTAACTTTCACAGCGAAACAGCCCTTGACCCTGAAGTTATTAATAAAGGGCTCAACAGTCTTCTGCCGGAAGATATTGTCATCACTGCTTGTAAACAGGTTCCTGATAAGTTTCACGCCCGCTATGATGTTAAAAGTAAAACCTACCATTACAGAATATTAAATCGCACTCTTCCGTCATCCATCTTCCGGCAGTATGCCTGGCATATCAGAAAAAAGTTCGACCTGGACGCAATGCGCAGTGCACTTAGTCATATCGTCGGCACCCACGACTTTAAGGCGTTTGAAGGGTCAGGCAGTCCAAGAGCCAACACCATCCGCTGCATTATGCACGCAGACCTTGTGGAATTGGAAGATGGCTATGTGATCTTTGAAATCGAAGGGGACGGGTTTCTGAGATTTATGGTGCGAAATATTGTAGGAACGCTTGTGGATGTGGGATTTGGTAAAATCACATTCGATGACTTTATCAGAATACTCGCTTCAAAAGATCGTAAACTTGCCGGAGCGACTGCGCCGGCGCACGGTTTATTTCTCATGTGGGTTAAATATCCAGGCTAGCTTTTTGACTTGCCCCTCATTTTTTCTACCTGCTCATTGTAAAATGAAATGACTTCTCTGCGGTTCAGCATCCCGATAAGGATACCATGATCATCATCCCTAACCACAGGAAGGCTGTCGATATTTTTTATGGTAAATTTCTGTAATACAGTGTTCAGGTCTTCGGACGGCGTGGTTATAATTACATCAAACGTAGCAACATCGTTCATCAACACAAGTTGTCCGATACCCCGTGAAAAGAGTACGCTCCTGATATCCGTACTGGAAAATATTCCCAAAAGCCTTTCAACCTGGTCCACAACCGGGAAATAATGCTGTTTTGTCTCGGAAAAAAATTTCTTGAAATCCCGAAAAGTCATTTCCCGAGGAATAACTTCCACCTTTTTTATAAGGTGCATCAAATCCTTGACCCTGATAGCTTGCAAAATATCCACGAAAAAATCGCCGGCATGTGCCGGGGAGTCGATTTTACTTTTGACCTGCCGGTTATAGATGGTCCATTTCTTTGCCCCAAGGTAAGATACTGAACATACGAGAAGGCTGGGAAGAAGAAGCTGATATGAGTCAGTCATCTCACTGACAAATATTATGGTTGAAATCGGAGCGTTTGAAACAGCCGTAAAAAAGCCTGCCATACCAACCACGACAAAGGCCCCGGGTTCAGTGACAACGCTCGGCATGATCTGATGAAAAACTTTTCCTACGACACCGCCCATTGCGCCGCCGATGACAATTGATGGCCCAAACACCCCGCCACTTCCTCCTGACCCTATTGAAAATGATGTGGTAAATATTTTACCTATGGCAAGAAGAAGTAAAAACTTTATGGTAAGCTCATTGTAAAGGGCTTTTTGGGCAAATCCGTATCCGAAAGACAGCGTCTGGGGCAAAAAGTAACCGATAATACCGGTAAAGAGTCCTCCAATAGCCGGCTTGACGTGATTGGGAATTTTTATGTATTTAAAAACGCCGATGACTCCATAAAACGATTTGATATATAAAACACCTGTTACTACCAGAACAAATGAAAGAACAAGATAGGGTCCTAATTCCAAGGGATTGCGGAAGATAAAATCGGGTGACTCAAACAGAGATCCCCAGCCGAAAACAAGGCAAAACAAGCAATATGCAACCACCGACGAGATTCCCGCAGGAATTATAACCTCGGATTCAAACTCAGGGTCCCGATACAGCACCTCGGCGGCAAACAGAGCTCCTGCCAGGGGCGCTCTGAAGATACTGCCGACACCGGCGCCGATCCCCGCAGCCATCATTATTCTGCGTTCCCGGTCTGATAGTTTTAATGTTGTTGCCAGAAATGAACCAAAACCTGCTCCAATTTGAGCAATGGGACCTTCTCTTCCACCTGAACCGCCTGTTGTCAGAGTTAGAGCAGATGCTATTGTTTTAATAATCGGAACCCGGCCACGCATGAAGCCGCCTTTTGTATGATATGCATCGATCGCCGCATCTGTTCCATGACCCTCTGCTTCAGGGGCATAAGTATATACCAGCCATCCGCTCAAAAGACCTCCAATAGCAGGGAGAAAAAGAAGGATTAAGCGATTAAAGGGGGTGCTTGTGGGTGTAAGGAGATGGTGTTCACCGGCCGGAGAGGGTGGTCTGTAGCCTGCGGCAAGATCCATAAAATAATGCGCACCGAGCTGGCAAAGGTAATGAAAAACAATGGATCCAAGGCCGGCAATAATGCCTATTAATATAAAGTACAGGGTCCATTTGCCGGCATGTGCGATAACGACAGACCTGTCTTTGCCCGCAATGGATCTGATGTTTTCTTTAAAACGATTCAAAAGTGCCACAAATTAGCCTGCTCCATTATGCACTAGTGCTTGACCGAAAATCCTGGTTTTCGGTCAAATATTCGAAATTCGAGTTAGGTATTATTCACTTTCAGATCTTCAACGCCTTTCAAAATAATATCGAAAAGTTCAGGTATTTCGTTCTCCTCCAGGCAAGAAAATGCTATTCTAAGATCCGTCTTCCCCATGGATATAAGGCCAACACCATATTTATCAAGAAGGTGGAGCCTGAGCGCCTCAGCATCCACGGACTTTAATTTGATGCACATAAAATAACCGGAATTGAATGGATAAACATCCCAGGCTTCTTTGTATCTGGGATCCAAAAGGACTTCTTTCACACGCTTGGACCTGCTTTTAAGTATCTTGAATTTTTCTTCCTTTTCATTAGTGTAATTATCGCCAAGCATGGACCTCAATATTACGGTCTGTCCCAGATGAGAAGCGTTGGATATGGAACCCCTGATGCTTCCTGCTGTCTTCCTTTCAAGTGTATCGTACACGGCCGAAGGATCTCCTTCGATTTCACATCCGTACGTTATAAAACCGACCCTTAAACCCCAGACAAAGCTCTCTTTGGTGGCGCCATCCAGCTTAATGGCAAGCAGCCTGGGATGTTGGCCACAAAGATTGGCAAAAAGGGATTCTTTCAAGGTTTTGTCTTCATAAAAGAGTCCGAAATAGGAATCATCGGTAACAGCCATGATGTTTGTACCTTCTCCGGCCATCTTCGCTAGGATCTCTACGATGCGGCTCCCCTCTTCTGTACTCAGCGAATAACCGGTGGGGTTATGGGGAAAATTCAGCAGAACAGCAATCTTATCATGTTCTTTTGCCTCTGCCCTGACCTTTTTCTCAAAGGCCGAAAGATTAAATCCCCCGCTTTCCGAAAATAATGGATAACTACTTATCTTCGCCCCCTTTCTGACATTCAGAATCATGTTATAGTTACCCCACATCATGTCAGGCAAAACGACTACATCATCAGGGTTTAACCAGATATCCGCAAACATGCTGATAGCATGTGTGACACCACATGTAACAACAGGAAGGCTGATGGTTTTCCCTGCAAGTGATGGATTTTTTACAAACAGGGAATCCCGCCAGGTTTTTCTTAAAGCCGGGATTCCAAAGGAAGGTGCATACGTTAATGCCGCGTCTGGTGGGATATTGCAAATCGAATCCATCACCGAAGAGAAATGCATTGTTTCTCCATGCTCCGTGGCTATCCCTATAGTTGCATTCAACTTATGGGCTTTTTCCTTTGCTTCAGCGCTTTGGCTCAAAATCCCTTTAGGGAAAAAAAGGTTTTTGCCCATATTAGACAGCATTTCCATAAGATGAGGATTGCCATTTTCAATGATTTGATTGAGGGATTGAGCGATAGGGTTCATTAACATAATCTCCTTTAAAACAGGTTTTATGAATTACTTTCAATTCCAAATAATAACCATAATTTATACAGTTTTGTTGGGAAAATTGTCAAGTGAAAAGAACTTATAAAAATTGGGGGGGGGACGGGAAACAGGCCGGCGGTACGGATTGGAATGGCAGTTAATAAAAAAACCCCGCTCTACAATGAGCGGGGTTCACCTGTAGATCGTATGCAATGTTACCTTTTACTTCTTTTGGAGGCCTTGAGCGGATTAATCTTCGCTTTTGCGGTAGAAGAAGCCTTGATAACATGCGATGCAAAGTTGCAATCACCGGTTTTCCATTTCAACGAAGGATCAGGACAAGCTGTGCAGTACCATTTGGAAGAAAACTCAGCGGTCCGATTGCAGCCATTGCATTGCTCCACGACCCCGTGGCAAATCCCGCCATTGTAGGAACACCCCTTTGCAGTCATAAAAGGGCACTCTACACCATTTTTAACGGTTGTACAAATCAATTGAATCACCCCCTTTCGGCAATAAATCAAAAAAAAGGCCTGGGTCATCTATCCCCGGCCTTATATGAGAGACTGGAAAAAACTGGCGGAATATAATCAGGTAAATAAGACTTGTCAATAAAAAAATAAATTGACATATTATTTAAAATAATCGACCCAAAAGAACCCTTGATTTTTAGTTGAAAAATTGTCAATTTGTACAAAAGCCCGTTAAACATCAGGATATATATTTAACAGGCGAGCAAATTCGAATACCAAACGACAAAATGCATTATAAAATCAAGCATATAAAATATTTCTCCCGTTTTGTTAACGATCAATTAGTGTTTAACAAATAATTCCAAATAACAGGAAATATAATACACATGATTATAAAACAAGCTGTTGAGGTTCTCAAGATAGAGGCGGAAGGGATTCTGAAGCTGGCGGATCGTATTGACGACAATTTTGCCAAAATGGTGGAGCTCATCCACAATTCCAAGGGGCGTTTAATCATCAGCGGCATCGGCAAATCCGGAATAGTGGGCCGAAAAATTGTAGCCACTCTTAACAGTACAGGAACAAGGTCCCTGTTTTTACATCCTTCCGAGGCCATGCATGGAGATCTCGGGATTGTCGGCCAAGATGATATATTTATTGCCCTTTCCAACAGCGGTGAAACCGATGAACTTAATATCCTTATTCCAAGTATCCGAAGGATAGGATGTACAATCATCACATTTACAGGAAATAAAAATTCCACTCTGGCAAAACAGAGTAACATCGTCATCGATGTAGGAGTTGAAAGGGAAGCGTGTCCCCTTGGCCTAACCCCAACGGCAAGCACCACCGCGCTCCTTGCCGTTGGGGATGCCCTTGCCGTGGCTTTGCTCAACATGAAAAATTTCAATTCAAGCGATTTCAAGAAGACTCATCCCGGCGGCAATCTCGGCCGCGTCTTTCAAGCAAGGTTAAAGATATCATGTTAACCGGCGCGTCTGTTCCTCATGTGCCTGAAGGGACCACTATGGAAGATGCTGTTGAGGTAATCAATCGTAGTGGGTTGGGAATGACCATTGTTATAAGCTCAGACGATATTCTTGTGGGTATTATCACCGATGGTGACTTGAGGCGTTTGATTGCAAGGAAAAAATCTATTATTGATCTATGCGTGGAAGATGCCATGACAAAAAACCCCAGAACCGTTGGCCCGAATTCTCCCGCATATGATGCCCTGAACATGATGGAACAATACCAGATCACGGTTCTCCCCATAACAGATTCCACTGGAAAGGTTCTGGGAATTCTACACCTCCATGAAATCTTAGGCAAAGGTGATTTCAAATTCAATTCTCAATTATAAATGTAAAGCAGGTATCATGAATTACGAGCACATTGACACCACTATACCGACCCTGGGCGTTCCAAAAATTACATCTCCGGTCCATAAATGGGAAAATGACTCGAACAGCCGAAGTTTAGTGTCAGACTCGAACAAGGTTTTACTCGACATAAACTTAAATAACCTGGTCAAGATGGTCGAAGATGGAAAAGAATTTCCTTCATTGGAACTGGCCGGCCCCAGAAACAAAATATACTTCGATCCGAGCAAACTCCGATGTGCGCTGGTTACTTGCGGCGGGCTGTGTCCCGGTTTGAACGATATCATACGTGCAATAGTTCTCGAGCTTTTCTACGGTTACGGCGTCCGGAATATTTACGGCTTCAGATACGGTCTTCAGGGTTTTATCCCAAAATATGGACATGACACCATGGATCTGAAGCCGGAAACTGTTGTCAACATACACGAGATGGGCGGTTCAATCCTCGGATCTTCAAGGGGACCCCAGCCTGTTGACGAGATTGTCGACAGCCTGGAAAGGATAAACATTGGCATCCTGTTTATGATCGGTGGTGATGGAACCCTCATGGCTGCCACCAAAATAACGGATGCCATTACCGAAAGGAACCTGAAGATCAGTGTTGTTGGAATTCCCAAAACCATTGATAATGATATTCACATGGTATCGCGCTCTTTTGGTTTTGACACAGCCGTTGATGTTGCGACACAGGCCATCAAGGCTGCCCATAACGAATCAGCAGGATATCCAAAAGGAATCGGTCTTATTAAACTGATGGGCAGGTATTCGGGTTTCATCGCAGCAACAGCTGCCCTGGCTCAACAGGATGTAAATTTTGTGCTGATACCAGAGGTGGATTTTGACCTTGAAGGATCTTGCGGTCTTCTCGCTGCACTTGAAGAACGTTTGAATCTCAGAGGACATGCCGTAATCGTAGTGGCGGAAGGTGCGGGGCAAAAGTATTTTGACAGCACGGCAGATGAACATGATGAATCCGGAAACATCAGGCTTAAGGATATCGGACCCTTCCTTAAAGATGCCATTTTATCCTATTTCAGCGGTAAAAACATCGATGTGTCCCTTAAATATATCGATCCCAGTTATATGATAAGGAGCCTGCCTGCAAATGCAAATGATCGTGTGTTCTGCAGTTTTTTGGGCCGTGATGCGGTTCATGCGGGCATGGCGGGCAAGACAAAACTGCTCATAGGACACTGGAACAACCATTTTGTGCATATTCCCATGAGTGCTTCGGCAGGGCAGCGCAAGAATATCGATCCAAAAGGAAAGTTGTGGCTAAGTGTACTGGGAGCAACAGGTCAGGGGATATTGAATTATGATTAACCCGAATATTAAGCACCATCTTTTGCAGAATCAATAGTACTCCAACTCAACAAATCGACGACCTTCTATTTGAAGAAGGTAAAGTTCTTTCAAAACATCTCCGTTTTCATCAAATATTGTCGATCCAGTTGCACCTCGAAAATCGGTGAGTTCCTTTAGTCTGTTTTTAAGTACACCTCTAAATCGAATATCTGGTCGGCTTACCATTTGGAACAATATACTGGCGGTATCATAAGCTACCGCTTCAATAAATCCCGGCTTCTCATTGAAAGTCTCCTGGAAATTCTTCACAAAATCGATGACTTGCTTTGAGGAGTTTTCAGCAAAAAAACCATCTGTCATTATGGCGCCCTGAACATACTGCCGCGCCATTTCGATCAAACTGGCGGAATGCCACAGATTGGTTCCTAATAGATGCATATCGCCGGCATCATAAAAAGCCAATTGCGGAATGATAAGCCCTGCCTTCTTGGGGGCATCGGGAATGAAGATGGCATCAAAATCAACAATTGCTTTGGGTTCTTCATCAATTTCATTCTCTTCATCTTCAATATATTCAATAATTTTGTTTTCATC
>PVMS01114528.1_pt1 | contig 10823 bp, 8 predicted proteins | sample 1853461 | NCBI WGS metagenome assembly PVMS01 (sample SAMN08582032, study PRJNA380276) | Marine sediment metagenome, whole genome shotgun sequencing project. | isolation source: ocean sediment barecode stripped | collected 2017
GTCGATGATAATGTCGCCGAGATTGATGCCGATGCGATAGACCAGCGGGGTCCCCTCGATGGCCTCGCCGTTTCCCTTCTGCCAGGCGAGCGCGCAGTTCACGGCGTCCACGACACTGCCGAATTCGATCAGAAAGCCGTCCCCCATCAGCTTGACGATTCGTCCATTGTAATCGGAAACCAGGGGCTCGATGAATTGCGTCCGCGCGCCCTTCAATGCGGCAAGCGTTCCCTCCTCATCCTGCGCCATGAGTTTGGCATAGCCGACGACATCGGCGGCGAGTATGGCGGCAAGCCGGCGGACCACTTCAAATCTCCCTCGCGCGCATCAATAGCGCTCATCGAGCCATTGGGCTACGGATTTTAAGACCGAAGAAATCGATATGCCGAGGGTCGGCGATCTTCCGGGAACCTCACTCGATCCCGGCTTTGCGCATACCCTCGAGGAAGTGGGGCATCGCCCGTTCGGTGTAGGGAACATACTGCTCGATCCACGCGATCGAGATGTCGGGCTGAATTTCCCTGAGTTTTGCCACGGCTTCCTGTGATTGCGCGGTCATTCCCGCCTGCGCCAGACTGGCACAAAGGATGCGATGCGCCGCCGTAAAACCAGGGCGTTCTCCGATCGCTTTCCGGACCCATTCGATGGCCTCGTCGTATCGGCGGGCGTAATAGTGGGCAACGCCCGTGCCGGAATAGAAGAACGCCTTGAGTGGATCATGCGGGCTCATGCGAAGCGCCTGCTGGAAGTAGCCGATGGCCTCTTCCGACTGCCCGTCGAAGACGAACGCCCAGCCCAGATAGCCGAAAGCCATCGCAAAATTGGGATTTAGCTCCAGGGCCCGCTTGTATTCCCGTACGGTCTCATTGGTTTGCCGCTCGGTAAAGGCGAGATAGCCCAGGGCAAGATGGGCCCAGGGATCCTCATCGTCCAGTTCCGCCGCCCGGCGGGCCAGCCTTGCCGCGTCGCTGAAATCATCGCTTTTGCGCATCCAGCCGACATGTCCCGAGACCAGCAGCACAAAAGCCAGCAGGCTGTGCGCCGGTCCGTAATCGGGATATTTTTCAACAGCCTGCCGAAGCAATGCGATGGCATTCTCGCTTTCGCCCGTGGTCATCCGCCCGTAATGGGTCAGCGCGCGCGTCACCAGATCCCAGGCGCCCAAGTCCGCGGGCGACCGGCTCTGGGAACGCAGGCCCTCGGCCGCCAGCAACTTGGGCTCGATCGCCGCCGTCACACTTTGCGTTATGTCGTCCTGCAGCGCGAAGATGTCGGTGATCTCACGGTCATAGTTCTGGGCCCAGTGATGGGTTCCGTTCTTTGCATCGACCAATTGCGCTGCAACGCGTATGCGGTTCCCGGCCTTCCGCACGCTGCCCTCAAGAACATAGCGCACGCCAAGTTCGCGGCCGACCTGCTTAACATCGACGGCCTTGCCCTTGTAGACGAACGTCGAATTGCGCGCGATGACGAGGAACCAGTGCAGTCTGGACAATGCGGTGATTATGTCCTCGGTGATGCCGTCGCTGAAATATTCCTGCTCGGGATCGCCGCTCATATTTACGAATGGAAGCACGGCGATGGACGGTTTTTCGACACGCGGCGGCTGTGCAGGCGTGGAAATCTCCGTCGGCGCGATAGCGCTGGCCGCGACCCGGTAAACATGGATGGGTAGAGCGATATTTTTGACTTCGAACTCGCCCAGGTCGTCGAAAGCGATGTCCACCTTGCCGAACACCTGGTTCCGGGCCGCACGGGAAAGGCAGATTCCTCCCGGATCGGCCAGAGCCTCAAGGCGCGCCGCCACGTTTACTCCATCACCGTATAAATCGTCCCCCTCCACAATTACGTCGCCAAGGTTCAATCCGATGCGGAAATCAATGCGGCTTTCCCGCGCCGCGCCGGCATTGCGTCCGGCCATTTCCCGCTGGATGACGGTGGCGCACTCGACGGCGTCCACAATGCTGCCAAACTCCGCCAGCAGACCATCGCCCATCAACTTGACGATGCGGCCATGATGTTCGGCGATCCGGGGTTCGATCAGTTCGGCCCGGTGGGCATTGAGCGTGGCCAGCGTCTCCGCCTCATTCTCACCCATGAGGCGGCTAAAACCGACCACGTCAGCAGTTAGGATAGCAGCAAGGCGGCGTTCCACATTGGATTCCCCCTGAGCCAGGACTTTAGCGGCCCGCCGCAGAAGAATCCATGTCGCTATGGAATGGCTCACATCCGCTCTAGGCGGAACGCCGACGGCCTCGCGCCGGCGTGCAGGAGCGCCGGCGCGATGAAACGCACATCACAATCGGTAAAGCCGGCGCCGTCCCGGCGATCTCACCGGACCGGTCGCCGGGGTCCGGACCGCAAAAAATCCGCATCGTCTTTCGGCCGCCGGGTCGTGTGGGACCTATTGTCGCGAGCCGTCCGTGGCGGAAACTGGTTCCGTTCGCGGCCGTGAAATGCCGGCGCCAGGATCGCGCGGTGAGCCACAAACCCGGCAAGCGGCATTATTGCCGGCTGCTGCGCCACCTGAGGAATTCCTCGAACAAGGCGTTCTTCTCCCTTTCGCTGATCTGCGAGGAAGACAGCACGCCCTGGGCTACCGCGAAGGTGGTGAATTCCCGTTGAAACTGCGGATCGTCCCCGGCGCTGGCCAGGGCCGGTTTGGGGTGGTTGTCGATCCAGTCCTGCGCGGCCTTGAACCTTGTCCATCCGGGAACCGATGCGCCGATGTTCACATCCTTCCATTTGGGGTGGAATCCCGACTGCTTCAGTTCCTCGAACCTGGAGAAGAATGCCTCGACAAAGCGCGCGACCTTCCGGTACCGGGGGTGATCCTCCGGCCAGTTGAAGGCGGCCAGGACATTGCCTGCGGCGATCGTCTCCACTTCGGTGCCCTCGGGCACCAGGTTGGGATAATCCTCGCTGGTGAAACTCGACGGAAAATAAATCTCGGAAACTTCCGGCGTAAAGGGAATTGCCAGCAGGTGAAGCCCGTCTTGCTTCTTGATCCGGGCGACCGGCCGGGCCGGTTTGCCCAACACATTGATATGCGCCGCCAGGTCGCCTGCCTTCATGCGGGCGATCGCGCGGCTGGTATCCTCATGCTCGAGAATCGCGTCGATCCCCAGACGCTTGAAGAGCAGGGTTCCGACCACGGACGAGCCAGTGCCCTTGGCGTTGATGCTGACCTTCTTGCCGGCCAGATCCTGAAGCGTGCGGATATCGTTGCGCGCAACGATGTGAACTTCCGCGGGGAACATCACGGTAATGTACCGAATTCGGCTTTTTATCGACTCGATACGCGGATCGTCTTCCAGGTAAGCCAGAACATCGGTTTGGACAAAGCCGATATCGATACCTTTCAAATACAGTATATCCCACAGGTTCTGCACTTTTCCCCGCGCCACGACCGGTATCACGCGCATGTCCCGATACTGTTCGCCCGCATCCAGCAGCGTCGAAAGGTCCAGGGCCGCAATCATGAAGGGCGCGCCGAGATTGCGCGTGGTCATGACGGTTACGGTCCCGGCATTGGCATCGGCCTTGTTTTGCCCTTTGGCGATGACAGGCCCGCTTGCCTCCACTTGCGCTTGTGCAACCAGCTGTTCCTTGACGGGATTTTGCGCAAATCCGGAAACTGGCCACAAAATCAGCTGGCCAATTGCAAATAGCAGCGCCGTTTTCCCAAGCATTTTCAATTCCTTTCCAACCGTGCGCCCAGCGCACATTCTCTTCGCACCTTGGTCTTCTCGTTATGGCAGCCGGCACGGTCGCTTGACGCCGCTATGGGCCGTATAAAGCCCGGTATCCGGCTCAAAGCTGCTATATTTGCGGACGCAGGCGGCATTCCGTTCGCCTGCCCGTTGTTCTTGCGGCTTGCGCCTATCGGCGATGGTCTCGCGGGCGGCCGGGAATGTCGGAACCTCCCCGGCTTTTTTGTACCAAATCTCCGCCTGCTCGCGATTCGGCGTAAGGCTGGTGAGGGGAAGGCGCGCATAGACACGCGGGTCATATGTCATGCCCACGCCCATTGCGCCGCGCCTGTCGCCCGCCGCCGCAACGCGCAAATACACCAGGCGGGCGGAGGCGATGTCGCCGCTCTGCAGCAATTTTTCGCCCCGTGCCAGCAGGCTGTCGACCTGTGCCGCCGACAGTAGCGACAGGACAGGGCGCGGGGCACTGGCGGCCGGCTTCTCCGCCACGGCTGGCGTGTCCGGTATTGGCATCGGATCGGCCCGGGCCGACTGCTGCAACGCGCCCGCGGGCGCAGGATTGTCATTTCCTTCCCCAAGAGCGGCAGGAGCGGCAGGAGCGGCAGGAGCCGCGGAGACCGCCGGGGGCGCCGCCAAATCAGGTCTCGCGGGTTCGGCGGCGGTATCGTGGATCGGAGCCGGTTCGGGAGCCGTCAGGCGCGGCCCGAATGCTTCTTCGCTTTTCGCGCCGGCCGCTCTGGTCCGTTCGACGACACCGAAACCGCCACTGTTCGCTGACGGCCGGACTTCGACCGCAATGGAGGTTGTTGGCACGGCGCGCGCGACCGCGGCGGCCGCCACCGGCTGGTCGGGGATCGCCGGGGGCGCAAGCGGCGGGACCGAAGCGGCGCTGGCGCCGGCGACTTCGAGAGTGGCGGATCGATCGGCGCGGCGAAAAAAGCCGGCGCTCAGCCCATCCGAAACATCGCTGAGGAAGGCGCCCATGCGCTTGGGCAAGAGGTCATTCAGGGGCTGAACAAAGCCGAATGCGGCCGATGTGCCCATGACAACCAATATGCTGGCGCAAAAGCTCCAGAATAATCCGCGCCCGCTGCCGCCCGGCGGCGCAAATTCCCGGGGCAAGTCCCGGCTGTCGGGGTCATGTTCGTCGGACTGCGCATCGCGCTGATCTGGAAAACGCCAGCGATCCCGGCCGGGACTGCGATATCGGGGCCGCCGGATTTTGATCCGCGGTTTCCGGCTCGGCGCAAGTTTGCTGGCCATGCTTTTGGCAGCGGCTTCCTCGAAATGAAACTCTTCAACGGACGGAAGCTTGACTTGTTCGGGCTCGTTTTGCGCGACCTCGGGCGGTGCGGTATCAGGTGGTGCGGCCTCGGGTGGCGCGGCCTCGGGCAGTGCGGCATCTGGCGGCGCGGTAACGGGCCGATGGATCAAACCGGCGAGCAGGTCGTCAAAAGCGTCCTCGGCCGCGACCGGATACAGCGGCTTTTTCTCATCGAACAGCGGATCGCCATCGTTATCGTTTAGCAGGTGTTTTGGGGCGTATTTGATTACTCTCACCATCCCGGATCTCCCTGTTACGCAACTACCGGTTCATTCCCCTTGTCGTTTCCCCCAGTTGTCCCCTTATTGCCCTCCTCGTCTGCTGGCGCATTGCGCGCAATCCGCCGTTGGCATTGCCCGTCAGCATCGTTGCCGTGTTGGCCTTGGCGCCTGCGTCAGACAAATCCGGCGGCGCCAGTGCGGTAAGCCGGGAAAATTTAATCCAGGAAAGTCTGGTCTTCTTTCACCCGCCCACCGATCAACAGAAGTAACTCCACCATCAAAAAACGCCTTCCTGACGGCCAACTAAGAACCAATGCATGTCAAAAGCATGTCTGAATTTGGAACCGCGCGACAGATAAAAACCATCTTGACGCCACAATTGCACCGGGAAAGAAGGCAGTCCTGCAACCTAAAACGGGAAAAGCGGATATTGGCCGGTCGCCCGGCCTTTCGGCGCTTGGCTATTGCGGTGCCGGTTCGGCTTCGAAGAGTTCGCGGCGCAGAAGATTGTCGCCCAGGGCGGCGAGCTTGGGGGCCCAGCCGGCCAAACGCTCGGCGAACTCGCTGGCGCCGATCAGCGCCACCAGTTCCTCCTTGTGCGCCTCGTCCGCGTCGAGCTGGCGGCGGACACGATCGGCATAGGTCGCCGTAATGTCCTCGTGAGCGGTCACGATCCAGCCTGTCTGCGCCAGCAGCGCGCGATAGTCGGTATCGGTTTCAATGAATTCGGGGCCATTTGCCACGGCGCGGGAATATTGTTCGGCCGAAAGGTCCGGAGCAACGGCCAGGACCGTGAACACCATGCGGCCATGCTGGCGAATGACGCGCCGGCAAGCGGCGAGAACGGAACGTTTTTGCTTGAGGCAGCACAGCAGGTCGCTGTGGCTGATGGCGTCGAAGCTTTTCTCCGCAAAGGGCAAGGCCGCGGCATCGGCAACGGTGGCCCAGACAGTTCCCGCCATGCCATCCCTGTCGGCCCTTTGCGCCGCGATCCGCAGGCCGCTCAAGGGAAGATCAACGAGCGCCACGTTGCAACCGCTGGTTTTGCCCATATAGAGTCCCGGCCAGCCGGAGCCCGCCCCCAGATCGAGAAGGCGCACGCCTGGACGCAGCGCGAGGCGCGCGGCGATCTGCCCGGCCTCGGCCTGGGTCGTCCAGCTGTTCCCGCCATAGTCGCAGCCGCATACGGCGCGCTCGATGGTCAGCATGACCGGCGATTGCGACCGCAGATAGAACGATTCAAACCGCTCTCTCTGGGCCTGTTCCCTCGGGCTGCATTTCATCCGCCGATGCATTCGACCATCGTCCCCTCGCCGCGTTGGCCAAACCATAGCAGCAACCGGCGGAGCCGGAACTTCTGAAATCGATGCCGTGGAAGGCGAAACACCGGTGGCAACGGACCGGGAAGATCAGTGGGTATCTGTCGCCATGAATGGAGAAGGGGGCTTGTCTCCTCAAGATTGCGGCGTGGATTTGCTGGCTGCGTCATGTTGGAGACGAGTGCGGCGACTTGCGTATTGTTGAGACAGGTTTCCAATCCACCGGGCCTGGCGTCGATTTTCTGGCTGCCCAAACGCCGGTCGTGGAAGAAAATTCCTTTTCTATCGCTCTGAAAGCGCCGATGCCGCGCAAGCGGGATTGTACGAACGGGAAATCATGGAGTTGGCCGAAGTGTCATAAATCAAGTCGCGCGGGCATGATCACCCCCTGCGCGGCGCTGTTGGAACCCGGTCAAAAACAACGAGCCCGACAGATCAGTCCTTTGCAACAAACGATAACGGGGGAATACAATGAGCAAGATTGTGGAAGAAGTGTTGGCCGCCAACGAACAATACGCCGCCAGCTTCGACAAGGGCGGCCTGGCTATGCCGCCGGCGCGCGCCTTTGCGGTCCTGACCTGCATGGACGCACGCCTCGATCCGGCCAAATACGCCGGCCTTTCGGAAGGCGATGCCCATGTCATTCGCAACGCCGGGGGCCGCGCCAGCGACGACGCCATCCGCTCGCTTGTCATTTCCTACAAGCTGTTGGGCACGCGCGAGTGGTTCGTCATCCACCATACCGATTGCGGTATGCTGACATTCACCGACGATGTCATGCGCGGACTTCTCGCCAGCTCCCTGGAAACCTCGAGCGTCGATGAAAGCGGCTGGCACGATCACGGCGCCGGTCCGGGCTCGACCGAAGCCAACTTCATCGACTGGCTGACCATCTCCGACAATGCCCAGTGCGTCGTCGCCGACGTCAGGCGTATTCGCGAACATCCCCTGGTGCCCGGCAGCATCCCGATCTACGGCTACATCTACGACTGCAAGAGCGGCCGCCTGGTCGAGGTTCCCGAGGCAAGCAAGGCGGGCAAGGCGTCCTGATACCGCGACGGTCTGGCCGGCTGGCCGGGGGTTTCGCGCGTCCATCCTGTCCGGCCCTCACCGCGTTGGCCAAACCATGGCGGCAACCGGCAGGGCGCGAACTTCTGAAATCCGATGCCGTGGAAGGCGACACGCCATTGGCCGCGTGTCGCATTCACGATTTTCACGAGAACCCGCAACCTTTTTGTTCACGAGATCGGGAATCCGCTCTAATGAGGGTTACCTGATCGCTGGACCGTAAAAAACGGCGGCCCGATGTCAGTGGCCCAGGGATGGAGAGAGAGCGGCAATGGCGAGTAAAAGAAATGTCCCGATCATCGCAATCGAGGAACATTTTTCCGATCGAGAGGTCATTGAAGCCCTTGGCACGAAGCAACCGCCGGCCGTGGCCGGGCGCCTGGGCGATCTTGGCGAGGAGCGGCTGGCCGCGATGGACGCGGCCAGCGTCGACATTCAGGTTCTCTCGCTAAACGCGCCCGGCACCCAACAATGCGAACCCGAAACCTCGGTCAGGCTGGCGCGCGGCGTCAACGACCGGCTGGCGCGGGCAATCAAGGCGAACCCGGACCGCTTGGCCGGATTTGCCACAATCCCGACGCCGGACCCGGCGGCTGCCGCCGACGAATTGTCGCGCGCCGTAAACGAGCTTGGTTTCAAGGGCGCGATGGTGCATGGGCTCACCAATGGCGAATTTCTGGACGAGAGGAAATTCTGGCCGGTATTCGAGCGTGCCCAGCAACTCGATGTGCCGATCTATATTCACCCGGCGCCCCCGGACAAAACCGTTGCCGGCCGCTATTACGAGACCTATGCCAAGGACTTTCCCAGGATACTCTCGGCCGGCTGGGGCTACACCGTCGAGGCGGCGACGCAGGGCGTCCGGCTGGTCCTGTCAGGCGTATTTGACGCCTATCCCGATCTCAAGATCGTCATCGGGCATCTGGGCGAGGGCCTGCCGTTTCTGATCCGGCGCATGGATGAAGCCTTTTCGCGGTCCGGCAACAAGCCGCTGTCCTTCCGCGATACGTTCTGCAGCCATTTTTACATTACCACGAGCGGCAATTTCTCCGATCCGGCGCTCCAGTGCACCTTGAGCGAAATGGGCGCCGACCGGGTCCTGTTCGCCATCGACTATCCCTTTGTCATGAACGAACCGGGCGTGGAATGGATCGAGCAGGTCATGCTGAGCGAGGAAGACAGAACCAAAATCCTCAGCGGAAACGCCAGGCGCCTGCTGCGGCTGTAACGCCGGGACTGAACACCTAGAGGGAGCAGGTCATGTCCTGCCCACAGCACATCGGTGACTTGACCTTGCCGTGGCCATCGGGACATTCAGAAACATGGACCGTGGTTCCCTCGGCTGTGGTCAAGGTGGAATGCTCCAGCTCCTTGCCGCATTTGCCGCACGTCATCGTGCCGATGCTCATGCCGCATTTATCGCATACATAGGTCGTCATTCGATGGTCCTCCAAAACGTTGGTCTGAATGTTGAAAGCATGAAACGAAATTAGCATCCGGTCCAGGGCGCAACAAGACAGGCCGGCAGGATCGCAAGGCAAGGCCTGCGCATCCCGCATTCCAGGGACACAGCGAGCAGTTTCGAGGGGCAGGTCGATAATTTGCCTTCCCCCGGCATAAGGATCAGGTAGCCGCCATCTCCAGCAGGGCACACAACAATGACTCGCAGGCTTGCTTACTTCCTGTCCGCTTTGGCCGTTGCCGCCGGCCTTCTTGCCGGCATCGCCATATTGACCGCGGAGCGGGATATCGTTCTGTTCGAAGGCGTCGAAGGTCCTCGGGACAGGAGCGTGGTTCAGGCAAGACAGCCAACCTCGTGGACAAAATACGAGGGCGGCGGCGGTAGCCGGCTATCGGTCCTGTTGACCGATGCGGACTCGTCCTGGCTTGGCCTGGTGCATGGCCTGAAATCGGCTGGAATACCGTTTTCGGTGACCACCGATTACCGCCAAGCGCTGCATCACAAAGTCATTCTGGTGTACCCCACGATCTCCGGTTCCGTTCTGAGGCCGGAGGCGCTACGGGCGCTTGCCAGCGTCCCGCGCAACGGCGGCACGCTGATCGGGTCCTTTGTGCTGGGTGGGGGACTGCAGACGGTCTTCGGCTTTCAGGACGCCGTTCCCTCGCGCCGGCGCTTTCGCTTGAACATGGCGGAAAGCGCGATTGATGCGGCCGATCCAAGGGAGGCGTGGCTGCCTCTTGGCAATGCCACCGGCGATGGCGAGGCGATCGGCACCTACGCCTATACGAGCTCGCGCGAAGCACCGCTCGCCACCTACGAGGATGGCGGCGCCGCCATCATTCATCGTCAGGTCGGGTCCGGCAACGCCTATGCCCTGGGGATCGACCTGGGGGCCTTGCTGCTCAAGGGCTACAACAACCGTGAAGAGGGCGTCGCGCGCAGTTACGTCAACGAGTTCGAGCCCACGCTCGACGTGTTGTTGCGCCTGCTTGGCGAAATCTATTCAAAAGCCGACGACCGCGCGGTGATCCTGCGCCCAGTGCCGGACGGCAAGGACCTTGCCGTCGTCATTAGTCACGATATCGACTATACCCGTTCGCTGACCAACGCCCTCGAATACGCCCGCCTTGAGCGCAGCCTGGGCATTGCCGCCACCTATTTCATCCAGACCAAATATCTGAAGGACTGGAATGACGACATCATCCTCGATGAGACGGCGCCAGGTCTGCTCGCGGAAATCAGGAACATGGGTATGGAACTGGCCAGCCACGGGGTTTCCCATTCGCGCGTCTTCCGGGATTTCCCAATGGGCGATGGTAGCGAAAGCTATCCCGACTACCGTCCATTTGTGAAGGACGCAGCGACGACATCCGGCGGCACGATCCTGGGAGAACTGAGGGTCAGCCGTTTCCTCCTGGAGCAGCTGGCCGAAGTCGCTGCCGTTACCAGTTTCCGCCCGGGCCACCTTTTGAATCCCTTTGCGCTGCCCCAGGCTCTGGATGCCACGGGTTACGCATTCAGTTCATCGGTGACAGCCAACAACTCGCTAATACCAAGGAGCGTTGATAATGACCGATAGAGACGGTTTACCAAGGTTTTCGGCCAGGAGCGTGGGCTGTGGTGATGCGGGGCATCATAAAGCCCGCGCAACGCCGTCCGAAGACCTTGGTAAAGCGCCGTTCCGGTCGCATGTGCGGCCCCTCGGAGGGCGTCGGA
>PVMS01154128.1_pt1 | contig 10822 bp, 9 predicted proteins | sample 1853461 | NCBI WGS metagenome assembly PVMS01 (sample SAMN08582032, study PRJNA380276) | Marine sediment metagenome, whole genome shotgun sequencing project. | isolation source: ocean sediment barecode stripped | collected 2017
AGCGGCTATGATCAAATCAGAGATTCAGGAGCAACTTGAACAAAAGGGCTACGCGTTTACCGATAATCGGGCTGATGCGGACTTCGTAGTCGCATACACGGTCGGAACCAGGGACGAATTCAGGGTCGACTCCTATCCAGGCCACTATCGCGGCAGCTGGGGTTGGCACGTTCCCTATAGCTACTACTACTACTACGATTACACGGTCCACTCCTACACGAAGGGAACACTGGGCGTGGATATATTCGATAACGAATCGGGCAAACCTGTCTGGCACGGCTGGGCCGAGAAAACGGTGACAGACAGCGACCGCGAGGATCCGGGTCCGTCCATCGAAGAAGGCGTCCGTAAGCTCTTCGAAGAGTTTCCGCGATGATTGACGAGCAGACCGGCGTCGCTGGAAAGGGGCCTGGAAAATCTCGGTTTGACCCCTAAATTCCTCTCGTGGCTGGTTGCAAATACGCACCTGAACCGGTGACAATCACTTATTCAGCTACCCATCGTCGCAACGTATATAGTAAGTATCTGAATACTGACAACCGCAATTCTGGCTGCGAAGGCCATCGGAAGGCGCATTTATGGAATACTCGGATTTGGCCGGAGCAACCCGGGAGAATTTTCAAGGTACTGAGACTAATGTGGCGGCAGCCCAGTCAGCGCCGGCACCGGCTGGCAGCAGCGCACCGTGCATTCCCGATTATTTGCAAAAGACCTATCGCTGGGCCTATCTCGACGCGCGTAACGCGTCGTATCTCGATCATGAAGTAGTCGTCAAAACGATTCTCTGGCGGCAGCATCGCCGCCTCGAGCAGGCAGCATTTGCGGAAATCGAACCCGGGCAACACGTATTGCAGTCGGCCTGTGTTTACGGCAATTTTTCGCTGGCGCTTGCCGATCATATCGGTCCTGAGGGCAGGCTGGAGGTGATCGACGTCGCCGAGGTGCAGGTCCGCAATTGCCGCCGCAAGCTGGCCGCATACAAGAACGCCAGCGTGCGACATCAAGACGTGTTGCATCTCCGTGGCGAGTCCGTCGATGTGGTGTGCTGTTATTTCCTGATGCATGAGTTACCAGATGGCTATAAGCACGGAGTCGCGGCCGCCCTCCTAAACTGCGTTCGGCCTGGCGGGAAGGTCGTGTTTGTCGATTACCACAAACCGCACTGGGCGCATCCACTCAAGATCGTGACCAGCCTGATCTTCGATTTGCTGGAGCCTTATGCAAAAGGGCTTTGGCGCAAGGAAATCGCAGAATTCGCCGGTACCGATACCCGCTTCACGTGGCGCAAGGAGACCTACTTCGGTGGTCTCTATCAAAAAGTAGTCGCTACCCGCCTGAAGGAATAACAAAAGGCCCGAGACGGCTTGATGGAAACAATCAATACAGATGTCGCAATCGTCGGTGCCGGTGGGGCCGGGATACGAGCAGCAATTGCCGTGGCGGAAGCCGATCCATCCCTGAAAGTGGCGTTAATCTCCAAGGTCTACCCGATGCGCAGTCATACGGTTGCCGCCGAGGGTGGTGCTGCCGGAGTCATCAAGGACAACGACAGTTTCGATGATCACTTCCATGATACGGTCGCCGGCGGCGACTGGCTCTGCGATCAGGATGCAGTGGACCTGTTTATCAAGGAAGCTCCCAGGGAGCTGACACGCATCGAGCACTGGGGATGCCCGTGGAGCCGCGAGCCCGACGGCCACGTTGCGGTCCGGCCGTTCGGTGGCATGAAAGTCGAACGCACCTGGTACGCAGCGGACAAGACCGGGTTCCATCTTCTGCACACACTGTTCCAGACCTCACTCAAGTATCCGACGATCGAGCGGTTTGACGAGTATTTCTCGACCGAGCTGGTCACCATCGATGGCCGTTGTCACGGGCTCACCGCGATCGAGCTGCGCACCGGCCAGGTGCGTTTTTTCCGCGCGAAGTGCGTCATCATTGCAACGGGCGGGGCGGGCCGGGTATTCCCGTTCACCACCAACGGCGCGATCAAAACCGGCGACGGCATGGCGATGGCTTATCGCGCCGGCGTGCCGCTCAAGGATATGGAGTTCGTGCAATATCACCCCACCGGCCTGCCCGGCACCGGCATCCTGATTACCGAGGGCTCGCGCGGCGAAGGTGGCATCCTCGTCAACAAGGATGGCTACCGCTATTTGCAGGACTACGATCTTGGCCCGCCGGATCCCTGGCCGCGCAAGAAAGCAATGGAGCTCGGCCCACGGGATCGGCTGAGCCAGGCGTTCTGGCATGAGCAAAAGAAAGGTCGCACGATCGACACAGACTACGGTGATGTCGTGCATCTCGATTTGCGACATCTCGGCGAGGCGAAGATCAACGAACGCCTGCCGATGGTGAGAGAACTTGCCAGCAGTTACATCGGCGTCGACCCGGTGCACGAACCCATCCCGGTCCGACCGGTCGTGCATTACACGATGGGCGGCATCGATACCGACATCGACGCGGCAACCTGTGTCGAAGGACTGTACGCCGCGGGCGAATGTGCCTGCGTCAGCATCAATGGCGCGAACCGTCTGGGTTCGAATTCACTTACGGAACTGCTGGTGTTCGGCGCACGCGCGGGGCGCGGTGCAGCCAAGGTCGCCAGGCGCGGCATCGCCGGCACAGACGACCGGCAAATTCAGGCCGTGGCCCGGGCCGCCGAGGACCGGGTGCTGGAGTTCTTCCGCCGTGCGGATGCCACGGAAAGCGTCTCGGAGCTGCGGCGTGAGATGAATGACGCGATGGAGGCAGGCGCCGGCATCTATCGCAGCGAAGATACGCTGAAGACCTGCACGGAAACCATGCAGAAGATCCGTGAGCGCTACAAAGGTGTCATGCTCAGGGACAAGAGCAATGTCTTCAATACCGATCTCGTCGAAGTGCTGGAACTCGGTGCCATGATCGATGTGGCCAACGCGATGGCCTGTTCGGCATTACAACGAAAAGAATCCCGCGGCTCACATCAACGACTCGACTATCCGGAGAGAGACGACGCGGCGTATCTCATGCACTCGCTCGCCCGTTATTCGGCGACGGACTTGCCCGCCATTGACTACTCCGATGTCACGATTACGCGTTCGCAGCCGGCCGAGCGGGTTTACGGAGGGGCGCCGGAATGAGCGCGCGCACCATCGAACTGGAAATATTGCGCTACGACCCTGAGCAGGATGACGTGCCACGTTATCAGACCTACACGGTGCCCTACCGCGACGACTGGGTGGTGCTTGATGCCATTAATTACGTCAAGGATGAATTGGATCGTACGCTGAGTTATCGCTGGTCGTGTCATATGGCAGTGTGCGGCAGTTGCGGCATGGTAATAGACGGAGAACCCGTGCTTGCCTGCCATACTTTCCTGCGCGACTATCCCGAGAAGATTCGCATCGAGCCGCTGCAGAATTTCCCGGTCGAGCGCGACCTTGTCGTGGTAATGGACGATTTCATCGACAAGCTGGGCAGCGTCAAACCCTACGTCGTCGCGAAGGAAGAAAGGGATGTCGATGACGGCGAATATCTGCAGACGCCGGCTGAGCTCGCAAAGTTCAAACAATACACGTCCTGTATCAACTGCCTGCTCTGTTATTCCGCGTGTCCGCAGTATGCGTTAAATGACTCGTTTGTCGGACCGGCGGCACTCGCGCTCGCCCATCGTTACAATCTCGATTCGCGAGACGTCGGGCGCAGTGCACGTGAGGACGTCGTCGCCAGCAACCCGGGCATATGGGAATGCAGTTTTGTCGGTGCCTGCTCGGAGGTGTGTCCCAAGACGGTCGATCCGGCTGCAGCGATTCAGCAGACCAAGATTGCAAGCACGGCAGACTACTTCCTGTCATTCCTTAAGCCCTGGAATCGCAAATGAGCCGCCAGCCTTACATCCGTGAACCATCGAAAACCGGTTGGTGGCTCGAGCAACCGAGATATATCCGATACATGGCGCGCGAGATGAGCGCCCTGTTCATCGGCATCTATGGGGTCATCCTGATCGTGGGATTGTTCTGCTTGTCGCAAGGCGAAATAGCGTACGAGGCATTCCTCACTACGGTGGAGGGGCCCGCCGGCCTGATCTTCGCCGTCGTCGCATTTGTTTTTGCCGTTTATCACACTTATACCTGGTTTCAGGTCACGCCCAAGGCAATGCCGCTAATGTTCGGCGGTAAACGCGTGCCCGGCGCGATAATCATTGCCGCACACTGGCTCGGTTTCCTCGTCGTGAGCGCCGCACTCTGGCTGCTGGTGGGTGGCTAGACATGGCACGTTCGCATAAACCGGTTATCTGGGGCCTGTTTGCCGGTGGCGGCACACTCGCCGCATTCCTGGTGCCGGTATTGATGCTGATCACCTGCTTTGCGATACCACTCGGGCTGCTGCCAGCTGATACCTTGTCCTACGAGCACCTGTCCGGGTTGCTGCAACCCGCAATCAACAAGCTCGTCACCTTTGGCGTGCTATTCCTTATCATCTGGCACGCTGCCCACCGCATGCGCATTACGGCGCATGATGTTGGCATTCGCAACGACACACTGGTCGCATTCATTTGTTATGGCATCGCAGCAGCAGGAACGCTGCTCACGCTGGTCGCTCTGTTTACTATCTGAGAATCCCCAGGGCCCCTATTCGGAGGGACAGCGTTCGCGCTAGCTACTGATAAAAGCGGCAAGCGCTTTTCTATCGGCAGCGTCGATTGCCCAGCCGAATGAATCATCGGTTTTACCTTCCTGAATATCGAGCAGCTTGTCCCTGAGTCGGGACGACAACCGGCCAACATCAGGCAATGACCATTCTCGGCCGTCAGCTTCGCCGATTGTGGCAATCGGCGCCACAATCGCACCGGTGCCGCAGGCGAACAACTCGCTACAGCGGCCCGCCTCAATGTCACGCAGCAGGTCATTAACCGGCATGGTTCGGGATGTGGCTTCTATTCCGATTTGCTCTGCGAGACTCAGCAACGAACCCCGTGTCACGCCTTCCAGCAGCGAACCACTGAGCGCAGGCGTATGCAGCGCTCCGTCAATGACAGCCATGAAATTCATCGCGGACAATTCCTCAATATTCTCCCTGGTGGTCGGATCGAGCCAGAGCGATTGATCGAATCCGTGCGCGATGCAGTTCTCGTTTGCCAGTAACGATGCAGCGTAGTTGCCGCCAACTTTCTCCGCGCCGGTCCCTCCCGTCGCGGCACGGCAGTTTTCGCGTTCTATCATGATTCGGATCGGACTTGCGTAATAGGCATCAGATGGGCTCGCGAGTACCAGGAACAGGAATCGATCGCTACCCTTGACGGCAAAATGATTGTCGAGTCCGAAAATCGTTGGTCGCAGGTACAGTGACTGCCCTCGCCCACCCGGGATAAACTCGGCCAGGGATTCGGTGAGGGATGACAATGATTCCGCAAACAATGCCGGCGGAACGACCGGCATCCGCAGACGTTCCGCGGACCGGGCGAAGCGTCGCCAGTTCAGGTTCGGTCGAAACAAGGCCGGCCGGGGATTGCCTGCCTTGTAAGCTTTCATTCCCTCAAAGGCCTGCTGCGCGAACTGCAGCGCTGTGGATGCCGGGCTAACCGGAACATCAGCGAACGGAACCAGCGAGCCGGACTGCCACTCACCGTCGCGATATTCGGCGCGATACATCACCGGCGCCAACTCGACACCAAACGGAATTTTGTCGGGCAGCCGGTAGCCGGCAAGTATGCCGGCCACATCCAGCTTGCCGGCGGGTTTGGAATCAGCACTCACGTCAAAAATTTTCCACACAGTACGAACGAAGATGGGTGATATTTCATTCCCTGGCTAAAATATGGGGTCGGATACAATTGACTGGGTTCGACCGCGTGACCACGGCGCCTTAACGCGTAGTCAGTTGGGCGCTGGCCGCCGCCCCTTGCGGATGCACAATAAATACCTGCGTTAACTTTACGTCGAGCGCGGTGGAGATCGCCATGTTAGCACCGGTCTCCGGATCAGGGTGAGCATCGGCCAGGCGGCGCAGCGCTTTGTACAATGAGATGCCCGAAATCTGACCGTTGCTCAGGTGGTGCGTGGAATCATTCCTGATCAGCTGTTTGTACCAGGTATCGACATCGGCATATCCGGCGATCAGTCCTGCGGCGCCTGTGGGCGTCAGCTTCAGCTGCAATCGCATATCGCGAATGAGCTGAAACGTTGGGACCTGCAGGTTCATCCACGGTAGCACCACTTCATCCAGAGGCTCGGTAGTTAGTACGGAGTCCACAATTTTCGCCTGAGTCTGCTGAATGAGACTCGCGCCCCAGCGCGTGTCAATCCTCTGCGAACCACCCGCCATCACCTTGTAGCCGGTTGCGTCGGTCAGCAGTCGATCCAGACCTCGATAGAGAGTCACCGTGACTTTATCGTCGTTCACCAGGTCATCGACGCCTGTCAGCTCGATCATCGTCCTGTTGTATCGTCGGTCAAGAATCGCTTTGTTCTGGAAAATAAACTCCACACCATCCGGCCCTCGAAAACCAATGATGCAACCGACGGCACGGTATACTTCATTGTCGATTCCACTATGACCATCGGGATGAGTGAAATCATTCGGCCCCACTTTTCCATCGAGATTCAATCCATAAGACAGTGGCCCCTCCACTTCGTAAAAGGGAAACCCGTCCGGTACTGTCGTTGGATACCATGTCTCGATCTCTTGCTTCAACTGCGTATCAACGACTGTCCGCTTTTCGCTAGCAGGGAACAGTGCCTCGAATTGTTCGCGTGGCCCGTCGTTGAACCCATTCGGGCATTCAGTCTTGCCGCCGGGCGTCTGATAGACGGACCAGAACAGATCGGTCATCACATAACCAATTTTCCCGTTCCTTAGCGTATTCAGATTGCTGTCATCGGCACAGACGATACCCGCGGCAAATACAGCAACGCTTATCACCAGCGCCTGCAACATCAGGCGCGAACGGTCGATTATTTTCGCTAACATTTTCTTCATGGTGCCACCAAACTATTGGCAATCATCAGAGCGTACCGCCGAGATAATCGTCTCTCAACCAAAACGCCTTGAGCCCATTACGCTGCCCGCGCCACTCGCCCGTACCGGAACCATTAAGATCACCAGGCTTCTGATCTCCGCCAAAGGTATACACCGGTCGATCACGATAGGCCCAGACACTCAGGGTATAGGTTTGCTCGTCAAGCGCACGATGGCCGGTCATTGGATCGATCCGGATAACACTCCACGCGCGACTTTTGGTTGTCGCGCTAATGTCCGCTTGCACGTACGGCCAGTTCTTCAGGCATTTCTCGGAGTTGCCGCCGCACATTCCGAGACGGTAGACCTGCGTATCATCGGGATGATCGCAGCTCAGTTGATCGATGGAATCGTCGCCGCAGACGTAGGTGTAGATGGTCATCCCGCGATGATCGGCAATTACCTGGCCCACGAGCGTGTCCTGGACCGTGAAGCTTTCCGGAAATGGTGGCGCCAGCTGGGTGTAGACGTTGCTCCAGCCGGGAACGTCGCTGCCCTCCAGACTCCAGGTGCGTTGGTCCAGAACATAGGTGTACAGCGGCTGTTGCCGGAAGGCCCACTGCCGCACACCGGGAGAGCGTTCAATAATCGACCACTCGCCGCGCGCCTGAGCCAGTGCCGGGGCGACGACCGGGTTCCAGGTTCGCGCACAATCGGCATCGCACATCGATGCAGTTGGCGTGTCCTGGTCGTAGGCGTAAACAGAATATGTCTTATCGGTCGTAAGCAGGCGACCCACCGTCGTAGTCTTGACCGCGAATCCGGGCGGGAGCCTGGACGGCGGGCCTGCCGGGACGCGGATCGCGGGAGAGTCACCACCGTATCTGCGGGTCGTGCCGCCGACAACATCGCCGGGACCGTGGTCTTTGACCGACGTGTATAGCGGCTGCTCATCATAAGTCCATTGCTTCGTGCCGTCCTTGCGATAGACGGTTGTCCAATTGCCTATCGACTCGGCCTCATCGGGGGCAAGAACCGGTGGCCAAAGATCCGTGCAGCTCGGCCGCTTATCGAGTTCTGGAAGCAACACGCCCGGCGGATAGGGACTCATCAGGCCGGCGGTCATCGTACTGACTTCATCGTAGCAGGCCGGATTGCCCAGCGTTTCACCGCTGTAACCATTGCGCAATTTATGTGATGGCCATGTGTACAGAGTGCGACCGTTGGCATCGGCGAATACCGGCCCGTCAAGCTCGGTCGACTCAATCTGGAACCCAGGCGGCATTGGAACTGCAACATATGCTTCGACCAGCCGTGAAACACCAGGGTCGCCAGTCTCTGCAGATACAACCGAAGCAACCAATATCACGGCGCTGAGAACGCCAAAGCCGCCCGGCAAGCGCCGCACACTACACCAGGATTTCACCGATCTCCTTCGAGGTGTTATTGCTCTGGTCGCCCCATGAAGGTACATCCAGTCCCATCAAACGCATTGCGGTGTAGCCAAGGCGCGTACCCTGGCTGCCGCCACCGTCAATGTGCAGACCGGTTTTGACTTTGCCACCGGCGCGACCGGCAGAAAACATGGGAATGCCCTCGATCCCGTGAATCTTTGCGAACGACTGGTCGGTCGTGGCATAGACCAGAACGTTGTCGAGCATCGTCCCATCGCCTTCCTTGATATTCTCCAGTGCCTGCACGTAGTGGGCCCATTCCTCCATCGCGCGCCGCGTGTACCACGACACGTTGGGCTGACATTGCAGCTTTTCGTCGACGGCTTCCTCATGCGTTGCGGTATGGTGTGGCTTGTCATAGCCAGGCTTGGTCGTCGCTGAAAACGCAGACGCATAGAACATGTTGAAGACACGGGTCTGGTCGCAAGCCACCGCCATCAGCATGAGATCGGTCATTATGCGATGCCGCCTGGACACCAGGTCCGCATCGAGACCGGACGGCAAATCCTCGGGCCTGGCGGTAATGATGCAGGCCTCCCGCGGATCGGGCTTCGAGAGCTGCAGATCGAAGCGGCGCTCCAGGTCGCGCAATCCGGTCAGGTATTGATCCAGTCGGGCCCGGTCGTCCGTCCCGAGTTCCTTGCTCAACGCGCGCGTATCTTCGAGTACGTGTGACAGCGAACTCTTACGAACCATGATGCGAGGATCCGGCGTGAACTCGGACGCATTGGGATCCTGAAAATCCCCGCCAAACAGGCGTTGGTAAAACCGCAACGGCGACCACTCAGGCGCGTTTACAGAATTGCCGTTCTCATAGCTGAAACTATCGCGAACATCTCCAGTAGCTGTTGCACTAAGGGTCCGGAAGCGCGTTTCGTTACCGATCTTTTTGGCGACGGTCACGTCGATAGTCTCGCCGGGACGATTCTGGGAAGTCATCGGGGCAATCCCGGATCGCAAAATTACCCAGCCGGAGTGATGGCAGAGATTCGGTGCAGCGTCCTTGAACACGTGATAGTTAGTGAACAGGTTGATGTGTTTCTGGATCGGCGCGAGCGACGCGATCTCCGTCGGCAAATCAAAGTTGGTCCCTGTTTTCTTCGGAACGAAGATTGCCTCGCTCATTCCCAGTCCCCAGGACCAGGTACCGAAGCGCACGGGAATCGGAGCACCCGATGCAAGCGCAGTTCCGTTATCGTTCAAGAAGCAATCGAGAAACGGAAGTGCAATCGTCATCGCGCTGCCGTTCAGCATGCCTCTTAAGACACGGCGTCGGCTCAGTTTGCTCATGTGACAATCTCCATTTCTACTACCTTCAATGCTGGTTCAGGGCAATCTGCGACGGCGACACGCTGGTCGCGTCTGTAATGGTTGCGGCCGGACTCGGTTCCGGCCTGACTTGCGAAAACGCCCGGCTGAGTGCTATATCCCGGAGCAGATCCGGAACCTTATAACCATGCCCGGCAAATCGCTCCTGAAAATGCGCCAGGATATCCCGATCGTACCTCAATGAGACCGGCCCACCCGTACCGTAGGCATACAAACGACTAACGAGGCAGTATGGCAGTTTCGGGTGGTCCCGCATGGCACTGACCAAACCGTCGGAATCATTGTATTGCATACCATCGAGTTCGCCGGTCGTATCGAGCACAGCACCGTTCTCTGTTTCCCGATAGCGACCCGCACCATCAAAATTCTCGAGTGAAAGTCCCAGGGGATCCACGAGCAGGTGACACCCGGCGCATGAGGGATTGGTATTGTGAACTTGCAGCCGCTCACGTGCGGTTGGCACATCGCCCGCTTCCTCGAGCGCCGAGAAGTCCACGTTCGGCGGAGGATCAGGCACCTTCTGGCACAAAAACAGTTGCCGCAATGCCTTACCTCGAAGTGTCGGCGAACTGCGCACGGCATGGGAATGTGCAGCAAGGAAGCTGACGTGCGTAATCAAGCCACTGCGGGCACTATCCTCTGGAAATTCGTAGGGCACCCATCCATTGGTCGTGGGTGTGCCGTATATCGCTGCCAGATTCATCGACATGAACGTGCTGCGTGTCGTGAACAAATCTCGATAATCTTGTTCCCTGGTTATCAGGTGGTCAATCACCGTCCGCAGTGTCTGCTCCCGCGCATCCGCCAGCGTTGCGCCGGTAACCATCGGATAAACTAACGGGTCCTTGGCAAGACTGCCGAATTCATCGAATGCCATCATGTCGTCGAAGAAGGCTCGAATGCCATCTTCCAGACGCGAGCTCGCCAGCATCCTGTCGACAGAGCGCTCCAGGCCATCGCGGGTGTGGAGTTCGCCATTCTCAGCAGCCCGCAACAACGCATCGTCAGGCGGCCCGTTCCACAGGAAAAAACTCAATCGTGACGCCAGAGAGTAAGCATCGAGGCGCTCTTGCCCCGGTGTCTGCGGATTGGGTTCGGAA
>PVMS01097691.1_pt1 | contig 10821 bp, 7 predicted proteins | sample 1853461 | NCBI WGS metagenome assembly PVMS01 (sample SAMN08582032, study PRJNA380276) | Marine sediment metagenome, whole genome shotgun sequencing project. | isolation source: ocean sediment barecode stripped | collected 2017
CAGCCCGCCGCCGGCGGCCCAGCCGCGCCCGGCTGCCAGGGCTGGCGAGACGGCCGCGATCCAGATCGCCACGAGAGGAATCACCGGGAGTACCATCCTCAGCCCGAGCTGCTTGTTCGACAGCGAGAAGGCCGCGACGACAAGGAGGGCAGTGGCGAGCAGCAGGAAGCTCTCGATGCGATGGGGCGCGCGGTGCCTGGCGTAGAGCCCGCAGCACGCCACCAGCAGGAGGATGCCGGCGACGGGGGTCTTCGCCAGCAAGAGGACCGAGAAGTAGTCGAGCCGCCCGCCGCGAATCGTCTCCCCGTTCAGATAACTCAGGTAGCGTCCTTCCTGGTCGGCCAGCTGGTGATCGACGGCGCGGACGAACTGCGCCGGCAGCGGGATCCGAACCCAGTCGGGCCAGTGCTGTTGCCAGCTCTTCATCTGCTCGCTTCGGGCCGACACCGACTCCCGTCCCGTCGTCGGCTCCTGGAAGAGATAGCTAGCCTGCAGGACCAGCAGCGCGACCAGCCCGATCAGCGCCACGTGACCGAGCCAGGCCCAGCGCTTCCCCCCCGAGCCGCTCGCTCCCAGCGGGCCGACTTGCGAGGAGGCCGGCCATCGCCAGGATCACTGGAATCAGGACGAGGGACGTGAACTTGCTCGCCAGGGCCAGCCCGAGTGCAGCGCCTGCCCATGCCGCTCTTCGCAGACCGGGAGCCTTCAGATAGCGGTGGAGTGCGTAGAGCGAGAGCGTGAAGAAGAATGCGAGCCCGACGTCGAGCGTCGCGAGCCGGGAGTGAGCCAGCACGTCGGGATGGAAGAGCGTCAGTGCGGCCGCCACGAGACCTGCAACTCCGGCGCCAGGGCCCGCGATCTGGCGCGCGAAGAAATACGCGAGAACGCCCAGCGCCATCCCCAGCGCCACGCTCACGAGGCGTGCCCGGACGAGCAACGCGTGATAGCGGTCGGCGTTGGCCTGCGCGAACCACTCTCCATTGTTCCAGAACCAGGTTCGCCCCTCGACTGGAGTGCCGTCCGGCGGGGAGAAGGGAACGACATCGGCGCCGATCAAGGGCAGGCCGAGCAGCCCGTTGACGAGCGGTGTGTGCCACTCGCTGAAGCGGAGATCCCCCGTCGAGACCAGGTTGTAGCCGGCGGGGAGGAATCCGTACTCGTCGATCGTCACCGACTTCTGCTCGAGGCTGTGGATTGCGAGCGCTGCGAAAGCGGCGACCAGCAGGGCGAGCCAGAGATGCGAAATCCGGTCGGGCATGCTCCAATCCGATCGCGAGACCGCCTCTGTGTCAACACCCGCGGGCTGGTATCCTCTCCTGGAGGAGGACCGACCGATGGCTGCAGTCGAGACGCTCCCGAGCGTTTGCCCGCTCGACTGTCCGGACACCTGCAGCCTGAGCGTCCAGGTCGTGGACGGCGTCGTCACCAAGGTGAGGGGCAGCCGCGCCAATCCGCTCACGGACGGCAAGATTTGCAAGAAGGTCGCCGTCGGTCTCCCGGGACTCGTGCACGGCGAGAACCGCCTGACAGAGCCGCTCCTACGCCGAGGCGCGAAGGGCGCAGGCGCCTTCGAGCCTGTCAGCTGGGAGGTCGCTCTCGACACCATCCACGCGAGATACAGCGAGATCATCGAGCGACACGGGCCCCAGGCCATCGTCCCGTTCAACTACGCCGGGCCCGGAGGGTTCCTGGGCGGCGGCGCGATGGCGCTGCGCTTCTTCCACCGCCTGGGGGCATCGGGGGTGCTGCGCACGCCGGTCTGCTCGGGCGCCTCCTCGGAGGCCTACGAGAGCCTCTTCGGAGACGTGCCCGGGATCCCGCCCGACGAGCTGGTCGACTCGCGCCTCATCGTGATCTGGGGCAACAACATCACGGTGTCCTCGCTCCACCTCACCCCGATCCTGCGGCGGGCTCGCAAGCGCGGCGCAAAGCTCGTCGTGATCGACCCCAAGCGCACCCGGATCGCCGAGGAGTCGGACCTGCACCTCGGCCTCGTTCCGGGATCGGACGTCGTGCTCGGCTACGCGATCGCCGCCGAGCTCGACCGGCTGGGGGCACTCGATCGCTCGTTCATCGCAGAGAACGCGGAGGGCGCGGACCGATACCTGGAGCGGGCCAGGAGCTTCTCGCTGGAGCGCGCCGGCGAGATCTGCGGGCTCGCGGTAGACGACTTGCGCAGGTTCGCCAAGCTCTGGAGCGAAGTTCGCCCCGCGGCGACCATCGTCGGTGTCGGACCGGAGCGCAACCGAAACGGCGCCGGGGGCATTCGCGCCGCCTACGCACTGCCGGTGCTGACGGGCAACTTCGGCGTGCGCGGAGCGGGGGTCATGGCTGCACATTCTGCCTTCTTTCCGACCCGCGCCGAGTTCACCTGCCCGGAGCTCATGCCCGAGGGGACGCGAGAGCTGAACATTCTCGACATACCCGATCACATCCTCGATCCCGAGCTCTCGCCGCCGATCGAGAGCGTGTTCATCTTCAACCACAATCCGGTCGCGGTGCACCCGCGCCAGCACCGGATGCGAGAGGCACTCTCCCGCGAGGATCTCTTCACCGTGGGCTGCGACGTCGCAATGACCGACAGCATGGCGTATGCGGACGTCGTGCTCCCGGCTGCGACCCACCTCGAGTGCGCCGACGTCTTTCCGTCCTACGGGCACCAGTACCTGCAGCGCGCCGAGCCCGTGATCGATCCCATCGGGGAGTCTCTGCCCAACAGCGAGATCTTCCGGCGCCTCGCGCGCAGGTTTGGCTTCGAGGACGACGCCTTCACGGCCAGCGACGCCGAGCTCTGCGACCAGGCCCTCGACTGGGGCGACTCGCGCATCGGCCTTCGCTCCGCTTCCCTGCTCGGCGTCGACGATGCGATCGACCTCGCCCCGAGTGGGACGCCGACGATCCTCCGGGGCCTGCGTCCCGATACTCCCAGCGGCAAAGCCGAGCTCTACTCGAAGGGGCTCGAAGACTCGTGTGGCGAAGGCCTGCCGTCGTATCGCCCCCTCGAACGAACCCACGCGTTCCTCCTGGTGAGCCCCGCCTCGGATCGTCGCACCAACTCGACGTTCGGCGGCGTCGCGGCCCTCGCCGAAGAGACCACCGTCGAGGTCCACCCCGCCGATGCAGCTCGCTGCGGGCTCGAGCACGGAAAGCGGGCTCGCCTCTCGAACGAGCAAGGCGAGGTGGTGCTGCGGGTCGCCGTGACCCGGGCGGTTCGGCTCGGGACCCTGTACGTCCCCAAGGGCAGCTGGCTGCGAACCAGTGAGACCGGGCAGACGATCAACGCCCTGGTACCAGGTCACCGAACCGATCTCGGGGACGGGGCCTGCTACAACGATGCCCAGGTCGACATCACCCCCTTGCCCGACTAGAGATCGCCCCTGAAGCGACCCGGCTCTTCCGCTCCTAGAAGAGCCCGGTGATCCGACCGTCCTCGTCGACGTCAATCTTCTCCGCTGATGGGACGCGGGGCAACCCGGGCATCGTCATGATGTCTCCGCAGTAGACGATCACGAACTCCGCACCGGCCGCCAGCCGGACGTCGCGAACCGTCAGGTCGAACTTCTTGGGCGCGCCCAGCAGCTTGGGATCCGAAGAGAACGAATACTGAGTCTTGGCCATACAGACCGGAAGGTTGCCGTAACCGTCCTCTTGCAGCCTCCGCACCTTGTTTCGAACTGCCTTGGTCGCCTCGACCTCACGCGCACCGTAGATGTCGTGCGCCACCGCTTCGATCTTCTTCCACAGGGGCAGCGCGTCGTCATACAGGTAACGGAAGTCAGGGGGCACCGATTCGATGACCCTCACCACGGCTTTGGCGAGGTCGATGCCGCCCTTGGCCCCGTGCTCCCACACCGTGCTCTCGATCACGTCGACGCCGAGATGGGCGCACTTATCGATGGTGGTGGCCACTTCTACGGGTGTGTCCTTGACGAAGCGGTTGAGTGCCACCACGACCGGCACCCCGAAGGAACGCACGTTGTCGATGTGACGCTTCAGATTCGCCAGCCCGCGCTCGAGAGCCTCGGGGTTCTCCAGATGGAGCTCCTTCTGGTCTGCTCCGCCGTTCATCTTCAGGGACCGCACCGTCGCCACCATCACGGCCGCGGACGGCGAGAAGCCCGCCTTGCGACATACGATGTTCATGAACTTCTCGGCGCCGAGATCCGAGCCGAAGCCCGCCTCCGTCACCACGTAATCGGCGAGCTTGAGCGCCGCCCGCGTCGCGATGATCGAATTGGCGCCGTGCGCAATGTTCGCGAAGGGGCCGCCGTGAACGAGGGTCGGCGTGTGCTCGAGCGTCTGCACGAGGTTCGGACGGAGGGCGTCCTTCAGGAGGGCCGCCATGGCTCCGTCGACCTTCAGGTCGCGCGCGGTCACCGGAACCCGGTCGTAGGTGTGGGCGACCACGATGTTGCCGAGGCGCCGCTTCAGGTCCATCAGGTCGTCGCACAGGCAGAAACACGCCATCACTTCGGACGCCACGGTGATCTGGAAGGCGTCCTGACGCGGGATCGAGTTGGCCACGCCGCCCATGCCCACCACGACCTCGCGCAGCGCGCGGTCGTTCATGTCGACGACACGCGACCACGAGACCCGGCGCGGATCGATTCCGAGATCGTTGCCCTGGTGGATGTGGTTGTCGAGAACGGCAGACAGCAGATTGTTGGCCAGCCCGATCGCGTGGAAGTCGCCGGTGAAGTGGAGGTTGATCTCCTCCATCGGCACCACCTGCGCGTAGCCGCCACCCGCCGCGCCTCCCTTCATGCCGAAGCAGGGGCCCAGCGAAGGCTCTCGCAGACACAGCATGGTGCGCTTGTCGATCGCGGTGAGCGCGTCGGCGAGGCCGACCGAGGTGGTGGTCTTGCCCTCGCCCGCCGGCGTCGGGGACATCGCCGTTACCAGGATCAGCTTGCCGTCGGGACGATTCCCGCTCGTCAGCTCGGCGCACTTCTCGCGGTTGACCTTCGCGATGAAGCGACCGTAGCGGTCGAAATCGCCGTCCTCCAGACCCGCGGCGGATGCGATCGATTCGATCGGCCGCAGCTCCGCCGCCTGCGCGATCTCGATGTCGCTGGGAACGTCCGAGCCCGCCATAGACCTGCCTCCTGTTGCGCGAAACCGGTCGGCCACGCGCGTGAGACACGCGGAGCTCCGGACGTCGCGTCTCCACCCCCGACTCGCCCTGGCGTCTGATGTCGCGCGGCGTTGTCGGAGGGGTCCGTCTTGATACCCGAATCAGGCTAACCCCTGAGGACGGTCGAAGACGAACAATCCCGCCGGCCAGATGTTAACAAGAGAGCGGAAGTGTTAAGTGGAACCCCTTCGACGATCGACGACCTGCCTGCGTTAGAGGGCGTCGTCGTGCTCCGCCCAGACCCGTGCGATTGCGGGCCGGGCCACGACCCGCTCGGAGAGCCTGCGGATGCGGGGGTGCTTCGTCAGCGCCGCTTCGGGCTCGGGGTGCCAGCCGGCGAGCATCGTCAGGTACACGTCCGCGGCGCTGAAGGTCTCGCCGAGCAGGTAGGGGCCCGGATCGAGTGCGTCGTTCAGGACGGAGAGGCAGCGATCGAGGTCCGCCAGACCCACGGCCGAGACGCCCGCGCGTCCGGACGGGTCGTTCGTGAACTGCTCCGGGTAGTAGTAGCGAAGCACCGCGGTGTAGACCGGAGCCGCCAGGTAGAGAAGCCAGCGCTGGAAGCGAGCGCTCTCGGGGCTTCCGGCGGGCGGCGCCAGCCTGGCCTCCGGGTGACGGTCGGTGAGATGCAGCACCATGGCCGCCGACTCGGTCATCAGCGTGCCGTCGGGGAGCACGAGGGCGGGAATCTGACCCATCGGATTCACCGCGAGGAAGTCCGCGCTCTTGTGCTCCTTCTTCTCGATGTCGACGACGATCTTCTCGTATTCGGCGCCCACTTCCTCGAGGAGCGCCTGAGGCGTCATGGCTCCGCTCCCTTTCGACCAGTAGAGCTTGTACACAGGCGAACTTCCTCCGGTTTGGGGCCCGTCCGGGAACTGCGGGCACCCTACACGGGATGCACGGGAGCCCTCAAGCGCTTTTGGATGCGGATGGGACGACCCATGCCCGCCGTGTTAACAGGTCCGGCTCGTCCGGTGCAGTCCCGGGCTATGATTCGGAAGGAGGCGAGTCGGTCGAGGTGGCTTCCGATGGGCCCGGCAATCGAATTTTGCACGTCGCTCCACCCGTGAGCGACGCGGCGATCGTTTTGTGCGGCGGACGCTCGCGGCGAATGCAGCGCGACAAGGCGAGCCTGCCCTTCGGAGACGAGACAATGCTCGAGCGTGTCGTGAGCGTCGTCTCACAGGTGGTCGACGAAGTGTGGGTGGTGGCGCGGGAGGGTCAGACGATCGCCGGCGACTTCCGGATCGCGCGCGACCCGGCGGAAGGCCTCGGGCCGCTGGCGGGGCTCGTCACGGGCCTCGGCGCGATGACGGCCGAGCGCGCGTTCCTGACGACTTGTGACGTTCCCCTGCTGAAGCCGGCCTACGTGGCGCGGCTTCTCGAGCTCTCCCGCGGGCACCCGATCGCGGTTCCCGTCGTCGGCGACCGCACCATGGTGACCTCTGCCGTGTACTCCCGGGAGGTTCTGCCGGTCGCCGAAGATCTGCTGAGGCAACGCCGGCTGCGCCCGCTCTTCCTCGTCGAGGCCTTCGACGCGCGATTCGTCTGTGAGGCCGAGCTGCGCGAGGTCGACGCGGAGCTCGACAGCCTTCGCGACTGCAACACTCCCGAGGCCTATCGCGACGCCCTTCGCACCGCGGGCTGCGAGGCCCGAGCGATCTAGACTCCCCCGAGGCGAACCAGGACTCTCATGAATCCGATCAACGAGCTCTACGCGCTCCAGGAGGCCCGCGGCCACCTGTCCGAGGAAGACCTGCGCGCGCTCTCCGAACGGACGGGCATCCCGCTCTACGAGCTTCAGGCGGTCTCGAGCTTCTACCCGCACTTCCGCCGCACGCCGCCGCCAGCACTTCGGGTCGCCGCGTGCCGCGACCTGAGCTGCCATCTGCGCGACGGCGGTCGCGCGCTGCGGGAGATCGGCGAGCTCTGCGCGGGCCGCGGCGACGTCGAGTTCGAGGAGATCTCCTGCCCGGGTCAGTGTGACCGGGCGCCGGCGTGTCTCGTGAACGATGTACCGGTGGCGCCGGAGGAGGTCGAGCGCTTCCTCGCGGATCCCTCCTCCGCTCCCGTCGCCGAGGCTTCGGTGGCGCCCCGGCGCTGGCGCAGCGACCCGCACTCCGGACCCGAGCAGCACTACGACCAGCTGCGCAAGCTCGCTGCATCCCGCGATTTCGACGGCGTGATCGGCCGCATCACCGATTCGGGCCTGCGCGGCATGGGCGGCGCGGGCTTTCCCACCGGCCGCAAGTGGCAGCTGGTTCGGGCGGAGACGGCGACCCCGAAGTATGTCGTCTGCAACGCGGACGAGAGCGAGCCGGGCGCCTTCAAGGACCGGGTGATTCTCGAAGAGCTGCCGCACCTGGTGATCGAAGGCATCGCCCTCGGGGCCCTCGCCGTGGGGGCGGAGGAGGGCTGGATCTATCTCCGCCACGAGTACGTTCGCCCGCGAGAGCAGCTGCAACGGGCCATCGACGCAGCCTACGCGAGCGGTGTGCTGGGCGATGACATCTGCGGCTCGGGCCTGCGCTTCGACCTCCGGGTCTTCGTGTCGCCGGGCGGCTACATCCTGGGCGAGGAGACGGCGCTGCTCGAGGCGCTCGAGGGGCGCCGCGGCGAGCCCCGCAACAAGCCGCCCTTCCCGGGTGTCGTGGGCCTGCACGGGATGCCGACCCTGATCAACAACGTGGAGACCCTGGCCCACGTTCCGCGAATCCTCGCCACAGGCAGCGCCGATCTGAAGTTCTTCTCCGTCAGTGGTGACGTCAGCCAACCGGGCGTCGTGGAGGCGCCGCTCGGAACGAGCCTGCGCGAGATCGTCGAGCGAGCGGGCGGAATGCGCGACGGCGCGGAAATCCAGGCCTTCCTGCCTGGAGGCGCCAGCACGGGCTTCCTTCCCGGCGACCGCGCCGAGATCGCCATGGACTGGGAGTCGCTGCGCGAGGCGGACACGGCCCTCGGGGCCGGCGCCGTGGTCGTCGTCGGGGCGGACGCCGACCTGCTGGATCTCGGCCGCAACCTGACGGCGTTCTTTCGCAACGAGTCGTGCGGGAAGTGCGTCCCCTGCCGGATCGGTACCGAGAAGGCCGTGCGCCTGATCGACAGCGGCACGCGCGAGGACCTCGAGCGGCTGCCCCAGCTCGATGAGGCGCTGCGCGAAACTTCGATCTGTGGCCTGGGCCAGATCGCCCTGACGCCGATGCTGAGCGTCCTCAACCACTTCCCGAAGTACGGAGCCCGCCGATGAGCGTGACGCTCACCATCGACGGACGCGAGCTGACGGTTCCCGCAGGCACCACGCTCTTCGATGCCGCGCGCGGGGTCGGGATCGAGATTCCGACCCTCTGCCACGACCCGAAGCTCCAGCCGGTGGGCGTGTGTCGCATGTGTGTGGTGGAGGTCGAGGGCTCGCGGGTGATGGCGGCCTCGTGCGTGCGTCGGGCCGAGCCCGGGATGGTGGTGCGCACTTCGACCGAGAAGGTCGAGCGCTGCCGCAGCGTCTTGACCGAGCTGCTGATGTCCGAGCAGCCCGAGGTGTCGCCCAAGGAGCAGACGACCGGAGACGACGAGCTCTTCGCCCTGGCCCGCGAGCAGCATGTCGAGCCGCAACTGCCCCGGGGCAATTCGCGCCCTCGGGACGACACGTCGAAGGTAATTGCGGTCGACCACCAGGCCTGCATCCTGTGCGATCGCTGCATTCGCGCCTGCAACGACGTCCAGCACAACGACGTGATCGGGCGCACAGGCAGGGCTACACGGCGCGCATCTCGTTCGACCTCGACACCGGAATGGGCGAGTCGAGCTGCGTGAGCTGCGGCGAGTGCGTGGCGGCCTGCCCCACCGGCGCGCTCACGAACCTGCCGCTCTCGGCGCCCATCCGGCCGCGCGAGGCGCTCGAGGCGGTCGATACGGTCTGCACCTAGTGCGGCGTGGGCTGCGCGCTCACCTGCCACGTCGAGCGGACGGGCAACCGGGTGGCCTTCGCCGAGGGCCGCGAGAACCCGGGCAACCAGGGTCGGCTCTGCGTCAAGGGCCGCTACGGCTTCGACTACGTCTCGCACCCCCATCGGCTGACCGTTCCGCTGATCCGCATCGACTATCCCAAGCACGGCCTGTCGCCCGAGGTGGAGAGCTCGAAGCGGCGCGGCGGCCGGAAGCCCGGCGGGGTCGTGGACTACGACGACGTCATGCCGGCCTTCCGGGAGGCGAGCTGGGACGAGGCCCTCGACCTCGTCGCCCGCCGCCTGCTCGAGGTGCGCGAGCGCTGGGGGGCCGGAGCCCTGGCAGGCTTCGGGTCGGCCAAGTGCAGCAACGAGGAGGCCTACCTCTTCCAGAAGCTCGTGCGCGCCGTCTTCGGCACCAACAACGTCGATCACTGCACGCGGCTCTGTCACGCCTCGTCGGTTGCGGCGCTGCTGCAGATGATCGGCTCGGGCGCCGTCACCACCACGTACGGCGACATCTGCAACTCCGACGTGGCCCTGATCACCGGCACCAACACGACCTCCAACCATCCGGTCGCCGCCACCTTCTTCAAGGACGCGGCGCGCAGCGGCACGAAGCTGATCGTTGTCGATCCCCGCCGCAGCGGCATCTCCGACCATGCCTGGCGCTTCTGCCAGATCCGCTCGGGTACCGATGTGGCCTTCTACAACGGCCTGATGCACTTGATCATCGAAGCGGGGCTCACCGACGACGCCTACATCGCCCGGCAGACCCGGGGCTTCGAAGACCTGAAGCGCACGGTCAAGTCCTACACGCCGGAGCGGGTGAGCGGCATCTGTGGCATCCCGGTCGCGCTGCTGCGAGAGGTGGCCACGGCTTATGGCGAGGCCCGCGCGGCGCTGACCTTCTGGGGCATGGGCATGAGCCAGCACGTGCACGGCACCGACAACTGCCGCTGCATCATCTCGCTGGCGCTGATGACCGGGAACGTGGGACGTCCGGGCACCGGTCTGCATCCGCTGCGGGGCCAGAACAACGTACAGGGCGCTTCCGACGCGGGGCTGATCCCCATGAGCTACCCGGGCTACCAGCCCGTGACCTCCGCTCCGGTGAGGCAGCGCTTCGAGACGGCCTGGGGGGCGTCGCTCGACGATCAGAAGGGCCTGACCTCGGTGGAGATCCTCGAGGGGGCTCGCGACGGCATCATCAAGGGCATGTACATGCTCGGCGAGAACCCCTTCCTCTCGGAGCCAAACGTGAACGAGGTACGCAAGGGCCTCACGAACCTGGAGTTCCTGGTCGTGCAGGACATCTTCCTGACCGAGACGGCCGAGTTCGCCGACGTGGTGCTGCCCGCCACCTCGGCCCTCGAGAAGCTCGGGACCTACACCAACACCGACCGGCGCGTCCAGATCGGGCGTCCCGTGCTCGAGGCGCCGGGCGAGGCCCGCCTGGACTGGGAGATCATCTGCGAGATCTCGACGCGCATGGGCTACCCGATGCACTACGAGTCCGCCTCGGAGATCTTCGACGAGATGGTCGGCCTGACCGATTCGCACCGCGGACTCGCCTACGACAAGCTCGGCGCAACGGGCAAGCTGTATCCCTGCCCCGATCCCGACACGTCCGACGGCACCGTCGTCATGTTCGGTGAGGGCTTTCCGACGGAAGACGGCCGGGCCCTGTTCGTCTCGGCAGAGCACTCCGGCGCCGACGAGCTCCCCGACGCGGAGTACCCC
>PVMS01121745.1_pt1 | contig 10819 bp, 8 predicted proteins | sample 1853461 | NCBI WGS metagenome assembly PVMS01 (sample SAMN08582032, study PRJNA380276) | Marine sediment metagenome, whole genome shotgun sequencing project. | isolation source: ocean sediment barecode stripped | collected 2017
AATGAGATGATATCCTGAGCGTGAGCCAGGTTGTTGCGCAGCTTCTCCAGACTTTTGATCGCTTCAACGCCTCGCCTGCGGGAGGCGAATCCGACCTGCTTGCGTAAAATCTCATCGCGTACCACGATCTGGGCTTTATCCGAAAACTGCAGGCAATCCAGAAGGCGTGGGTCTTGTTTTCTGCGCGTACGTTCCACCTGCAGCGCTCTCGCCTTCTCGAGCCGGCTGTTGGAAAGGTAACCCTGCCAACTATCATCCTCAAAATGCTGTTCGATCAAGGTCAAGAAATGCATTTCGATCAGAGTGATCAATCCGAACAACCACATACGTACCGGTGGATCTTGCAGATCTGACCGGGTGACGATGCCGCCAACTTCACCGAATAAGTCAACTATTACGAAGGGGATTTCATTTAGCGTCCTGACTAGATCAGTTAAAAGTGTGCTTCCAGGTAATACCACAGCATCATCGAGCGGATTGGCATATTTACCGCAAGGTCCATTCCCAAGATCTTCGATCTGCAGAAATCCACTTACAAAGCCATTCTCACGCACACCAACCAAAGTAAAGTGATTCTGTTTCATCGCCGAACGGACCTGATCACAATCTGTGTGGGCATCGAATGATGGTAAGGGTTCAGCGATATCGCGCACGGTCAAACCGCGCAGAAAAATCCTGTCGATATCATAATAAGAGGTGTGATTCATGCGTTCGCTCATTCTTGTTGGTGGTTATTGGTCTTGAAAGACAAACCTAAGGCGGATTATAGCAGGTGGCTTTTTATTTCACCAATGAAAAAGATCAAAAAAACTCCGAGGCTATTTGCACCTCGGAGATCTTAAGAGCCCCATGGTATTGTATATGAAGACTAATCTTCGTCCTCGTGTACCCCGAACGCGGCGCGCAACTTGGCTTCATCCTCTTTGGAGAGAGAAGTGCGCAGGACGGTAGGATCGTATTTCTTCAGTTCGTCGAGTACCTTGTCCTCAGTCCAGTCAGCGATCAGTAAGAACAGGGCGGAATGACCTGGTTCAACCGTCTCGCCAACATCCTTGATGAATTTATCATCGATACCGTAATCGGTGAATTTCCCGGCTAAGGCACCGGTAACTGCCCCAACTGCTAGGCCAAGCCAGGGGGCCAGGAACAGCAAGCCGATCAGCATACCCCAGAAAGCGCCACCCAGCGCACCCGTACCTACCAGGCTGTTGGCCTGTTTAACCTTGACCTTGCCACCTTCTTTGCGGATCACCGTGGCTGCATCCGACAGGGTGATCAGCTGCTGTTTCTGGAGATCTTGGATGGCAGCGGACATCTCCGCCGCGCCTGTCTCATCCTTGAATGCAAAGACAATCAGTTCGCTCATGTTTCACTCCTTGTTGCTGATAAGTTGGATCGTCATGGTTATTAAAATAATCACAAACTCCCTGATGATCTAAATTCACTAATGCTTACCCTCCAACGTAAATGTGACCTGTTGGCGGACTTAAGGGTACTGCTCTCCATCTTTGATGTTTGTCAGGTCAGATTATCTGTTCGTCGCGCTCCAGCGCTCGAATATTTTGATATCTTCAAAATTGAAATTCCGGCTGGCGATCACCTGTATGTATATTCCGGCGCCTAAAAGTGCCACCATGAGAAGTATATAGATTGGTGATTCACGAATGATCGGAGAAATTGTGCCGTTTGGAGAGGTAAACTACTCCAACGTAATCTGTTTGAAGATCAGCAGCACAGCCAGGACAATGTTGCTTGCTCCTAGAAGGGCAGTGGAGATGATGACCAGATAGCGGAACAGCTGGTATCGAAAGCTCAACCAAACTGCAGCGATTGCGCTGGCTAAACCAACCAGGGAGGCGATGCAGCCAGTATCTAAGCCAAGCAGCTCCAAGATTGCAGCGGTGACACCGAATCCGAGAATCCCGACAACCAGTACTAAACCCATGATCACGAAAACATAAGATGCGAATGCCCCAATAGCTCCGGCTCCTAAACCAACTATGATGCTCAGCGCGGAACTTAAAAATCCCTCATTGAGAGCGATCTGCATCGCTTGGGCGCCGACATAAAATCCGACGATGAAACCTACTATCGGTAACAAGATCAGGAAGGCACGAAAGCCATAAAAACAAAATGCGATACCAAAGGCTAAAAGGACGACACCGACCAGGATTGTTACTAGCATATACTCCTCCGCATGATGAATTGATATGGAACTATTGAGAAATCTCCTTTGTTGAGCCAGTGTTTATTATATACCAGGAAATACTCGAATGATTGCCATCTAGTAATTGTACTTTCTGACCATAAAGTTAGGATCAAAATCTATTTTAAATTTTTAGAAAGGTTCAATACTGTATAATTGGTAAAGAATATCGAGATATCACCAATCCCCTTTTTATCAACTCTTAGCGACATTGTACAGGAGAATGGATAATTCTAGGCCATCTTGTTCCGTCTATTCGCATTATCCGAACGAAATACAGACTACAGGCTGCGTTTACTTTTGAATATCTTTAACCAAGTGGGTTAAATAATGGCAGGACGTATTATCCTTGAACGCTATCGTCTTGACGAAGAAATCGGTCAAGGTGGCATGGGCACCGTTTATCGTGCACACGATAACCTTCTCGATCGAGACGTGGCGGTCAAAGTGGTCAGTAAAGCGGGATTGGGGATTAAGGCTCGCGCTCGCTTACTGCGCGAAGCCAAATCTATCGCCAAGCTCAATCATCCCAATATAGTGATGGTTTTTGATGCGGGTTAGGTGGACGACTCTCCATTCATCGTGGAGGAATTAGTCGTTGGACGTTCGCTGCGCGATTACCACCCTGCAAATCTTGAAGAGATCCTGGTAATCATCCGCCAGGTGTGTGCTGCACTCGAACATGCGCATGTAAATGGGATCATCCACCGGGACTTGAAGCCTGAAAATGTCATTATCATAGCCGATGGCAAGGCAAAATTGATGGATTTCAGCCTTGCATATTCAAAGACGACGACATTATCCGATGAGGAGGTGTTTTCCGGTACACTGTATTATCTTTCCCCGGAACAAGCCCTAGGTCAAGAAGTTGACCATCGGGCGGACCTATATTCTCTGGGCGTGATGTCTTACGAACTTGTCACGGGTCAACTCCCTTTCACCGGAGACAATGCCCTGGACCTGATCAATCAACATCTGCATGGATCTGTCACTCCCCCTCGCGAACTTGCTCCTGAGATACCATCATTATTGGATATCTTAATCTTACGATTATTGGCAAAATCACCAGAAGAACGACCAAAATCCGCAGCTGAAGTATCAGAAATGCTGGGTGGAATCAAGGTTACCGAGACCCCATCGCCTGAAACGATTAAAGCTGTAACCCATTCACCTCCTGAAATTGATGTATTACCTTATCGCCCGGCTTTCTTAGACGAAGCGGGTGATAAAAGTGAATTAAAAGCCGAAAATTTCATTCGTCGCCAACAAGAGCTGGATCAACTTAATATTTTTCTCGATCAAGCTAGGACCGGTGAAGGAAAAGTGGTTTTCATCAGCGGGGAGGCAGGAAGTGGTAAGACAGCCCTGATGCAGGCATTTGCTCACCGTGCACAAGGATCTTATTCAGATTTAATTGTCGCCTGGGGGAATTGCAATGCTTACTCGGGCGTTGGACAACCCTTCCTGCCTTTCCAAGATGTTTTTTCTATGTTAACAGGCGATGTTGAATCCAAATGGGCGGTGGGAGACATCAGTCGCGATGCAGCGAAACGTATGTGGGAACTAATGCCCACTACTGTGGAGACACTCGTAACACACGGTCCAGATTTAATCGGACGTATCGTGGTAGAAGAGGGGCTCTCTGCGCGCCTTGCGGGATTTAATGCGAGTGGAACGGCCTGGATTGAAAGAATAAATGTCTTGAGTAAACGCTCTCAAGTCTATGGACAGGAGATGCAGCAATCTCAACTTTTCGAACAATGTGTCTCTGTATTGCAAATAATATCTGCGAAACATCCCTTAATTCTCGTTCTGGATGACCTGCAATGGGCGGATACAGCCTCTCGTAGTTTGCTGTTCCATCTTGGACGGCGAGTGGGAGGCAGCCGCATTCTAGTTGTTGGAGTTTATCGGTCCCATGATATTGCCCAAGGTCGTGACAGTGCCCGCCACCCGTTGGAGACGATGATCCATGAGTTTAAGCGCCTGTTTGGTGATAATGTAATAGATTTAGATGGTATCTCTGCAGAAGAGAACCGCATATTTGTTGACACATACCTTGACCAGGAACCAAATCAATTAGGGGATGATTTTCGCCAGACACTGTTCGAGCATACTCGTGGGCATGCATTGTTTATCGTAGAACTGCTTCGGGGTATGCAAGAGCGCGGTGATTTGATCCTGAACGAAAAGGGCATGTGGACCATCGGTCATCAACTGGAGTGGAGTACCTTACCTGCCCAATTAGAAGGGATAATCGCTGAGCGGGTGAGCTGGTTAGAACAACCTCTTCGAGAACTGCTAGATGTAGCGAGCGTTGAAGGCAAGACTTTCACCTTAGAGGTGATCGCAGGTGTGCAGAATTCCGAGAAGCGAGAGATATTGAGAGACTTATCGCAGGAGCTGGTCAAACACCATCAATTGCTGCGTGAAAGAGGGGAAACCAACATTGGTGATCTACGAATCTCACGTTTTGAATTTATCCATTTGATGTACCAAAGTTTCATTTACAAGCAGCTTGGTGATGCAGAAAGGCTTTTACTGCACGAACGCATCGCTGAACAATTAGAGGGAATTTATCGCGGACACCTAGAGGAGATCGCTGTTTCTCTTGCCCACCATTACGAGATAGTTGGGAATAAGGCTAGAACCACTGAATTTTTGCTAATCGCGGGGGAAAGGGCGTTAAAGCAATTTGCATATCGAGAGGCGATTGAGCTTTTAAGTAGAGCTTTAATCCTGCTGCATGAAGTAAAACCAGAATTTCCTGATTATGAACAAGATGAAAAACCTGAGCCGTTAACCCGAGCCAGGATACATAGTCGCTTGGGGCTGGCAAATATCGGCTTAGGGAGTTTATCGTTAGGCCGCAGCCAACTTTCGAAAGCGCTCACTTTATTGGATAGAACTCTGCCGGATACATTGTTTAAGCTCACAACTGGACTACTCAGGCAGTTTGTATTGCAGACCTTACACAGGATTGGACCAGTTCTTTTCATTAGGAAAGTAACCGCCTCCCAACGTAGAGCTTTACTTGAGGCTGTTCGTATTTATGCTCAGTTGGGCACAATATTTTATCTATCGAATGAAAGATTGATCGCAATTTACAGTGCCTTGCGCAGCTTGAATTTAGCGGAAAGAGCGGGATCGTCTCCTGAATTGGCTGAAGCATACGCCCGAATGACAGTTGGGGCTGGATTAATCCCCCTCAAATTTCTAGCAGACATTTATTCCCGTCGAGCAGTCGATGTCGCTGAAGAGGTGCGATTACCCGGTACCATTGGAACAGTAGCAATGGTGACAAGCGTCTACAAAGGGGGATTAGGGCAATGGGCTGAAGCTCGGCCTGAGTTAGAGAAGGCGTTAAAGATCTTCGATGAATTAGGGGATCTCAGGCAGTGGGGCGAATGTCTTAGTATTATGGCGGTAAATGATATTCTTGAAGGAGACTATTCAAAAAGCACGGAAGCGTATGATCTGTTGATGCGTTCCGCCCGGGGGCGAAACAATTCACTCCAACAAGTATGGAGTTTAGAATGGGCAGCACTGGTTGCATATCGCCGAGGAAGAAATTCTGCGTCAGTAAACTTGATAAAAGAAGCCCTGGATATGCTAGCGGATAACAGTGATACTTCAGTGGAATTTGATTTGTATGGACTCCTTGCATCAGCATACACACGCCGAGGGAAACTGGAAGCTGGGCTCACCGCCGCAGAAACGGCCTCAGTGAAAATCGGTCAGTCCTCACCAAATTTGTACTCAAATTTTATTGGCTTTTCGGGAATTGCAGAAGTGTCTATGAAGCTAGTCGAGAGAACCTCAGATGACGCTCGCCTCAGGGAGGAGAGGAATTCCGCGATAAATAATCTTCGTCAAACCTGTAAGGATTTACATCGATTTAGCCGAGTCTTTCCGGTCGGAGCTCCAGCAGCTTATTACTATCTAGGGCATTTTCATCGGTTGAATGGGAACCGTCAAAAAGCGATAGCCGCCTGGCAAAGGAGTCATCGTCAGGCTGAACATTTGGGCATGCCATACGAACTCGGGTTAGCTTCTTTAGAACTTGGAAAACATCTTTCCCAAGGGGATCTGAATAGGGATAAACATTTAATAAAGTCAATAGAAGAATTTTCCAAAATAGGAGCTCAATTTGATTTGCAGTGCGCGAAAGAAATAAGAGGCTAAAGGAGAGAGATGCAACTGGAAGGTTCTTATCCCGATGTTCAGCGAAAATTGAAGGCTGTACTCGAGATCATTCGCATCATCACTCCTATCTATGCCTTCATAGGCGTAGTGATTGGCCAGTGGTTGGCATACCAGACAATTGAACCTCCTCTCCGGCATACACTCCTGGGGGGTATGATGATATTCTGTATGTTTGCATTTGGAAATAGTTCAAATGACTTGCTTGACATTGAGGCGGATTCTGTTTCTAATGTTAAACGTCCATTAATTCTGGGAACACTTACCAAATCAGAAGTAATCATCCTTGCTTTATCCTTTGGGGGTTTCACATTGCTGTTTGGCGGGTTGGGGGGGATTCAGGCTTTTTTTGTCGGGCTCGTCGGACTATTGCTGGTCACATTTTATAATCTTTATCTCAAGAAGGTTCTTCTTATTGGGAACATGTCCATTGCAGTTTGGGGGATCATACCCATTGCCTTGATTCCAATCGTCGTTGGGATATGGCATTGGAAGCTCTGGGTTATCATTCTATGTCTCTTCACTATGATTCTTGGGAATGAGATATTATCCGGAATCCCGGATATGGAAGGGGATAAGCTGTCTGGTCGAAATACGTTTGCCACAAAAATTGGCTACCAAAGATCCTTCCTTGTTGGGGGAAGCATAATTTTGGCTGCATTTCTGATTTTGGGCACATCTTTTTTGTTCCTCCAGAATCCTTTATTCTTTACCTTGACTTTTTGGGGAATACTATTTACTTCAATAATGGTAGCGGGCATTGACCTTTCTAAAAATAATAAGCGGTTTGGGAAATCACGCTCCCAAAAGAGGATAGTGGCTATAGCATTTATGTTGACGGTGATCGTACTGTCAATTTCTAGTTAGGATCACAGTCGGGGGCAAGATATGAGGGTATTAAAAAGGCAGTAATATCAGCATATGACGTCCACACTATGGGGGTGATGGGCATCTCAATCTGAAACCAAAATGATTTAATTTTCTAAAAACTTAAATTCTCGAATTGGGGAAGTGTATTAAATCATGAATACGACCGGCACCAATCCTTATCTTACTTGTTCGTGGAGGTGCCGGTCAATAATTATTTAAACAATGATAGTGTTAGATCCTGTTTTCCGGAGCTTCTACCACAAAGGTGCGGTTTGAGTTGAGCTGGAAGACGAATCCAACAAAACCGAGAACCAACCATCCAATCAGCCAGAACCATGAATCCTGTATGACTTCCTGAACTGGATTTCCACCCAGGTCTTCAAACTGGATCCTATTGAAGAGCAGAAGTATGCCGGTCAGGATGGCTGTTGCTCCACCAAACGCGGTTATGAATTCGAGGACTGGTTTTTGGATGTTGAATGCCAGGACAACGAATGCCACTATCACTGCCATTGCCAATCCGACGAGTGTCGCGACCAGGCCTGGATCCAAGAACAAAAGCATAAAACCGAATCCCAAAAAGTAGCCAAAGGTTGCTGATAGTAGAGCAACCCCAACTATATAGAAGAGATACGATAGAACAGCAAATATCAAACCGACGATGAACCCGACAACCCAACCTGTTATGGTGGCCAGGAAAGCATCGCCGAATAAGGCTGTCGTGGCAGTTGCTCCTAATGCGAATCCAGCGAAGAAGCCCCATATTGGCAAGAGGATCAAGAACAAACGGTAGCCATACAAGAGCGCCAATAGGCCGACAAGTATAGCCAATATGGCTGTACAAATTAATTGGAATGTCATGAGTTTCTCCTTTATGAAAAAAAATGATTTGGTTCCTTCTTTCACTAATAACACCATGCAAGATATGGGGTTACGCAGGATTTTGATGTCGCTCCACATCATATTAAATTGGAATTGACATCAGTTTATGGTTATATCCTCGAGATAACAACAGGGGTCTGAGAGGAGTTTGCTTGTGGGCAACAAAATGTTTCACGTCTGGGAAGTGATGATTTCACTATTGATCATGGTGGGATTATTGGCTGCTTGTGGCAGTGGGGAGACACCAGTGAGCTCAAGCCAGGATCCAGAATTGACAGAAAATGAATGGCGGCTGGTTTCCATCAACGATGAAATTGTCAGCGAAGAAGAGATTGTAACGTTAGCATTTGGTGGTCTGGGGAATGCCCTCGGTTCTACTGGCTGTAATCTTTATTCAGCGACTTATGCGATTGGGAGTGATGGAGTACTCAATTTTCATCCAAGTGTGTCCACCTCATTTGAATGTTCGAATGAGCTGCGATTACAGGAAGAAGCCATGTTATTAGTGATGTCGTCTACATCGAATTATGTGATCGAAGGCGAACAATTAAAAATCACCAATCCAAATGCGGAGCAGAGAGCGACATTCGAGAAACTGGAACCTTTGCAGTTAGAGGGAACTGATTGGGTTCTGGACGCCTATAATGACGGTGGAGGGGCTTTTGTCAATCTCATAGAAGGCACTCAAATCACGGCCGAGTTTGGTGAAGATGGGAGCCTGAGTGGGTCAGCTGGTTGCAACACATATAACACGACTTACCAGGTGGAGGGTAGGAACATCACCATCGAACCAGTCGCCTTAACCCAAATGCTTTGCGCTGAACCAGAAGGCGCAATGGATCAAGAGGCAAAATACCTTCAAGCATTGAGTACAGCAGCGACATTTCGCAATTTTAATATCGCCTTAAATCTATTTGATGCAGATCGTCAAATTGCCGCCGGGTATTTTGCGAGTGATCTCGTCGAAACTCCTTGATCGCGCCGCTCAAAAAATCCAATAGTTAAACTGAAAATGAAGTCCTTATTAGAACCGCCGCGCAGGCGGTCTTATTTATTCGCCGCCTCCACAGCTGATTTCGGAAAGGTTGAAATTCTCAGCTTGTTGTGTGCTCGGATTCACCCACCATAATCTCTGCCCAACAGCACGAAGAAGAACAGGGTAGTCTGGCAATGTGTCTATTGAAATTGCACACCACTCCTGATCTCCTGTTGGCAGCCAGTACCAATCGGTTCCCTCGCCATTCTGCGATAAAAAGCTTCCATCGGGAAGAATTTGCAGACCTGGGAAGTATGTAAAAGATGGATCTTCAACCGGCAAACTGGGAAGTGGAATGTTTTCCCAGGTTAATCCAGAATCCTGGGTTTTTCGATAAGGCTGTTGTGATGTCCCAGAATCAGACAATGCGATTGAGCTGGAAACAATAGCTGCTTCTCCATCAGCAAATGCTGCCAGTTGATTTGGGGGTGGTGCGCGCAGCTCGGCAGGTGGTTTGATGTCCTGCCAGGTTTCTCCATCGTCAAACGAGACTAACACACTTTGAGGCAGCGGTGAGCCCATACCGGGAATGCTGAAAGGTGCCGGTCCCCAGCGCAGGCAAGGGCCAAATGCTGGGCAGCTCAATACTCCTGGTTCCCAGGTTTGCCCACCATCAAGAGCCTCCTGTACATAAACCGGATTCTGGGAATCAGTGGATTGAGCTGATTTTGAGAATAGCGCCTCGATTGAGCCATCGCCATCAATCCAAAATCCACCGAAATCTTCGCTTGTTCTATCTGAGGGATGTGGGATGAGTTGCCATGTCGTGCCGCCGTCATGCGTGCTGAAGCCCATATAGAAGACAGGCGGTGCGCCATATGCCTGATGAGCCGTGGTGAATACCCCATAAAAGCTGGCGCTATTTAGCGGGTCCAGAGTGACAGATAAACATGCCATTGGAAACGCTGGATCGTTATCGTAGATGCTGTATCCATTACTTTCAGCCACAGCGGCTACTCCACTCGTGGAAACCGTTTCCCAAGATTGGCCTCCGTCAGTACTGTGACGAATCTCCTGGGAGGCGCAGTAAGCTAATCGTTCCTCATTGAGAGGATCAACTGACACTATCCGGTTGTTGAGATCTGCACTGGGTGAGATCCAAATCAATTGTTCATCGACGATTTGGCTGACTTGAGTCTGGTTCGACGTGGGTGTTGGATCCACTGTGACTTCTTGAGATGGAGTGCTGATGCCGGTGGGTGAGGGAGGCGATGGTATATTTGGGGTCGGTGTTGGAGAATGGCTGGCAGGTGGGTTGAGCCCTTGGGGATCAGCGCAGGAGGTCAAGAATGCGAGGATGACAACAGCGGAATATAAGAAAACCTTATTGATCATTTGGTTTATTATGGGAAACCTTATGCTTATGGAACGATGGAAATGAGTGATTATCCTAAAGACGCTGGTTAACGGACTGAAGTTCCCAAAATTGATTATAGACTAAATTGGATCTCTTGAAGCAAATTGAGTTGACAAGCGGGTTAATTAAATCTATTATCACGGTGGGATGAGTACCCGGCAGATAATTAACTAGGGTCACAGCTGGGTTGAGCCCTTGGGGATCAGCGCAGGAGGTCAAGAATGCGAGGATGACAACAGCGGAATATAAGAAAACCTTATTGATC
>PVMS01133852.1_pt1 | contig 10819 bp, 9 predicted proteins | sample 1853461 | NCBI WGS metagenome assembly PVMS01 (sample SAMN08582032, study PRJNA380276) | Marine sediment metagenome, whole genome shotgun sequencing project. | isolation source: ocean sediment barecode stripped | collected 2017
GAACCGCTCGATAGTCCGTACACCGCTGTCAGCATCCACCTGATCGCGCTCCATGTGGGGGTGGGATGGCTTCAATCAATAATGAATAATGATTGCCAGTGAATCATGAATATTGAAATTTTGGACTTCATTTCATTATTCATGATTCACTGGCAGTCATTATTCATAATTAAGAGCGACATCAACCACATGGAGCGCATCACGTGGATTCTGACAGCGGTGTACGGACTATCGAGCGGTTCATTCTCGAACGGGAAAAGGAAGTTCCCGATGCTACGGGTGAACTGTCCACCCTGCTTTACGATCTGTGCCTGGCGGCCAAGGTCATCGCCGCGGCGATTCGGCGGGCAGGGTTGGTCGACATCCTCGGCTCGGCCGGCAACGTCAACGTGCAGGGCGAGGAACAGCAGAAGCTCGACGTATTTGCCAACGAGGCCATCAAGAACGCCATGGGGCACACCGGCCGGGTGGCCGGGATGGCGTCCGAAGAAGACGAAGGGCCCATCCCGATTCCACCCGATTGGCCGATAGGTGGGTATACGGTTCTGTTCGATCCCCTCGACGGGTCCTCCAACATCGACAGCAATTCCTCGGTGGGGACCATCTTCAGCATCTATCGCCGGGTGTCGCAGGAAGGCCAGGCCACGCTCGAGGATCTGCTGCAGCCAGGCCGGGAGCAGGTTGCCGCCGGTTACGTGATGTACGGCTCCAGTACCATGCTGGTGTACACCACCGGCCAGGGCGTTCACGGATTCACCCTCGATCCCACGATTGGCGAGTTCGTCTTGTCTCACGAAACCATCAAGATTCCGGCGGTCGGCAAGTACTACAGTGTCAACGAGAGCAATTTTGCGCGCTGGGATCGCGGCATCCAGACGGCCGTCCGCGGATTCCACGGCGATCTTCCTGAGCGCATTGCCGGGAAGAACAGTCGTTACATCGGGTCATTCGTGGCTGACTTCCATCGTAACCTGATCAATGGCGGGGTGTTCATGTACCCGGCAGACAGCAAGAACGTCAACGGCAAGTTACGGCTGCTGTACGAGGCCAATCCGATGGCGTTTCTGGTCGAACAAGCCGGGGGCGCCGCTACCGACGGCGTAACCCGTATTCTCGACTTAGTGCCTGAGTCGCTTCACCAGCGAACCCCGCTGGTCATCGGGTCGCTCGACGACGTGGAGTGGGTCAGGACTGTACTAACTGAAGAACGCTCCTGATGGCGGATGACGCCGTGGGGAAGCCGGTCTACGGACCGGAGGACCGCGGGGAGCCTGATCCAGGGGCGCCCGGGGTTTTTCCCTACACGCGGGGCGTCTACCCCACCATGTATACCACCCGTCCGTGGACCATGCGGCAGTATGCCGGGTTCGGCACGGCTGAAGAAACCAACGCGCGGTTCCGTCGCTTGCTCGACGCGGGGCAGACCGGACTGTCTACCGCCTTCGATCTCCCGACCCAAATGGGGTTCGACTCGGATCATCAGTTGGCCGTTGGGGAGGTTGGCCGAGTCGGTGTGGCCATCGATACGGTCGACGACATGGCGGTGTTGTTCCACGGCATCCCGCTCGATCAGGTGTCAACCTCGATGACCATCAACGCCACAGCCGCGATCCTCCTGGCCATGTACGTAGTAGTGGGCGAGGAACACGGTGTGCAGCGGACGGCGCTCCGAGGGACAGTGCAGAACGACATCCTGAAGGAGTACGTTGCGCGGGGCACGTACATCTACCCCGCCGAACCATCGCTCCGGCTGGTGACTGACTTGTTCCGATTCGTCAGCGCTGAGGACATGCAGTTCAATCCCATCTCCATCAGCGGCTACCACATGCGTGAGGCGGGTGCAACCGCGGTAGAGGAGGTGGCGTTCACCCTGGCGAACGCTTTGGAGTACGTCCAGCGTGCGCTCGACGCGGGTGTGCCGCTAGCCGCTTTTGGCCCGCGCCTTTCCTTTTTCTTCGCCGCCCACAACGACCTGTTCGAAGAGGCGGCCAAGTTCCGGGCGGCTCGGCGGCTGTGGGCCCTGCTGGTGCGCGAGCGATTCGACGCCGACGATAAAACCGCCCGGCTACGCTTTCACACCCAAACCGGCGGTGTCACGCTGCAGGCACAACAACCGCTGAACAACGTTGCCCGGGTAACGGTACAGGCACTGGCCGCGGTTCTGGGCGGAACCCAGTCGTTACACACTTGCAGTTACGACGAGGCGCTGACACTGCCCACGGCAGAAGCGGCAACTCTGGCGCTGCGAACGCAACAGATCCTGGCAAATGAATCGGGGATACCCGATACCGTCGACCCGCTGGGTGGGAGCTACTACGTCGAACACCTGACGGACACCATCGAAGGGGATGCCCGGGCGCTCATCGAGGAAGTCGACGCTCTCGGCGGAGCGGCGTGCGCCATCGAGCAGGGCTTCTTCCAGGAGGCCATAGCCCGTAGTGCCTACCAACAGCTCAAACGGCAGGAGTCGGGAGACGCGATTGTCGTGGGTGTGAACCGGTTCACCGACGACGAACCACCACCGGTCATCGGCAGTCCGGATTTTCATGAACTGGCGAGACGCCAGCAGGCCCGGCTCGACAAAACAAAGGAAACGCGCAACGCTGCGTCGGTCGCCTCGACGCTCAACAAGTTGAAGGCCGCGGCGGAGGGGACGGAAGCGCTGATGCCGCCCATCCTGGAGGCGGTTCGGGTGCGCGCCACCCTGGGCGAGATGAGCGACGTCCTGCGCGATGTGTGGGGTGTCTACCGATCCGGCTAGGGGCCGACGTGCTACTCCTGCACGTGGCGCTCCATCAGCCACAGCACGCGCGGATCGATAACGATGCGGCGCGGCGCCTGCGGAAAGTCCGCTAACACGACCTCCGTTTCCGAACCGTCGACATCGACGGTGATGATTCTGTCGTCGATGGCCAGCTCCAGTCCGGGCAACCGGAAGGCGTCTCCGCGTTGTTGCTGGGTGATCCTCAGCGTCAGTTCCCCGGACGCCGCATCGTGTGACCAATCCACGAATACGCGCGGGTAACGCGGTTGGTGGAGTGCCTGGTCGAAATACCACCCGAGATCCTGTCCCGATACTTCCTCCATGACCCCGATGAAGTCGGCGGTGACAACCGTGCCGTTGCGGTATTGGGCGTAGTAGGCCCTGAGGCCCGCGAAGAAAGCCGAATCGCCCACGACAGCCCGCAGGCTGTGCAGTGTCCAGGCGCCCTTTTGGTAATTGTTGCTGTTGAGCAACGTCAGCAGATTGTCCGGCAGCGTGTCCGCCAGAATGGGCGCAATCGAAGTGAGCGAGGAAACGACCCTGGCGCGCGCCAGGTCCATGGCCTGGTAGAAGGCGTTGGGCCCGTTGGCATGGCCCAGCCACAGGGCGGCGAGATAGACGGAAAAACCCTCTGACAGCCACAAGTGGTTCCAGTCCCGCGGGGTAACGGCATCACCGAACCACTGGTGGGCAGTTTCGTGGGCCACCGTCTCTTCGGATAGCCGACGTTCGCCAATGGCCTCGGAGCTGTAGAAGATGGCCGTGGCGTTTTCCATGCCACCGAAGATGGTCGACGATTCCACGTGGGCCAGGCTGCCGTACGGAAACGGGCCAATGAGGTCACTGAAATAATCCACCATGCTGCCGACCCGCCTAAAAGGTCCTCTCATGGCCCAGGCAGAGTCCGCCGGGTAGGTCCACACTGAAAGAGGAACGCACTTCTGGGCGCACGCTGCATCAGGGAGGTTGGTAATACTGAACTCGCTGGCGCCGATGACCATGGTGTAGACCGGGATATCCGCGCCCTCGCGGTAGGTCCACCGGACCCGGCCCGTCTCCAGCGTGTCCACGCTCTCCAGCGACCCATTGGCGATGACGTCCAGCGAAGCCGCCGCATCGACGACGAACGTCACGGTGGCTTTGTCGGACGGATGGTCCTGGGCCGGGAACCAGCGCCGGGCCCGATTGGGCCAGTTGTCGGCAAAGTACCTCGATGCCCCGCCGGGGTGTTCGATGATCAGGCCGTCGAGTACCTCGCCACGATAATAGATGGTGGTGTAGACCGTGTCCCCGCGCTCCCCGCCGTGATGGATGATGACCGCGTTGGCGTCCCGGTCCCAAATGATGTCTCTCGTCTCCCCGATGGTGGCCCGGGTGACCTCCATTGTGCTGTCGAGATCTATGTGCAACGGGTCGGATCCCCGGAGCAGCCAGGTGGTCGTTACTCGACCCTCCAGGGTGCGCCCCGTGTCCGGGAGGACGACTCCGATGCGGTAGTGCAGGGCATCGTGGAGCGGGACAGGACCCCCGGGGTCGAGCGGGGCACTCTGCAATACCATGAGAAGGGTGAGCATAACGTCCTTTGCCGGGCCGGCATGGGTCGCGGTGTATCTTACTGCCGGGAGTCGGTTAGAATCTGATCTTGGTACCGCGCCTGAGAAGCTTACATGATCTTGTTGCTGCTGAGTATTGCCACATTGTTGCTGGGCCCCTGGCTCTACCGTCTGTGGAGTCGCGGCCATGCCCTGGCGTCGGTGGTCGACGGCTTCGTGTTCGTGGCCATCTCCGGCATGGTGCTGTTTCTCATTCTTCCCGGGTCGGTCGAAAACGGCGGCTGGTACGCTCTCGCATGGGCGGTGGCCGGCGCTCTGGGTCCGACACTGTCGGAACGCGCATTCCGCGGCAGCGAGCACCAGTTCCACAACGTCGCGCTGGTACTCGGTCTGGTTGGGATCACCTTCCACGGTGTGCTCGATGGCGCGGCGTTGGCGGATGGCGGACAGACCGCGGGCACGTTCTTGCCGCTGGCTGTGATCCTGCACCGGTTCCCGGTCGGGCTCGCCATATGGTGGCTGGTGCGACCCAAGTTTGGATTGCGCCCGGCAGCGGCCGTGATGGCTCTGGTCATCATCAGCACTATCCTCGGCTACTCCATCGGCGGGGTCATGCTGGAACACGCGTCGCTGCGTGCCGTGGCCTGGTTCGAGGCCTTCGTGGCCGGCGCGTTGGTTCACGTGGTGGCCCACCGGCATCAGCACGAGGCGACTCGTGGGGTCAAGGAACGCAGACTGGAAGGGGTGGGGGCGCTGAGCGGGTTGGCGCTTCTCGTTTTCCTGCTGCTTACGGAAACGGCAGTCGTGACCTCGCCGCCCCAAATGGCAACGGCCTTTCTCGGCCTTGCGCTGGAGAGCGCACCAGCGCTCCTGCTGGCGTACCTGATGGCTGGGTTCATGAGCGTGTTGCTGCCGCGATCATCCATAGAGTGGATGCGCCGGGGATCAGCCGGGATGCAGGCCCTCCGGGGGATGACCGTCGGGCTCCCCCTGCCGATCTGTTCCTGCGGGGTGGTACCCCTTTACCGGACCCTGATCAAGCGCGGAGCTCCAATGACGGCTGCCATGGCGTTTCTCGTGGCCACGCCTGAACTCGGTCTCGACGCCATTTTTCTTTCGATACCCCTGCTCGGTGGGACCATGACGGTTGTTCGAGTGCTTGGCGCGGTGATCGTGGCGTTGAGCGCGGGGGGGTTGGTGGCCAAGCTTAGCGCGGGAATCCCCAGCCGGTCATTGCCACAGAATGAAGCCGATGAGGACACCGCTGGGGCCGGTGTCCTCGGTACCATTGGTCGCTCCATCAGGATTGGATTCGGTGAGGTGGTGGACCACACGGCGCCGTGGATCATCTTGGGCCTGCTCATCGCAGCAGTGGCCACTCCGATGGTGGAAACCGGGCTGCTGGGGCGCATCCCACGAGGCCTCGACGTCGTGTTCTTCGCCGTGATTGGTATGCCGATTTACGTCTGCGCGGCGGCGGCTACCCCGCTGGTGGCGGTACTGTTGGCCGGTGGTGTGTCGCCGGGCGCGGCCCTGGCGTTTCTCCTTACCGGGCCCGCCACCAACGTGACGACGTTCGGCGTCCTGGCCCAACTCCACGGCCGGCGGACCGCGCTGACCTTCAGCCTGACCATCATCGGGTTGTCGCTGCTACTGGGGTGGATCGTCAACGCGGTCATTCCCCAGGTGTCGGGCCTGCCGGTTGCGGAAATGACGCCCGAAGGCGCTTCCCTTCTCCAAATGGCCGCCTTGGGTATCCTCCTGTTGGCGATACTTTCGTCGGTGGTGCGCCGTGGAGCAAGGGCGTTCGTGGGAGAGATCGTCTTTCTGGCGGCTACACCCGCTCCCGCCAAGTCCCATTCGCACTGAGTACACCTTGAATCCGTGGCGGCGTGACACTAAGATTTTGCGCCGTTTGGATCGATCAGCCTGGGATCAGAATGCCAACTTATGAGTATCGGTGCTCCGCGGGGCACACGTTCGAGAAACTCGAGAAAATCAGCGCTGAACCGTCCAAAGAGTGCCCGGAGTGCGGAGCGCCGGCCACGCGGTTGATCTCTGGGGGAGCGGGTCTGGTCTTCAAGGGGAGCGGCTTCTACATCACCGACTACGGCAAAGACGGCAAGGGTCCCCGGAAGGCCGAGGAAGGTTCGAAGCCAGAGCCCAAAGCCAAGGAAAAGGGCAAGGGCAAGAGCTCCGAGACCAAGACCGGCGGGGACTCCTCGACCTCCTCTTCTTCATCCTCATCGTCGTCTTCATCCTCGTCGTCCGGCTCGTCCTCCGGTGAGTGATGCCCTGCACGCCGAGCTGGCCCGGGTAGCGCGGGAGCTCGGTGCCGAGGACGTCAGTTTTGTTCTGGAGCGGCCCCGGGAGGCGTCCCATGGGGATCTGGCCACCAACCTGGCGATGTTGCTTGCCAAACAGCTCAAGTCCAACCCGCGAGCTTTGGCCGAGCAGATCGTCTCCCGGTTGGAGCTCGATCCGTCACTCGTTTCCAAGACGGAGATCGCCGGCCCGGGGTTCATCAACTTCTGGCTGGCTGACGAGCAACTGATCGAAGCCCTGCGCACCATCATCGACCGGGGCGCGGATTACGGCCGTAGCGAGGTGGAGAAACCTCTGTCATGGAACGTCGAGTTCGTGTCGGCCAATCCGACGGGTCCGCTGCACGTTGGTCACGGGCGTGGCGCCGCGCTGGGCGACGCCATCGCGTCGCTGTTGGAATGGCGAGGACACACGGTAACTCGTGAATTCTACGTCAACGACGCCGGCAGTCAGATCGACAAACTTGCCCTCAGCCTTTGGGCCCGGGTGCAACAGGCGGCCGGCGGCAAGGCGCCGATCCCGGATGGCGGCTACCATGGTCAGTACCTGGCCGACATGGCCTCCGAAATTCTGGAACGCGAAGGTCAGGAGTTTGCGGAGTTACCGGAAGAGGAGGGTGTGGCACGGTGCCGGGAGCTTGCGGTTAGCGCCCAGAGAGACGAGCAGGACAGCGACCTCCTGGCGTTTGGCGTGCGCTTCGACACGGTGACCTCCGAGCAGCAGTTGTACCGTGACGGCCGGGTCGATGCGGCACTCGAATTATTGACGGAGCGCGATCTGACCTACGAAGCGGATGGGGCGTTGTGGCTCAAGTCTTCCCAGTTCGGCGACGACCAGAACCGCGTGCTGCGAAAGCAGGATGGCAATCTGACCTATTTCGTGCCCGACCTGGCGTACCACATGGAAAAGCACGACCGCGGCTTCGATCGGGTCATCGACGTGTGGGGCGCCGATCACCACGGGTACATTCCCCGCATGCGCGCTGCGCTGCGTGCCTTGGAGTACGCCGACCGCTTCTTCGACGTGGCCTTGGTTCAGTTGGTGAAGATCATCCGCGGCGGCGAAGAGGTGAAGATGTCGAAGCGCTCCGGCGACTTCGTGACGTTGCACGATCTGGTGGAGGAAGTCGGTGTCGACGCCGCTCGTTATTTCTTTCTGATGCGGCGCGGGGATTCGCAACTCAACTTCGACGTCGATCTGGCCAAGAGCCAGACGGACGAGAACCCCGTGTTTTACGTGCAAATGGCCCACGCCCGGATGAGCGGTATCTTCAGGGTGGCGGGGATCGATCCGGACACAGTGTCGCCCGATGTCAGTTTGGAAGATTTCCCCGCCCAGGAAGGCATCGACCTTCTCAAGAAACTGGCGGCCTTTCCCTCGATTGCAGCCCGGGCGGCCCGCGAATTGGAGCCGCACCGGATCGCCAGCTACCTCGAGGATGTCGCTCGCGCCACGCACTCGTGGTACCACCACTGCCGGGTTCTGGGAGCGCCTCCGGCGGTGGAGCGCGCCCGGTTGGCTCTGGCCCGCGCCGCGCGAATCACTCTCGCCAACGGTTTGACCCTACTCGGCCTTTCTGCGCCTGATCGGATGTGACGTCATGACGCTTCTCGTGGTGGGCAGTATCGCTCTCGACTCGGTGACAAACGCGTTCGGTGAAACCGCCGATGCCCTCGGCGGCTCGGCGGTGTTCTTTAGTGCGGCCGGGTCGCTGCTGAATCCGGTCAGTGTCGTCGGGGTCGTCGGTGACGACTACCCCATCGCTGAACTCGAGCGGTGGGTCGAGCGCGGAGTGGATTGGTCCGCGGTCGAGCACGCCGAAGGAGAGAGCTTCCGCTGGAAGGGCCGGTACTCGTACGATCTCCAGAACCGTGAAACGCTGGAGACACGGCTTGGCGTGTTTGCCGATTTTCAGCCGAAGATCTCCGAAAAACAACGCGATGCGCGGTACGTCTTCCTGGGTAACATCGACCCCGAACTGCAACTGGGGGTCCTCGACCAGGTGCGCAAGCCGGAGTTGGTGGCCTTCGACACGATGAACTACTGGATCCAGAGTAAGCGCGATACCCTGATGGATTTGATGAGCCGGATCGATATTCTGATGGTCAACGACAGCGAGGCCCGGGAACTGTCCGGTGACTGGAACATTTACCGGGCGGCACGATGGATCCTCGAGCAGGGCCCCTCGATGGCCGTCATCAAGCAGGGCGAATACGGAGCCGTTCTGGTCGACAAGGACAGCACGTTCTACATCCCTGCGTATCCCCTGGAAGAGATATTCGATCCCACCGGTGCCGGGGATGCCTTCGCGGGAGGGTTCATGGCCCACCTGGCCCGGACCGGCGACCTCTCATCACACAATATGCGCCGCGCCATGGTGTACGGATCCGCCATGGGGTCGTTCGCGGTGGAGGCGTTCTCAGTCAATCGTTTCCACGAGATTGGCCACCCCGAAGTAACCGAGCGGGTGCGCGCCTTCGGCGACCTGGTGCGATTCGACATTCAGCCTGAGCCTTAGGACTCTGTCCGGCATGACAGAGTCTTCTTCGTCCCCCGAGAGCAAGGCGACCAGCTATCGCGAGGCGGGCGTCGACCTCGCCGCCGCGGAAACCGCCAAACAACGGATCGCCCGCACGGTGGCCGGGACACGCACGCAGTGGGTCACCGGCGCCATCGGGGCGTTCGGCGGCATGGTGCGCGTCCCCGAGGGGTTCGCCGAGCCCACGCTCGTCATGAGTACCGACGGGGTGGGGACCAAGGTGTTGGTGGCGGAAGCGGCCGGGCGCTACGACACCGTGGGCGAGGACTAGGTCAACCACAGCGTCAACGACATCCTGGTTCACGGGGCCACACCGTTGGCGTTCATGGACTACATCGCCGGTGCCGATCTTGCCGTCGATACCATCGCCGACCTGGTTGAAGGTGTTGCCCGTGGATGCAGGGCACACGACATGGCGCTGACCGGTGGAGAAACGGCGCAGATGCCCGGTGTCTACCAGCCGGGTCATTTCGACTTGGCCGGTACCATCGTCGGAGTGACCGAACGCGGCAGCGCCATCCACGGCTACGCAATAGTCCCCGGCGATGTGCTCCTGGGCTACGCCTCCACCGGCCTCCACACCAACGGGTACACTCTGGCGCGCCGCATTCTGTTTCAGGACATGGGTCTCGCAGTCCACGATTCGTTGCCGGATACCGACGGCACAGTGGCCGACGCCTTGCTGGCCGTGCACCGCTCGTACTTCGCCGCTGTGCAACCGGTCATGGGTCACATGCACGGCATGGCGCACATCACGGGCGGTGGGATAGCGGGTAATCTGGTCCGCATATTGCCCAAAACGGCCAGTGCAGATGTGGATTCGGAGAGTTGGGACGTACCTCGGTTGTTCTCGATCCTGCAACAGAGTGGCGGGGTGGACGCGGCGGAGATGCGGGAAGTGTTCAACCTGGGCATCGGCTACATCGGCGTCCTGCCGGCCGATTCGGTGACGCGGGCGGTCGAAGCCGCCGAGGTCGCCGGAGTGAAAACGTGGGTCATCGGCGAGATCCGTACCGGACAGCAGGAGGTGCGGTTTACCAAGTAAGGAGACCGTATGCGCTGGTCGCGATTTGCCCTAGTGGGTCTGTATTTCGCCGTGGCATGCCCCACGGTGGGACTAGCGCAGAACAGCCAGTGTCAGCCCTTCACCGGCACCGAAGGGAACCTCTGCAACGCCGCGGTAGACGGTCTCACGATCTACCAACCAATCGTAGGACAGCTCATCAGCGGTGGCAATCCCGAACTCGGCCGAGTGGGCATGCTCGGCGGCTTGGGGCATTTTGCCGTGACCTTCAGGGTCAACGTTGCCCGGGTCACCTTGCCCAGCGACACCTACGACGGCTCCAGCAACGTCGTTCCGGCCGGCGACGAAGTAACTGCGCCCGAACCAACCATCGACGTGGCCGTGGGACTCTACGGCGGCATGAAGAACGGCCTTCTGGCAGTCGATCTGTTGGGGGCCGTGCAGCTCCTCCCCGGGAACGCCGATGACGTTACCATCGACCCCGACGCGCCACGCATCGGAGACGTGGCCCTCGGCTTTGGCGCCGGGGTGCGGCTCGGCATCGTGGGCAAGGACGACAGCCCGTTTGCCGCCACCGCGTCACTCATGTGGCGCAAGCTGCCGTCTTACCTGTA
>PVMS01080986.1_pt1 | contig 10818 bp, 11 predicted proteins | sample 1853461 | NCBI WGS metagenome assembly PVMS01 (sample SAMN08582032, study PRJNA380276) | Marine sediment metagenome, whole genome shotgun sequencing project. | isolation source: ocean sediment barecode stripped | collected 2017
AGCTCTTCGATGTGGAGACGAACCTGCTTCGGCTCGAGCGTCTCAAGCAGGTGACCGCGGAGGTTCCCGCACGATGACGCTGCTGGCGCGAGCGAATTCCGTCGGGAATCGGGTCGCCGAGTTCCTGCTGACCGGATCCACGGTGGATCTCGCCCGGCTGATGACGCTGCTGATGCTGCTGATGCACGGTCCCAAGGACTGGTACGTGCGGACACCTCTGATCCTGCTGTCGATCACGGGAATCCTCGTACACGCGGCGCGCTCGTCGCCCCATCTCTGGTTTACGATCGCCATGTTCGTACTCGCTCATGACATCGTCAACTGGGAGGGAGTCGACAACCACAAGTGGTTGATGGGTTGGTGGTGCATCGCCCTGGGTATGACGGCCCTCGCTCCTAGGGAACACGAATTGACGGTAATCAAGATCAACGCGCGTTTGCTTCTGGGGCTTTGCTTCGCGTTTGCAACGATCTGGAAGCTGGCTTCCGCGGATTACATGGACAGCACCTTCTTCAAGTTCGAGCTGCTCGCCGACTCCCGCTTTCGCGATACCGCGCACTACGTAGGCGGTGCAGAGACGGACGACCTGAAGGAGAATCACAAATTGCGGCGAGAGATCCGCAGGAGTTTTCGCAAGGACGCCGAGCCGGTGGACTCGGTCACGCTGAGCTCGGGCCCCCGGATCGACTTGCTGGCGACTGCGATCACCTGGTGGACGATCTTCATCGAGGGCGCGATCGCGCTGCTCTTCTTGTGGCCGGGCGATCGGCTGATCGCGATCCTTCGCACGATGGTGATCCTGGTGTTTGCAGCCACAACCTATCTCGTCGCCCCGGTTCTGGGATTTGGTTGGATGGTGATCGTGATGGGATTCACCCAGTGCCCGGAGCAGTACAAGAAGCTGCGGGCGAGCCTTCTGGTCGTACTCGGTCTCCTCTATATCTATCGATTGAAGCTGGGCCCTTTGTATACGAAGACTGCAGAGGTCGGCATTGACGAGATGCTCCGCTTCTTCTGAAGGCGAAAATTCCGATGTCCGTGATCGAATCGTTGTGGGGTAGCAAGTCATGGCTGGAAACGAGAGTCGAATGAAGTCAGTCAAGAAGGCGCTTTGGATTGCTCTGGGCTTTGCGGTGATTCTGCTCTGGAGTGCGATGGGCAAGAACACGTAGCCGGGAATAGGAGAAGGAATGACGGCACCGTGGAAGATTGATGGTGATCTGGTGCTCAGCTGCAACTGTGACGTCTTTTGCCCCTGTGTCATCTCACTCGGAAAGGCGGAGCCCACGCGAGGGGTTTGTCACACCTGGTGGGCGCTTCACATCGAGGAGGGCCACGCAGGAGACGAATCGCTCGACGAGCTGAATGCCGTGGTGCTGATGGACGTGCCGGGACCGCTCGCCGATGGCAAATGGGCGGTCGGTCTCTATATCGACGAGCGCGCGAGCGAGGCCGCCCGTCAGGCCCTCACGGATATTCTCTCCGGGCAGGCTGGGGGATCGACGGGGTGGTTCTCGATCATGGTTGAGAATTTTCTCGGCGTGAAACATGTGCCGATTCTCTTCGAGCAGAAAGACAAGGGCTGGCGGGTCGACATCCCCAAGATCATCGACGGCAGCATCGAGCCGATCGAAGGGGCGTCGAGCGGTGGCGTGACTGCGATTACCAACAGCAAGTACTGGATGGCGCCCGACATCACCGTATGTCAGAGCACGCGGAGCCGTCTTCGCGATTGGGGCCGCAACTGGGATCTCTCCGGGATGAGCGCCGAGTACGCCCGTATCAGCTGGGAAGGTCCGTGAGAACGCTGTAGGCCTCGCGGTAAGACGCGTCTCAATCGAGCCGCTTCAGACGTCGCCGAGCCGGCGGAACACCTCGTCGGCGCTGGACGACGAAGCGGTGTCGCCGGTCCCCGCGACTCGCGCCACCTCCCCCATCACGATGTTGCAAATGGCGACGGCGTCTTCTACGCGCCGCCGCTCCAGCTCCACGGGCATCAACTTTTCAAGCACGACTTCGAGCTGCTGGAGCGTGAGATTCTTGGCCTTCAGGCCGGCATCCTTGAGTGTGATGCGGAGGGTGCCGCGCGCCTCGAGCCGGTTGAAGTCGGTGTGGTGCTCGAGCCGCTCGGCAGCGAGATCGAAGAGATCTGTCGCCATCCGTCAGCTCCCCGCGATCACTTGGACCTCAGCGCGTCCACGCTCCAAATGCCCGACCCCCGAGTCGCGATGAAGAGGAAGACGAAGCAATACAGGACCGCTAGTTCCCCTCCATTGAGAAACGGCAGGAGATTCTCCGTGCCATGGGCCATCCAGTAGGCGGCGGCCATGAGTCCACTGCAGAGAAACGCCGCCCAGCGCGAAAAGAGACCGATCATGACGAAGGCACCACCCACGAGTTCGATGGGCCCCGCGACATAGATGACGAAGACGGGTATCCCGGGCGGCGGCCCGGATGGAAATTCGAAGAGTTTCTGCATGCCGTGCCATAGGAGCAGGAAACCTGTAACGATGCGCAGCAGCGCGTAGACGCTCGGCTGGTGGCGCTCCATGAAGCCCGTCATAAAAACCACCTTGTAGATAGCGATGATCCGCGAGCAGCGTAGCTCGCGCTTAGAATAAGGGTACCTGCTACCTTCGCCGCAGTGGGGGGATCCGCAAGCACGTCCGCGCTCCGTCGTTGAGAGAATTTCCGGCGGACAGAGTCGCCGGCCGGTACGTGCAGGCTCCACCAACGAGCAGGTGAAGGGTCCGGATGCGTATCGCCGTCTTGACAAACGTCCCGACGCCCTACCGCGCTCCGATCTTCGAGCGTATCGCAGCCGTACCGGGTGTGGACGCGCGGGTCTTTTTCGACTCCGCTTCCGGAGCCACTGTGGTGGACGACGAGCCCGCGTACCCGCACGAGCACCTGAAGTCTGCTTTCAGTGTGCGGCGTCGCAGCTACCAGGACGATCCACGGTTTGCCGAGCATGTCGCGATGCGCTTCGCCTTGGGTTACCTGCCGAGACTCGCGTCCTTTCGACCCGACGTGATCGTATCCGGCGAGTTCGGCTGGCGCACACTGAATGCCGCGACTTACGCCGTCTCGGCGCGAATCCCGCTGCTGGTGTGGTGGGAGGGAACCCGATTCACAGAGCGCAAAGCCGGTCCGCTGCGAAACCTGGTGCGCCGCGCGCTCCTTCGAGTCTCTTCGGGATTGTTGGGCTTTGGCCGCGTGAGTGTCGCGTATCTCGGAGACATCGCGAACGAGAAGACACCGATCTACTTCGTTCCTCAGTGCGTCGCGGATGACCAGATCGCGACAGCCACGGACCATTGGCGACTCCAGCGTGAGCAGATACGGGAGGAGCTCGGTATCCGCGGTGTCGCGTTGCTGTGTCTGAGTCGTCTCCTGCCTCATAAGGGGATTCCCCAGTATCTGGACGCACTGGAGCGGCTCGGAAAGGCGGTGCCAGAGGGTGCTTTCACAGCGCTCTTTGCGGGTGATGGTCCGGAAGCGCCGCTCGTCGCTCAGACCGCAGAGAAACTCGGGGGTGCAATCCGTGTGGTCGGAAGAGTCTCGCCCAGCGAACTGCCGCGGTTATTCGCTGCAAGCGACGTCCTCGTGTTTCCCACGCTCCGCGACTGCTGGGGGATGGTGGTCAATGAAGCCCTGGCGGCCGGTATCCCCGTGTTGGGTTCTCGATACGCCGGCGCTGCAGAGGAGCTGCTGGCGAGCGATGCCGTGGGTGCGGTGATCGATCCGCTGATTCCCAGCTCGTTGGACGAGGCGCTGCTGGCCGCCGTTCGCGAGCGCAAGTGGCAGAACACGTCGCCGTCCAGGCTGCGACAAGTGCTCGACGGGTACAGCTGCGAAGATGCCGCCGACGCAATTCTACAGGCAATCGAAACGTCGCTCGCGCGTTCGGGGGACCGCGCTCGCGTCTGATGTGAACCGGGGATCTCGGATTCGGACGCAGCCGTGGAAGCGCTGCTTTCGCGTTCCTATTCTACGTACCCCAGGCTTCGCAGCATCTCGAGCTCCGCTGGATCCGCACTGATTTTGCTCTGCTCGATCATTCGCCCGATCACCGGATCGTATGGAAAGATCGATGCGCCCATGTCGAGCACTTCGATCGCCGCGGCCCCTTCGCCCGCCGATGCGAGCTGATAAGCCGTTGCCGAATACTCGCTCGCAGGCACCCGATTGGGGTGGAGGTCGGAGAGCTTCTGCAGCAGATCTTTCGCCTCTTGGGCGTGCCCCGCGCGGGCGTGCGCCTCGAGCTTGACGAGCTCCAGTCCCCAGGAAGTCGTGGCGTCCGGATTGGCTTGCAGGCCTGCTTCGGCGGCGACAATGGCATCGTCGTAGACCGTATCCGCAAGGTCGACTCGCGCGTCCGCCAGATACTGTTGGGGTGGCTTCTCGCATCCGCATATAGAGACGATAAGTGCGAATGCACCAAGCAGTTTCACAGATTTGCTCCCAACCCTGGAGTTTGCCGTACACGCGAGATGTTCGAAGCCATCTTCACCACCTCGTTGCATTCTCAGGTGCTCCGGAGAGCGCCGAATGGTCTATTATAGCCGGTACGGAAAGTGCCCGAAGATCATTCGAATTTGTAGACAATCCGCTCTCCCAGGTGAGCCATTCGTCTCTTCTAGGGGTCCCAAGCTAGATCATGAAGGTACTCAGACATTGGCCGGCCGCTGCGGCCCTGATCGTCTTGTCCGCGTTCGGGGCCGGAGAAGCTCACGCCTACATCGGCCCGGGCGCCGGGTTTGCGTTGGGCGGGTCGATGTTGATTCTGCTGACCACCTTCGTGCTGGCGTTTGCCGTCATCCTCACCTGGCCGATCCGACTGGCGTACCGGCTGATCAAGGTGGGCAATCCCTACAAGAGGGCGATGACCAAGCGCGTGGTGATCCTGGGGTTCGACGGGATGGATCCCGGTCTGACCACCAAGTTCATGCGCGCGGGCCGCATGCCCAATTTCCAGAAGCTCGCCGAGCACGGCGTCTTCCGGCCACTCGATACGAGCGTGCCGTCGATGTCTCCGGTGGCCTGGTCCACCTTCGCCACCGGTGTCGACGCCAGTCACCACTGCATCTACGACTTCCTGACCCGCGATCCGTGCAATTACGCGCCCATGCTCAGCTCGACCGATATCGGCAGCGCCAAGAAGGTGCTCAATATCGGGCGTTATCTGATTCCGCTGGACAAACCGCGCATGAAGCTGCTGCAAAAGAGTCAGCACTTCTGGAAGTTGCTCGGTGATAAGAACATCTTTTCCATCATCCAGCGCGTTCCCATCACCTTCCCGCCGGTTCCGTTCAAGAACGGTCTGCTGCTGAGCGGCATGTGCGTTCCAGATCTGCGCGGCAGCCAGGGCACCTTCTCGTTCTTCAGTACTGAATCGGAGGGCGGAGAAGCCAAGTTCATCGGTGGCGAGCAAACCGTGTTGAGACGCAAAGGAAACACGATTCGATCGCGTGTCGTGGGCCCCGACAACAGCATGCTCAAGTCGGGTGGACGCATGACGCTTCCTTTTACGCTCACCATCGCCGAGGATGAACGCTCCGCGCGGCTCGAGATCGACGGAGCCAAGGCGGTCACCCTGCAGCTCAACGAGTACTCCGATTGGATCGAGCTGACCTTCAAGGCGGGGTTGCATGTGAAAGTCAGCGGGATCGCAAAGTTCTACCTCATCTCCACCAATCCTCACGTGAACCTGTACATGACACCAATCCACATCGACCCTGAAAATCCAGCGATGCCGATCGCGCACCCGGAGGTGTACTCCATCTACCTTGCGAAGAAGCAGGGTAAATACGCGACGCTCGGGCTCGCCGAGGACACATGGTCTCTCAACAATCGCGTCATCGACGAGAAGATTTTTTTCGATCAGGCGATGTCGATCTGTGACGAGCGCGAAACGATGTTTCTCGACGCCGTGAAGCAGTTGAAGAGCGGTCTGGTCACCACGGTTTTCGATACGACTGATCGCGTCCAGCACATGTTCTACCGCTATCTCGATCCGACTCATCCCGCCAACGCAGGGAAAGACACCGAAGAATGGCGTGACGCCATCGCCCAGGTATACGAAAGAGCGGACGCGCTGTTGGGGAAGGTGTGGCATCTGGTCGACGATCCGAAGACCGTACTGATGGTCATCAGCGATCATGGATTCACCAATTTTCGCCGCGGTGTGAACATCAACAGCTGGCTTCGTGACAACGGCTACCTGGTGATGAAGGACGAGAACGAGCGCACGAGCGGGGAGTACTTCGACGGTGTGGACTGGACGCGCACCCGGGCTTTTGCGCTCGGATTGACGGGTCTTTTCATCAACCGTCGAGGACGCGAGAAGTCGGGCATCGTGGCCGAGGGCGCCGAATATCGCGAGCTATGCCAGGAACTAGCCCAGAAACTGGAACAAATGATCGATCCCGCCACCGGAGAAGGGTGTGTTCGACGGGTCGCAATCTCTCAGCAATTTTTCGACGGGCCCTACCGCTTCGACGCTCCCGATCTGCTCGTGGGTTGGGAAGGCGGCTACCGCAACAGCTGGGAATGCGCTGTCGGTCAGGTCACCGAGGAAGTCATTACGGACAACACCAAGAGTTGGTCCGGTGACCACTGTGTCGATCCCAGTATCGTTCCCGGCGTTTTCTTCTGCGACCGAGCCATCAGCGAAGAGAATCCGCGTCTCATCGACATTCCGGCCACCGTGATGCAGCTCTTTGGACAGGAAATCCCGGGCTATATGCAGGGTCAGATGATTTTCCCGAGAGAACCCGGCGACGCCACCGTGCAGGGCATGCTGGACCCCACGACGCTCGAGCAAAGCGGTGCGGCTCCGGGAGCGTTGATTTTCCCGCCCGAGGAGCGCAAGGCGAGCGGATCGCCGTGAGTCTGTCGGTCATGCGGATACTCCGAAGAATGCTCGCAGCGGCATGCGCTGCGGTGCTCGTGTGCGCGGTGGCTTCCCATGCGCGTTCGGCGGGCGATTCCGGTGTCTTCATCATGGGCGTCGATGGGATGGATCCGGTGATCCTCTCGAGGCTGATGACGGAAGGCAAGATGCCGAATTTCACACAGCTGGCTCAGGAGGGAACATTTCAGAGTCTCCGCACCTCCAATCCGCCCCAGAGCCCGGTGGCCTGGTCCAATTTCGTGACGGGAATGAATCCCGGCGGACACGGCATCTTCGATTTCATGCACCGGAATCCGGCGACCTACACGCCGGTGTCTTCGGCTACGCGCGCCTCGGATGACGTGGGAAGTGCGCTCCACCTCTTTGGCTATGTGATTCCCCTTTCGGGCGCGGAACCGGAGAACAATCGGGGCGGCACGCCTTGGTGGGATGTCCTGGTAGAGCACGGAGTCGATGTCGAGGTATTTCGAATTCCAGGCAACTTCCCGACACCGCCCTCCAATGCCAAGGTGCTCGATGGCATGGGCACGATCGATCTTCGCGGCGGCTTCGGCACCTACACGCTCTACACCGATACCGAGGTCGAGAAGGACAAGCCGAAGGGCGATATCCAGTACGTAGTGGTTCACGATCTCGATCTCGACGGTACCCCCGAGACTGCCACCGCAACCCTTCGCGGTCCGCCCGATCAGTTTCATCTCGAACCCGGTCAGATACCGGGCGATAGCGACTACATCACCCAGGGCCTCACGATCCACATCGACGAGTCGAGCGACACTGCGATCGTCGATGTTGGAGGGGTACAGGCGCTGATCGTGCAGGGGGAGTGGTCGGACTGGATCGAGGTGTCGTTCGATCTCCTGCCGATGGGCATGATGCCCGTGAGCGGCACGGTGCGGTTCTACGCGAAACAGCTCCACCCCCAGCTTCAGCTCTACGCGTCCCCCGTCAATCTGTCTCCCGCCGATCCGTTCTTGCCGCTTACGAGTCCCGACGATTTCGTCGAGGAAATCTTCGAAGCGGTCGGATTCTTCTACACGCAGGGCATGCCCGAGGAACAGGAGGCGCTCAAAGACGGCGTATTCGACGACGACGACTATCTGAAACAGGTGGGGTTGGTGCAGGAGGATACGCGCCGGATGGTCGACCTGGCGATCAGTCGATTCGAACCCGGTGACACGACGTTCGTGTACTTTTCGGACATCGATCTCCAGAGCCACATGTTGTGGCGCCATGGGGATCCCAAGCACCCGAACGCTCCGCCGCATCCAGCATTCGACCCGACGTCCGCTCGGGGACACAATCACGATATCGAGAACTTCTATCGAGATGTGGATACCGCTCTGGGCGAGATCCGGGGGCGCCTACCCCAGAACACCCTGCTCATCGTGATGAGCGACCACGGGTTTCAGCCGTTCACACGGGACGTTCACCTGAATGCCTGGCTCCGAGAGAATGGCTACCTGGTGATGAAGAGCGGAAAGACGACCGGATACACGGTTGGAGACGACGTCGACTGGCAGAAGACCCGGGCCTATGGCATCGGTTTCAACGGGCTCTACATCAACCTCAAGGGAAGGGAGGCACAGGGAATCGTCGATTCGGGCGAAGCCGACGCGTTGGTTCGCGAGATCTCCCAAGGGCTGGAGTCGTTCAGGGACCCCGCCAATGGCGAGCGTGTGGTACTGCGCGTGGACCGAAACACCGAGATCTATACCGGACCGCGCGTTGCCGACGCTCCCGACATGCTCGTCGGCTACAACCGGGGATACGGCTGCTCCGATCAGTCCGCGCTCGGTGAGATCACCGAGGAGGTCCTCGAAGACAATACGTCCCGCTGGTCCGGGAGCCACTTGATGGCGCCCGAAGTCGTTCCCGGGATCCTGGTATTGAATCGAAAGCTGCCGCGTGAGGGCCACGATCTGACCGATCTGACCGCCACGCTTCTATCGCACTATGGGATCCAGCCGCTCCCCGGCATGACCGGCAAACCGATCCTGTGAGAAGTGAGGAGACGAACCCATGCTAGGAAGCAAGAACGTCAAAGTGAAGATTGATCGCGATCTTTTCGACCGCCTCCGAAAGGTTGCCGATGTCGCGGGATACGCGACGGTCGAAGAGTTCGTCACCCATGTCCTCGAAAAGGAGATGTTGCACTTCGAGGACGCCGGTTCCGACGACGACATTCGCGATAAGCTAAAGGGATTGGGTTACATCTCGTAACCGACGAGCGCGATGCAGACATACAACGAAATATCGAACGCCATATTCGACTTCCTGCTGGCGCCGTTCGGCCACGAACGGGTCGGATTCGATCTCATCGTCTGGCCGGTGCTGATGGGAGTTGGAGCGCTGCTGGTCTACAAGTACACGTCCAACCAAGCGGCCATTGCTCGGGTAAAGACGCGGATCAGCATGCATCTGCTGGAGATTCGACTCTTCCGAGACGACATCGCCCAGGTTCTCAAGTCGACTGGAACCATCGTTGTAAAGAACATGCTGTACATCGGTCACAACCTCGTGCCGATGGCGGTGATGCTCGCACCGATGGTGGCCGTGATGGTGCAGCTGGTGGCTAACTATGCCTATGCGCCTTCCCAACCCGGATCCGTCGAGCTTCTACACCTTCGGCTGGATCCGGCGGCCGCGATATCATCGCGAGACGTTTCCTTGAAACTCCCAGCGGGTGTGACGCTCGATGCTCCAGTGGTCCGTACCGCCGACGGCCAGGCGTTCTGGCGTGTGCGCGCCGACCAGGCCGGCGATCACGTGTTGACGGTCAAGGTGGGAGACGAAAGCTTCGAGAAGATCTGGGCGGTGGGAGGTGAGTCCCGCAAGGTGCCCGTGAAGCGATTGCGTGGCTGGGAGGCTCTGCTCTACCCCGGAGAGTCGGCCATTCCGTCCGATGCGCCCGTTCTTTCGCTCGAACTCGGAATGAATATCCGTCCGCTCCGTTATCTGCCGGACGGTGAGTTTGGAATTCTCATCTGGACGATGGGTGTGTCGATTCTCGCGGGCGTCGCGCTCAAAGACCTATTCGGCGTGACTCTCTAAGGGTACGGGTGGATAGACGATTGTTCGCATTTCTCCGACGAAAATTTAGTAGCGACCGCGGCGATCCGATCGTGGTTGTCAGCGGCCTGCCGCGCTCCGGGACTTCGATGCTGATGAAGATGCTCGATGCCGGTGGTGTGGCGATCATGACGGATCGTGAGCGGACTGCGGACGTCGACAACCCCAAGGGATATTTCGAGTACGAGCGCGTCAAAGATCTCGAAAAGGAGACCGACAAGTCATACGTCAGAGAAGGGCGGGGCAAAGCGCTCAAAGTGATTTCGTTTCTCATCAAGGATCTACCCGACGACAACGATTACCGCGTCATTTTCATGCGACGGGATCTCGACGAGGTCTTGGCCAGCCAGAACAAGATGATCAAACGTCTCGATACCACGGACAGCGATGCAAGTACGGAAGTGATGAAGGAGGCTTACCGAAACGACATCGTGCGAACGCGCCTGCTCTGCAAGCGAGCGCCGAACTTCGAGCTGATCGAGATTCACTACAAGGCGGCCATCGAGAATCCGGCTGATGCTGCGAAGAAAGTCAATTCGTTTCTCGGGGGCCAATTCGACGAGGCTGCGATGCGAGCAGCAGTCGATGGCAGCTTGTATCGCAACAGGGGATCCGACTGATCGGTCCATCGCGCGTCACAGTCCGCCGTGCTTCCCGCGGCACACCCGCTCTACAGTCGACGAGTCTCTTCCCTCGCGTCCGAGGCCGGAAGCGAGAGCCGTGACGGAGGCGAGATGAAGGAGGTCGAGCAGGTGGCGCTGCGGACCACTTCCAAGCGTGAACAGGCCGACGAGTGGATGCTGGTGCTCGCCGCTGAAAATCTCTCTCCT
>PVMS01038070.1_pt1 | contig 10817 bp, 10 predicted proteins | sample 1853461 | NCBI WGS metagenome assembly PVMS01 (sample SAMN08582032, study PRJNA380276) | Marine sediment metagenome, whole genome shotgun sequencing project. | isolation source: ocean sediment barecode stripped | collected 2017
CCAAATGAACTTCCGACCATAAAAGGGGATCGAGACAAGATCAAGCAAGTTGTTCTCAACCTGATCAGCAACGCAGTGAATTACAACAAGCCTTCTGGAACAATCACTGTCTCAGGACACAGCTATCCGGACGAATTGGTAATCTCGGTGAACGACACCGGGCCAGGAATCAGGCAGGCAGATATCGCCCACCTATTTGATAAATTTTACCGGTCCCAGGCGACCGAGAACTCCGCCCAAGGTACAGGTCTGGGATTGGCTATCTGCAAGAAGATTGTCGAAGCCCACAATGGGCACATTGAAGTGCAAAGCGAAGTGGGCATTGGTACAACCTTCTCTGTCCACCTGCCTTTGAAAAACAGCTAACGCGCCCCTCGCCTCCCAAACTGGCGTTCAAGTAAATCTACTGATAAATGGATCATGGTCGGTCTTCCGTGAGGGCATGTGCGCGGTGATTGGCAGCCTTCGAGATCGTTCAATAGGGCCCGTTGCTCCTCCACTGTAAGAGCCTGTCCCCCCTTGACTGCAGCACGCTTACAGATCCTGGCGATGATCTTAGCCTCTTGCTCGGATTGCAATGGTGTCTCGTCTTCCTCAAAATCTTCAACCAAAACACGTAACGCCGCACCTGGATCGATCCCAGACAAAATATGAGGTACTGCGCGGACCAGAAATGTATTTAGTCCGAAGGATTCAACCTTGAAGCCTAATTGTCCCAATACCAGCAGTTGGTCTGAAATCAATCTGGCTTCCGCTGCTGAGAACTCAACTGCCGCTGGTACTAACAACGACTGCGACGGGATAGATGTCTGGCGCTGCTCAAGGTAACGCTCAAACAAGACCCGCTCATGTGCAGCGTGCTGGTCAACCAGATAAAGTCCATCCGGACCTTCCGCCACCAGATAGGTTGCTGCAACTTGACCAACAAGCCTCAGCAACGGAACTCTGGATCCATCCGGTTCTTCCTTTCTGGGTCTCCAGGTTAGCTCACCTTGCTGGTGAGCTAGATCGACACCAGACCAGGTCAGACCACTCCGTTTAAAACCCGGATCATTGCCCGACATTTCAAAGGATTCTGCCCCGACCCCTGGTACAGGTGTGTGAGCCAGTAAGGCACGCCTGACAGCACGCTGTACACCACTGAAAACCCGATCCCGCTCACGAAAACGGACCGCTGCTTTGGTCGGATGGACATTGACATCCACCATCTCAGGCGGCAATGCCAGAAATAAAACTGATTGCGGGTAACGACCGACCATCAGGAAAGTATGGTAGGCCTGGACCACTGCTGTGACCAGAGCTGAATCTTGAATCCAGCGACCATTTATAAATAAGTTTATCTCACGCCTGTTCGAACGGGTTAGAGAGATTGCGCTGGTGAAACCAGTGATCTTTAATTGCTCATATTCCGCCAAAACTTCAAGCATTTGTTGAGCCATTTCCACACCGTACAGTGAGGCGAGCACTTCTCGCCGATCGCCATTCCCGCTCGTTTGGACAGTCAGGCGATCCTCCTGCCGCAGTTGAAAGCGAACATTTGGATAGGCAAGGGCATAGCGAGTGACAAAGTTTTCGATATGGCGACGTTCGGTAACATCCTTCTTGAGGAATTTTAGCCTAGCAGGTACGTTGAAGAATAAATCTGCAACCTTTACTTCCGTGCCGATCGGTGCTCCAACCGGTTCTACAGCTGAAAAATGCCCACCATCTACTTGTAATCGTGCTCCCAAATCAAATTCTGTAGCGCGCGAGGTAATCGTGAGATGAGAAACCGAACCAATTGAAGCGAGAGCCTCTCCGCGGAATCCTAAGGTAGCTATGTTGAAGAGATCCTCAGCTGTAGATAACTTGCTGGTTGCATGTCTGGAAACTGTTAGCGGGAGTTCATCTGCGGGAATGCCAGATCCATTATCTGACACCTCAATCAACCCCCGTCCGGCATCTTTGATAGTGATCAAAATTTGACCGGCACCTGCATCCAGGGAATTCTCCACCAGTTCCTTGACCACTGAAGCAGGGCGTTCAACTACTTCACCGGCTGCGATTTGGGAAGCCACTTCCGGAGGCAGTATGCGGATGGACATGCAGAAATTATATCAGGTGGGGGCTAAAACCAATTCCAGTCCAATTCCATTCTTAGAATATTTTCACCTGTGTGACCCAACCGCGGGTCCTGTATCCCTTATAATAAGCTGGTGAATTGGTCTGTTTTATTCTTCGATTTAGATGACACGCTCTACTCAAATTCCAACGGCCTATGGGATGCTATCCGTGGTCGCATGACAGATTACCTGCGCGATCCACTCGGATTCCCCCCAGGTGAAATTCCAGAACTACGCCGATCATATTTCGAGACTTATGGCACAACCCTGCGAGGTCTCCAAATCAACCACTCGGTGGATACGGAAGAATACTTGGCTTATGTCCACGATCTGCCCCTAGAAGAGTATATCTCCCCCGATCCCTTGCTTCATGATTTGTTGGTCAGTTTGCCACAACGAAAATGGATCTTCACCAACGCTGACTCTCACCATGCAATACGAGTTCTTGGGATACTTGAATTGGAAGATTGCTTTGATGGCATCATCGATGTACGCGCTCTAGGCTTTTTATGCAAACCGGAGCCCCAAGCCTACCAACGTGCGTTAGCAGTTGCTAATGAAACAGATCCTGCAAATTGTGTCTTATTCGAGGATTCACTCCGCAATCTGATACCGGCGCAGGCTGCTGGTTTCACCACCGTGCTGGTTGGTACTGATGAAACCCAACCTGGAGTCGATTATTCGGTCATGAAATTGGATGATCTTCCCCAGACATTCCCTCAATTATGGTGGCTCAACTCTCACCCGGGATAATCCACTGGGAACACCCACGCTCAGGAGCAAGTTCGTATGGACATCGATAGAGCATTTCTTGTCGTAATTTTGACAGTGGCTGGGGTGATTGCCTTCAACGTTATGATCTATCTTTCCCTTCGGCGGGGAAAAGAAGTCACAACGATCGATCTGATGCGTAAAGCAGCCAGGCGGGCGCGCAACCCCTGGAAGGATGAAGATGAGGCTCTTAAAGAGCTCGCAAATTTGGTATCAGATCTCCAATCTGACAAACAGGAGCCAGAAGCAGCAGATGATCAGACGAATCGGGAAAAATTGTGAGCCCAAATGATTGATAAGAGGTCAACTTTCAGCAAAGCCGTCAAATTAGTACCCTCTGGGGGATCACTGGCCCTGGGTGGGATGACAAACTACAGACGACCGGTGACTTTTGTACGGGCATTGATTAACCACTACCAAGAAACTGGAGAGCCTAAAGACCTGACATTGGTCAATTTTACCTCTGGATTGGAAAGTGATTTACTGGTTGGAGCTGGGATGGTCAGCCGAGTACGAACCTGCTATTTTGGACTGGAAATTTTTGGTCTAGCGCCAATGTTTACCCACTATGCGAACCGGGGAGAAATTGAGGTGATCGAAGAAACCGAGGCCAGCCTGGCACTCGGGCTGCGTGCAACTCTGGCCGGGATCGGATTCATGCCTGCCAGAGCGTGGATTGGCACGGATCTCCCCCAACTGAGACCAGATGTGCGTACCATCATCGATCCCTACACAGAAGAGAAACTCATGGCTTTCCCAGCCATCAAACCAGATGTAGCTGTAATCCATGCCATTAAAGCGGACCGAGAAGGAAACGCGATTATCGGGAACAATAAAGGGGTCGACGAAGAGCTGACCCTGGCCGCGGATAAAGTGATTCTCACCACCGAAGAAATCGTCCCGCAGCTGGAACATGCTGACCTGATTACCCAATTTGTCGATACCGTCGTTCAGGCCAAAAATGGTGCCTCGCCGACTTCCTGCCATCCCCTTTACCAGATTGATGGAGAAGCTTTGCTGGATTATATCGAGCGGGTCAACGATCCGATCTCATTCGCCGCCTATCTTCCCGGGTTCTTGAAATTCTGATCACTCACTTGCCATGATCTTATTTTGTTCTAATAATAATATGATAATCTAATTTGAATTCAGTTTTAAGATTTCAGGAGAAAGTATGAGTAAAAAAATCCTGCTGTTCGGCGGCGTGGCTGCCTTTATTCTGCTATTAGTAGCAGGTTCGTTTTCTATTGGCATGTTTGTCGGTGGTGGGATTGCTGAAGAGATAACCCCGGTCGTTTCCCCCTCTTCTGCGGTCTCTACTGCATCTTCAGTCCTCCAGGAGGCTGTAGAAGATATTTTGGAAACCAAACCTCCTCAAGAGACCAGCACGCCGGCTGATCTTGAGCAGCTCTTTGAACCATTCTGGCAGAGTTGGGATTTGGTCCACGATTTATATATCGACCAACCTGTGATTGATGAAATGATGATGCAGGGCGCCATCAAAGGCATGCTGGAATCCTTAGGTGACCAGCACTCTTCTTATATGGATCCTGACCAATACCGCCAGGCAAATATACCCGTTGAAGGGAGTTATGAAGGGATCGGAGCCTGGGTAGATGCAACTAGCGAATACCTAACTATTGTCAGCCCGATGCCCGACTCCCCGGCTGAAAAAGCTGGGCTCCTACCTGGTGACCAGATCATTGCTATAGATGGTGAGGATATGACCGGAATTGACGGCAGCCTGGTCATTCGTAAGGTGCTGGGTCCAGCGGGAACTTCGCTCACGCTAACGATTTTTAGAGAGGGAGAGCCTGAGCCTTTTGATGTTACATTAGAGCGTGCCCGCATCGAGATACCTTCTGTCGAGTATGAAGTGCTGGATGGAGACATCGCCTATATCAAATTATTTAGCTTCAGCGGAAATGCGACCGAAGAATTTGCTGCAGCTCTAGAAGACCTAATGGACCAAGAACCAGTTGCGATGATTCTCGATCTGCGCAATAATCCCGGTGGTGAGAGAGATACTGCCGTTGAGATCAGCTCCCAATTCATTGGTGAGGGCGTCATAATGTACCAGGAATATGGGGATGGAAGCCGCGATTCCTTCGAAGCTGTTAAAGGTGGTCTGGCAACCGATATCCCATTGGTAGTGCTGATCAATGAGGGCTCAGCATCGGCCTCTGAAATCGTCGCCGGAGCGATCCAAGATTATGAAAGAGGCACACTAGTAGGTATGGTTTCCTTCGGGAAGGGTTCCGTTCAAAATTGGATCCCATTGGTGGATGATCAGGGTCTGGTCAGAGTGACCATCGCTCGTTGGCTCACACCTAAAGGTCGGACGATCCACGAGTTAGGTGTAGAACCTGATATCGAAGTCGAGTTTACCGAAGAAGACTTTCTTAATGAACTCGATCCTCAGCTCGATAAGGCAATTGAAATCTTGATCACACCTTGATTGAGCAAAAGGAGGATAAATGTTGTTTTTTAACGTAAATTATTGGGTATACATGCTTCCAGCTTTCTTCGTAATGCTGGCAGCTCAATACTATGTGAGCTCGACCTATAAGAAATGGAGCCAGGTCCGCAACCGAAGTCAGTTAACCGGAGCGGAAGCTGCTCAACGCTTGATTCGCTCAGGAGGTCTTGAAGACGTGAGAGTGGAAGCAGTGTCCGGTAAAATGTCCGATCATTATAACCCTCGCAATAAAGTATTGCGTTTGTCGCAAGGCGTTTACCAGACCAGCTCTGTCGCTGCAGTTGCGATAGCCGCCCATGAGCTCGGTCATGCGATGCAAGATCAAGAAGGATATTTCCCCCTCCGGTTGCGTTCTACCATGATCCCTGTTGTGAATATAGGTTCGACTCTCGGTTGGTTGTTCATCATTATAGGAATCTTCATGCAATGGACTGGCCTGGCCTGGTTAGGGGTGATCGTATTCTCTGCCGGAGCATTGTTCGCCATGGCCACATTACCCGTGGAGCTAAATGCTTCCGCTCGAGCTAAGAAGCTGCTGGTTCAATCCGGAATTATTATTGGACAAGATGAACAGCATGGCGTAAATAAAGTGCTTAACGCGGCTGCGCTTACTTATATCGCTGCTTTACTGACCTCCATCATGCAGCTCCTGTACTTCACCAGCCTGGTGGGAGGCATGGGGGGTCGCCGGCGGTAACTTCTGTACATGTCCACAAGAACATTTCTCTACATTTTGATTCTGGGGATCATTGCTGGCATTTCCGCCCTCATCGGCACCGTCGCCGGGGGCGTGTTTGTAATTTCGTATTTGCAATCAACAGAACCAACCCAAACGGTTGAAATCCTACCAACGCCAACTCAACAGGTCAGCATCGATATTCCCTCTACCACTGCGGAGTCAACAATTACCCGCGCAGTTGAAGAAGTCGGTCCAGCAGTAGTTACTGTGATTGGAGAATTATCGGGTCGCCCGATCAGTGGCAGCGGCGTTGTTATTTCATCACAAGGTTATATCTTGACTAATAACCACGTCGTCGAAGGTATTTCACGATTAGCAGTGATTCGTGCTGATGGCACCGAAATACCAGCTGATATCGTCGGTACAGATATGTATGCAGATCTGGCGATTCTTCAAGCACAAGGAGAATTTCGAGCTGTCGCGATTTTAGGTAATTCCGATACCCTCAAACCAGGAGAAACTGTGATCGCCATTGGTTCTCCGTTGGGCGATTTCGTTAATACTGTAACCGTAGGGGTGATCAGCGCAACAGGTAGGATGTTAGATACAGGTAATGGTTTTTTAATGGAAGATCTGATCCAGACCGACGCAGCGATTAACCAAGGAAACTCCGGTGGCCCATTGGTCAATTTGGCAGGGAAAGTGGTAGGAATTAATACCTTTGTTGTGCGCGGCAGCAGGCTCAGCAACACCATCGCAGAAGGATTGGGATTTGCGATCCCAATTAACACCGCCAGGTTTGTCGCTGAACAAATCCTTGAAAAAGGATATTTCGCCCGACCCCATTTGGGTATCCGTTGGCAGTCTATCACCCCACGTGTAGCCCGGGTACACAATTTACCGGTCCAATGGGGAACTTATATTTCGGATGTTTTACCTGGAAGTCCAGCTGCTATGAGCGGAATTAAAGAAGGTGACATCATCACCAAAATTGGAGATATTGCTCTTGATCAGGACCACACTTATATCAATACCTTATTTGCTCACGAACCTGGAGAAGAGGTTTCCATTACTCTGATGCGGAGTGAAAAACAGGTGACTGTCAGTTTAGTCCTAGGCGAAAGCCGATAGGAAAGATCCCCAAACTCTTAATGGAACTTCAAGTTGTATTTTCCACGACAATTATCATTCAATTCAGCGCAATATTCCAAATCAGAGATGGAGATAGATTGTGACCGAGATCACAAAATAAATTTGACCAAACCATCTGCATCGGTTATAATCATTTTTCGTCTGCAAACAAGTAGCCCCTCTTCCCGGACGTTTCAGAATAAGATCTCTAACCTCCAGCAAGGTGGGTTTATCAAACAAAACAGGAAAGTGTAATGCCAAAACGAACATATCAACCCAAGATACGTCGTCGCTTACGTGTGCATGGTTTTCGATCCCGAATGGCGACTTCTGGTGGAAGAAAAGTTATAAAAAATCGGCGTCTCAAAGGGCGTTCCCGGTTATCTGTCAGGAAGAATAACCACGTTAAGAAGACAAATTGGAACGGCTAAAGGTAGGGATCGCCCGAAGGCAATTCGTTGAAGCGCAGGTTTCGCTTGACCAGTTCAACCGATTTCGAGCGGGTGCGGCGTTTCGGCAAGTCTTACGCCCACCCGTTTATCGTGTTGATTGCCCTTCCAAATGAGATGGATAAATCACGTTTCGCCGTCGCGGCTGGACGTTCTATCGGGAAAGCTGTCCAGCGCAACAGGGCAAAGCGTATCTTAAGGGAGAGATTGCGCCCTCTAATCCCAAGCATAACCTCTGGATGGGATATCGTACTCCTGGCTCGAAAACCTATAACTACAGCAGCATATCCTGAAATCGGAGCTGCTCTCAAGACATTGCTTTCCCGGGCAAATTTATTGGAAAATACCCCATGACGAGTGAACTTCATTTCGATCACGATCACGATTACCCAAATGAACCAAGATTGCGCGATTTGCCATTAGGGCTGATTTACATTCCACGCCTGATTCTTTTAGCGTTTATCCGCACTTACCAGAAAACCCCTTCGCGCGGTTTACCAGCAAATTCCTGCCGATTTTACCCTTCCTGCTCACACTACGGATACCAGGCAATATATAAGCACGGGGCGATTAAGGGCAGTTTACTGGCTATCTGGCGTATCCTCCGCTGTAATCCCTTCAATTCCGGCGGGCACGATCCAATTCCTTGATTCGTAAATAATCTATTGGACATTAAACAACAAAGAATGAAACACAAACACTACTTATTCATCCTCATCTTCATCGGCATCGCAGTGACGCTCAGCGCATGCTCAGGTGGCGCAACTACGGCATCCAGCTGGCCAGGCCTAACTGTTGGTGATCAATACGCATACGTCGCCTATAACACCCAGGTGTATGCTGTTGATTTGGTCAATGGTTCTGAACGTTGGCGTTATCCTGCAGAACCAGACAACAATATCACCTTCTATACCGATCCCTCTTTGAGCCAAGACGGGCAGCTTATCGTAGGTGGCTACGATTTTGTCTTATACAGCCTCGATGCCGAGTCTGGGGTTCAGAACTGGAATTTCTCAGCTGCTGAAAATCGTTATATCGCCAGCTCTCTGGTCCAGGAGGAGAATATTTTCGCTCCAGCGGCGGATGAAAACCTCTATTCATTGGATTTGAATGGTCGCCTTCAATGGACTTTTTCATCAGAAGGAGAATCCTGGGCCCAGCCAATCACAGATGAAAACTGTAATTGCCTTTTCCTCCCCTCTATGGACCATACTGTATACGCTATCGATCCTCAAAATGGAACACAAAAATGGCGTTCACCGAAGCTGGGTGGCGCTGTTGTTGGGACACCAGCCTACCATGAGAATGGTGTATTGTTTGTGGGTACATTCGGTGGGAAGTTGTTCGCACTAAACGCGGAGGATGGATCGATAATCTGGGAATTTTCCACCGCAGATGGCGGTTGGATTTGGTCTGGGCCCACCTTATCCGAGGGGGTGGTGTACTTCGGTGATTTGGATGGATATTTTTATGCCGTTGATGCGGATAATGGCTCCCAGGTATGGCAGCTGCCACCTGAGCAATTAGATGGTGAAATTGTTGGGTCGCCACTGGTGATCGAGGATAGTATCTACATCACCAGCGAAGATGGCATCCTATTCAAACTCGACACCGCGGGAAGGATTCAATGGTCTCAAACCATTGGAGGAAAAATATATACCTCTCCGAAAGCGGCAAATGATCTAATTCTGGTGGCGCCCATTCAAATCGACGAACTCTTAGTCGCAGTAAATCAAGACGGTGTGAGACAGTGGTCGTTCATCCCCGTAGAAAAATAACATGCCTTTTGGAGATTGAGAAGGTTTAGCTTATGGATATTGGATCTATTTGGAGCACATTGATTCTTAACCCAATGATAAATTCACTGATGTGGATTTATAGCGGCCTGGCGCAAAATTTTGGCTTGGCGATCATTGTTTTTACAATCCTGGTGCGATTAATCACCTACCCATTGACCGCTTCGCAGATCAAGAGCACCAAGTCTATGCAGGACATGCAAAAATCTAAGAAGTGGCAGGCTATTCAAAAGAAATACAAAGGCGATCGTGAGAAACTATCAAAAGAGCAGATGAATCTTTACAAGGAAATGGGGGTCAGTCCATTTGGCTCCTGTCTTCCGACTGTGATTCAGTTTCCGGTCATCATCGGCCTTTATCAAGCGATCATCCGAGCTTTGGCTGTGACCCCATTCCAGCTGCTTGAGCTCACCAGGCACATTTATCCCTTTTATAATGCAGCGGCGCTGATCCCGCTCAATAATTATTTCTTATGGTTGGACTTGAGCCTGCCAGAAAAAGATTATGGCGTTGCGATTGCAGGTTTCACCATCCCGATTTTAGCCATCCTGGTCATGGCAACCACATTCCTGCAATCCAGGTTGATGACACCCCCATCCACAACAGGTGATCAGGGGGCGAATATGGGCCGGGCAATGACTCTTTATATGCCGCTCTTCATGGGTTATCTTGCTTATAGTTTCCCATCTGGTCTGGCGCTTTATTTTGTCACCAGCAACCTGGTTGGTATACTCCAATACGGAGTTATGGGCAAGCTTGACTGGCGCAATCTCTTGCCTGAAAGATTTTCTTCCGGATCTAAGACTTCAAAATGAAAGATCAAATATGAAAGACAAACGTCCGAATCTAGAGATTATTGCACCGACAGTTGATGAAGCCATCGAAAAAGGATTGATCGATCTTGGTTTGCCTCGTGAATCTGTGGATATTGAGATCCTCGATGAAGGCGGAAAGGGTTTTTTCGGTTTAGGCAATCGCCAGGCCCGCGTCCGTTTGACGATTAATTCCGAATCTGATGGATCCGAGGTAGTTACCCCAGCAGCTGAATCAACAAGAACACAGGAAACCCTGGTTTCCGAACCAATGATTGAGGAAGACAAACAGGATCCTGATGAGGAGCCACCTTTTCTGGGGGACGATTACGTACTCGATATCGCCCGGGAGGTTGTCAGTGAGCTATTGGAGAAGATGAAAGTACGCGCCACGGTGACAGCTGAATATCTCCCTGCATCAGATTCCCGTAGTCGAGTCCCCGTGCGGGTAAACGTTCATGGAGATGACTTGAGCTACTTGATCGGTCGCCAGGCTGAGACCCTGAATGCCCTGCAATACATTTCCAGTCTGATCATCAACAAAGAGATCGGCAGGTCCATCCCATTAATCGTTGATGTGGAGGGTTACCGGACCAGG
>PVMS01104184.1_pt1 | contig 10816 bp, 8 predicted proteins | sample 1853461 | NCBI WGS metagenome assembly PVMS01 (sample SAMN08582032, study PRJNA380276) | Marine sediment metagenome, whole genome shotgun sequencing project. | isolation source: ocean sediment barecode stripped | collected 2017
ACTCTGACGCCCGCGCCAGCACATTTGGCTTCCGGGTTGCGCGCGAGCTACCGAGCGGCTAGGATTAAGAGCAAGAGTAAATTAGGACGACTACCACAATGCGAAAATACGCGGCCCTCGTAATAAAAATACTCCCGGCCTTGTTTCTGCTGTCGGGCTGTATGGATGGCTATGTCCATACTGCGCCGATGGAGATTTTGAAGCCCAATGAATTTGGCGTCTATGCCACGCTGGGCAACGTCTTCGAATGGGTCGAAGATTGCTGGAACAACAACTATCAGGGCGCGCCTACCGATGGCTCGGCCTGGACCGAAGGGGACTGCACCAAGCGCTTACTGCGCGGTGGTTCATGGTTCAGCCAACCGAAGTATGTCCGATCAGCCTTCCGCAATCGTTTTAACTCTGACGCCCGCGCCAGCACATTTGGCTTCCGGGTTGCGCGCGAGCTACCGAGCGGCTAGGATTAAGAGCAAGAGTAAATTAGGACGACTACCACAATGCGAAAATACGCGGCCCTCTTAATAAAAATACTCCCGGCCTTGTTGCTGCTGTCGGGCTGTGCTACCAAGACACCCACCATTGCCCACACCCATATCGGCCATGCCATGGATGGATGGCCCGACACGCGCAACCAGATCGGCCTGTTCGTCTCCGCAGAAAACGCAGCCCAGGCTGCTGTCCAAACAGCCGAAGCGGCGAGAGCTGCACATCAGAACCTGACCCGCATCAAGTACAATATTGCCCAGGTTCTTTCCCACACCAATCCCTATTATCATGGCAGTGAGGCGTCTTTCGATAACAAACAATATGGCGTTAAGAATGCATTGGCGGAAGCGGCCCATCACGTCATTTTTGCCGCCGAGTCACCGGATGCCAGTGACAATGTCCGCAGCTTTGCCCTGCAATTCAGCGACAATGCCAACTACGTACTAGCCCGATGCGACCTGATAATCTTGCTTGGCGATGAAGTATTGAATTCAACATCGGCTGAGGAAGCGAGCATCCTATCAAACGAACTGGTCAAACTGACGCGCGCCAATCTGGACGGCGACGACAGCGATGGGGATGGCATCATCGGATCGACACCCGAGGAGTACGGGCTGAAACAACTACGGGCGGAACTGCTGGCGATGATTGACCGCGAAGGACCAGACTACAGCACCGTGGACACCTGGTACCTGTTCAACCTCATCAGGCTGCCCTCCGGTGAGTGGATATTCAAGAAACGGAGCAGCTTGGGCGGTTATGGTGGTAGTGGTGGTAGTGGTGGTGGTAGTGGTGGTGGATACTGACCGCCTGACCCGCGTATCCGCTAAACGGTGCTGGCCACAACAGGTGCGGTTTGTAAGTCCAGGTGTCAGCTTACGGCTGGTCCTTGTTTTTTCGGTGTGCCTGGCAGCCAATACAGCCGATGCCGCTAACTGCGGCGAAGCGTCCGGCTCAGCGGCCGTCAGCGCCTGCGACCAGGAGTTGGCGCGAGACCCGGACAGTATCGAGGTGAGACTCCGCTATGCCGACGTGTTGATGGGCCAGCGACAGTACCAGCAGGCGGTTATTATTTTAAGAAACGCCCTGACGATGCAGCCTGGTAACGACACGGTCAAACAAAAATACCGGCTGGCCAGCAGCCTGGCTGAAGAACAACAATCAATCGACCTGCTGTCTACCGACACACCTGCAGCCGGCACACGAAACAGAGTGCAAGAAATTCTGTGTAAGACCTTGAAAGGACAACGGGCGATCAGTGCCTGTGACCAGGTGCTGACCACAGACCCGCGCAATATAACTGCTCTCACCCGTCGCGGTGATGAACTGATGGCGTTAAACCAGGTGGGGGATGCCGTGGCCAGCTATCGCCGCGCCGTCGCACTGGAGCCGGCCAATCCGACACTACAGAACAAACTGACAAGGGCCGAGTCGAAAATGCCCGAGAAGCCACGCGTCGTTGTGATCGAGGCACCGAGCAAAGACGAAGCAGTGAAAGCCGCCGAGAAAAAACGAAAAGCCGAGGAGGTGCGCCTGGCTGAAGAAAAGCGCAAGGCCGATGAGGTCAAGCGCAAAGAAGCTGAACAGCGCCGCCTTGCCGAGCAGGAGCAAAAACGCAAGGAGGCAGAGCTTATGGCCAAGCTTGAGACAAGCCCCCCGGAAGTCGTTGCCAAGTATAGTAATGCATCCCTTGTGAACGGCAGCACCTATTAACTGCGAATAATCGTAGGCGAATTAGAGTTACCTAATGTATTCCGTGATCGGCACTGAAAACAGGACCCGTTCTGGTGTTTATAGGTGATTAATAGCGGTACTTAATCAATTACAGCAGCAGTTCACAATTGATCATCCTGATACTTGTGCTCCGCAAAAAATTAATATCTCCTCAACACGGGATCAATTGATAATCGTGATACGAGTAGCGGGATCGGTGGGATTTCGTGGAGCATTGCATGGTCGAGTCTTTTATTGAAATTCTAGCGTGGATATAGTTTTTGCGGAGTACAACTGTGAATCAATATCAATCAGCAACCGGGTAGTGAGCCAGCACCACGGTGATATTGTCCCTGCCATAATTGTCCAGAGCCTCGCGTAGCAGGATTTGGGCAGCGGTTTCCACATTGTTGGCCTGGAGGATCGCGGCAATCTGTTGATCGCTCAGCTCCTTGTTAAGGCCATCAGAGCACAACAGATAGGTGTCCCCGGGTCGGTTTTCACGGATTTCCATCTCTACCTGTAATTCTTCCGCGGCTCCTATGGCCTGGGTGACTGCATTGGTGAATGCTGATCTGACGAAATCGTCTATCCCCGATTCAAATTCTTCCCCCTCGCCGTGATCACGGGTGATTTGCTTAAAAAGGCCGTCTCGCAGTCGATATATGCGGCTGTCCCCGGACCATACGGTTGCAATGTGGTGTTCTGTGGCCAGCAGGATGGCGACAGTGCTACCGATAATGGTATCGCCCATTTGCTGCGCTTTGGTCCACAACTCATGGTTAACCTTTGCAAGATTTTGCCGGATTTGATTGACACTGTGGCCTGTCAGCGGCAAGGCCTTGAAACTCCTGAACTGATCAACGATCAGGCGACTGGCGAAATCACCTGCAGTATGCCCTCCCATGCCGTCAGCGGCAATCCACAGCCGCTGTTCGGGCAGGGCCAAAAAAGCGTCTTCGTTATGGCTGCGAATATTGCCAGTGTGAGTAATACCGAAGGAAGCCCATGGGCGCGGAGGTGAGGCGGGTATGGGCATAGAATGGAGTCTTACCGGCCAAACGGGTCGCTGGGGTCGCCGTCACACCAACCCCATTGATCCCAGTTGCCGTCGAGCAGTGCGGTGGCGCTATTGAGAGGCGGTAGACCCTGGCAGATTAAGATCGATGGTTCTACTTTTTCAGAGCCGTCAGTCCACCAGACGCTGTAGGCAAAACTGCATTCGAGCAGTACTTTGTGCAGCATTTCGGGCATCCGCGTAATCAGGTCCATTTCCGGGCTGATGCCCCAACGCAGTGCCAGATGGCGACTGTCATTCGCCCTTGCCTCCTGTTTAGAATCAACAATCAAGCCATCGACTTCCAGGTCGTTTAGCTGGTCGTTGAATTCCAGTGTGTCGAAATCATTTTCGAGCGTCCACTGAATGAGTTGCTCGGCGTGATCGAACCAGGCTTTTTCATCTAGCGCAAGTGTCAATGGATTGGTGCTGGGTTCGTTTTTGCGGCAGAGGGTCATGGGAAAATAACGGCCCACGCGATCCACACTCGGCATCATTACGCCCTGCCAACAATAATCACTGCATATTCCGGGAGACAGGGCGAATCTATAGATCGGGCTTGTAAGGTAGGTGTCTAGCCAGTTTTCACCCAATTGCATCTTACTGGCGGTGATCGTTTGCTGCAACCAGTCATCCCAGGGTTCAATGAAACTGCGTGGGAGATTGTGCTTAATAAAATCTCCCAGCACAGGAACTTTGCCGTAATAACCGGTGTTATGCGTTACAGTTGCCGTGGACATCTAAAATTGTTTAAATCATTGAGTTTAAAGGGGTTGATTGCGCTGCTGGCGCGCAGATCAAACCTGACATTGCGTTTGCCGATCGAGAAGTCGAGCAGGAATTGCTCTGAACGGGCGCCACGCGATATCGTTGCCTGATCGAACAGTCTAAATAGTGCCCAGGGGCTTTCAAAGGTAAGGCTGGAAGTTCTTCCCGCCAGCCGGGGAAGCAATTGCAAACTGACTTGTCCGGTGTTGGCGGGTCCCGGCCACGTCATAGGTGTGGTAATTACCGGACCGTGAGCGTAGCTAAGTTGCTGACCGTCGATGGTGAGATTGAGATGAGTAATCTCTGGGCTCATGGTGATAGGTTTACGGATGAAGCCCAAAGAAGGGGTTTGACTACACAAGTTAAAAAAACCATTTTTGATGTTCTGGGCACGTTTGAATTGTCGCAGGCTTGTTTCGGACACACAGGCTTTTGCGTCGTCTTGCTGTACCCAGCGCCATTGTGGTTGGGAACGATCCACATTAGTCGCCAAATATTGTTGAAAAAACTGATTCACCATGCCGTCTTGGCCAAAGAATTGGCCAAAATCCTCAGGTGTTATCTCCTGTTTTTGGGTTTGGACAATCGGGTAACGATTCGCGATGGCGAGGTTACAAAATTCCAGTATTTTGCTTTGCCAGCTATTCTGGATGTGTTGACAAACATTACCTTGAATCAAGCTGGAGCTATCACCAGTAATTGCCGTTAGCATCGAGTCCAGAGGATAGGGGTATTGTTTGGCGGCATTTTGCGCTTTGTTCAACACCTGGCTGATCTGCTTGCGTTTGACCTGCACCAGTGCTTCGCCGCTGGTCAGTGTCAAGGATGTTAGCTCCAGGTACAGTTCATTGAGCAGCGCGATAAGTCCCTCGATAGGAGGTGGCGCCTCACCAGATTGGTGGACCAGTTTATTTAATTCATTGAATGCAGTTGTTACCCGGGCTGTGTCGAAGCGGCTTAATTCTTCTGGTGAATTGATCTTTAGTGAGGTGGTAAGGTCTCGCCAACGCTTTTTCACCGAATCCCATGTACCACCAATCTGATTCACTGGCGCCGTCTGTTCGATGGTTGGGGAGAGACTAGTCTCTTTCTCCACGGCACTAAGCAGTTGCAGTAACGGTGACTGATCGGAGGAGATAATGCCCAGCACCTGGACAGCATGTTCCAGGCTGGTGAAAGGCTGAATAGTCAAATCCGCCAAAAGTTGGCGCCATTGCTGGACAAAGTCATCCAGATAACGCCGATGCACACGGTGACGCAGGAGTTCAAATTCATTATCCGAGGTGCCGAACTGGTACTGTTCACCCAGTACCCAGCTGGTATTCGCCAATTGCTGGGTTAATTGTTCGCTTTTAGGCAGGAACAGTTCATGATAACCGTAATAGGTATATAGCGTGTTGAGACCTTCGTTGAGTGGTTTGCCGCTCTTGCGGCTAAACACCAGGGGAGCACTACGGCCCGCTGCATCACTGATTCGAAAGGGAGATGGATTGCTCTGCAGCAGCCTTTTTGTCAGTTCACCATATACCCGTTGATCCAATGGGGTGCGCACCAGTGTGGCGCGTGCACGCTTAACCAGATTGCCGTCCAGATCGCGCGGCAAAGGAGCGGGTCGAGCATCGAACAGGCTAGCCAGGTGCCGATCGAGAGACTCCCGCTGCGTAAGGGTGATTGAGTTGGCGGTTTTTCCGAATAATTCTTTTGCTACCCAGCTTTGCAAGTTATTACCATTGTAATGCTCCATGAATTCATGGGACAGCATCAGATAGGATTTGAGCGCCGCAAAAAGCGCATCGGAGTCTTGACCACTCCGGCTAATATGTTGCTCCATTCGAGTCATAATGCTGGGCAGTAGGATCTCGCGCAGCAGCTTCTCATAGAGAGAAGAAGCTGCCTGGTCCAGTTTATCGTATTGAGACAGGTTGAAGTTCCAACCGATGGTGCGAGAGTCCCTGTCGTCCACAGCGGTAAGTGATCGAGCCTTGTCAAGAATCGGCAGAACCGCAAGTGGGTCCCATTGGCCCGAAGGTACCGCTTGTAGTTTGAGCTGCAGCTCCTCCGCTTGTTGCTGAACCTCCTCTATGTACCCACTATTGTTAAAATAGGCATTAATCAATTGACCTGATGTCAACAGAAATAGGATGAATATTCCTCCAAATGCACCATACCGTATCAGCTTGATTCGTTGTTCTGCCTTGGGGTTGCTACCTACTAATCCAGATTCATTGAAGATCACCTCGCTAAGCAGCCGATTGATGAAAAAGCTTTTTCCATGTTCGGCTGGCGGCGCAACGACCTGTCGGTCAATACCAAAATTGGAGGCCAGTGAACCCATGATTCGATCGATGGGTGAGCCTTCCTGGGTAGCACTGGTGAAATATAGACCACGTAGTTTCACCGGTTGCTGAAACTTGCTTTGGTCAAAGATCTGTTTGACGAAGTTGGATATTGTTCCCCTTAACGCGCTGAACTGCTGAGGAAAGGTGTAGATTGCCTCTCGTCGTTGACGATTGCGTTGACGTTCCAGTTTTTGTAGTAATTGGCTGTGTAGTCGTTGCTCCAATCTTGAGAGTTCGTCGTCGAGGCACTCCGTGGCGCCCGACTGAGATGTTTCCAGATCGAAGGTGGCACCCCATACCTGGGCCCTGTCGTTCTGGTTCAGTTCTTCGAAATACTCCATGAAACCATGCAGTAGATCGAACTTGGTAAATAGAACATAGATAGGAACCTGTACACCCAACTGCTCGTATAGCTCCTGAATCCGACTTTGGATAGCCTGGGCATGGGCGTGGCGTTCCTCGCTGGTTTGCGCCATCAGATCAGAGATGCTGATCGCTACAATCGCGCCATTGAGAGGCCGCCGTCGACGGTACTTTTTTAGCATGCTAAGAAATCCAAGCCAGCCCTCGCGGTCCAGTTCCTGATGACTGTCCTGAGTGGCGTATCGACCGGCGGTATCCAGGAGCACCGCGTCTTCGGCAAACCACCAGTCACAGTTGCGGGTACCGCCAACGCCCTTGATTGCCGACTTGCCGAATTCCTCTTCCAACGCAAACTTAAGATTGGAATTTTTCAGCAGAGTGGTTTTGCCGCAACCTGGAGGGCCAATGATGATGTACCAGGGCAACTGATAAAGAAACTGACGTCCTCCTCCACCCAGTCGCGCCTTTTTCAACGCGGCTATGGCCTGTTCCATTTTCTCGTTGAGGGTCTCTAGTTCTTCCTGGGAAGCTTGTTCATCGGGGCTGATGGCCGGTATCTCTGTGCTTTGAGCGGAAATGCCGGCCATCATCTCACTGTTGCGTCGCTTGGCGCGCCAAAACATAACGCCCCGGCTTAGTGCCCAGATCAGAAATAGAATGCCGATGGCGATTAGCCGGTGTGATTCCGCTTCAAATGGTCGGCTCTGACCGAATCCGAATAGAGGCCCCAGATACCAGATGAACAATGCTATCGCTATGACGCCAAGCAAGGTGATCAACCACCTCTGTTTTAATAATCCAATTATTTTTTTCATGTCTATTTGATCAGGATGACTTCAACCCGGCGATTTTTCGCTTTTCCAGCGCGGGTCTCGTTGGATGCAACTGGCTCGAGGTCAGCCCGGCCTTCGGTTGAAAGCCGCGTGGGATAGTCCAGGTTTTGGCGGACAATTGCGGCAACCGCATCCGCGCGGGATTTGGACAGTGCCCAATTGGAGGGGAAACGGGCATTGTGAATGGGGTCGCTATCAGAGTGACCAATTATCCGGATCGAGCCGGGTAATTTGTTAAGTTGCGCGGTAATTTGCTGCAATAGCGGTATCACGCTGCTGTTAATAGTGGCGCTTCCGGAGCGAAAAAGGCGGTCACCCGGAATCACCACCTTGCTGAGACCGGATTGTCCTGTGACCTGAATCTTATTTTGCCTGGTCTCGGAGGCGAGTAACTGGCTCAAGGAAGGTTGCTTTCTGGGTGTGGCGATAGGTGGTGAGGTGCGAGGAGGTGTGGCGAGATAATTCGGAGGTTGCATCTTGTGTATAGCTGCATAAACCGGATCCGACTGTTGGTTGAGACTATTGAGCAGCAGCGAAAATAACAGTGTTAGCAGCGCTATTGCGACGGCTCCTAGAACCCATAGCGGGATTGCCCGAATCACCGGATTTTGAACATCTCTTACTCCGTGCCAATGGGGTGAGAGAGTATGCTCAACCGGTTCCCCAATCTTATCCAGTTGTTGATAGAGCCATTCACGAATGGCCAGCAACTTGTCCTTACCTCCCTTAGCAACCCGATAGCGTCCTTCGAAACCCAAAGACAAGCAAAGGTACATCAGTTCCAGCAACTCGCGATTGCGGGTGGGAATTTCGGCAAGGTCTTTGAGCATTGAAAAGAACCGTTCACCACCTGAAACTTCCTGGTGAAAACTGCTTAGCAGACTCTTTTGCGCCCAACCGCTGTCGCTGCCCCATGGGGTGTTTAGAACCGCCTCATCGATTGCGGTGCAGAGTACATAACGTGCTGTGTAAACTGTTTTCTGATCGATTCCGTCAGTCAATGCCTGTTTTTGAAACTGATGAATCTCATTAGTTATCAGTTCGTGAAGATCACCTGTGTCGACCTGGTCAGGAAAAGAGCTGAGACGAGTCAGTAGCGCCAGCAGTCCGGAAGCGGCGTGCTCCAGTGGATTAAGATGGCCCAGGTGGTGAAGCTTTACGGGGCCATCGGATGCCCGTGGTTTAGGTTGATCGGAAGGCTTATGAATATCCGTACGGCGGCCGCCGGGTATTGGTTTAACGACTGTGTGGTCACTGAAATCCGGATTGGCGAAGGGATCATCTGTGTCCATGGCTATTGTCCAGGGTTTTGGTTTGGGTCAAGTGACTTGTTCTTGGATCGTTTTGCCTTTCCGGTGAATGGGCTGGCTGGAGGGGGAGGCTCGATGTAGCGAAATACTGAAGCCCCGCTGCTTCGATGATCGAATAGATGAAGGATAGTCATTCCGACAGTTCCTTGATCGCCCAGAATTCCAGCTCCATACCGGGAAATTCAGCGGAAAAGAACATCGCAAAAGAGCCAGTTACTTCCACGCCATTCCATATCTCGTTGTGTTTATCCAGTTCAAAATAGGTGAATTCAGCATGATACGGAATCTGTCGTGGCGCAACTGGCAGTGGTCGTATTGGAATGCCTGGCAAATGTGATTTCACTAACTGGGAAAGTTGATCCTTGCTGGCAATTGTGGTTTGGCGTGAAATCTGGCTTTGCAATTTGTCTACCGGCATCTGCGCCTTGACCGCGAGTACAAATTGCGCTGATTTGAGCAAGTGTTTTTCGTAAACATTTGCGGTGTACACGCCACGAGGATGTTTGGTCAGTTCGATGGCAATGGCAGGTTTCTCCAGGGCCCAATCGAGTGAGATCCGTATTGAACGTATTAGATCGGTAAAGCTGTGACTCAGATCCTGATGGTGATAGGCGGGATAATTGTCAGGACGCCGCCGTTCACTGGTGACAGTAGCCAGATCGCCGGCCATCTGCACCAATATACGGTAGAGTGTTTCCGGATGTAGCATTTTTGTTTCTACCAGATGGTTGAATAGAGGTTCGTATTGGTTGACGCTCTGCAGCAACAGGAAACCAACAAATTCACCAACGCCTCCTGCACCAGGGGAGCCCAGGCTGCTGGCCAGTTCTTCTCCACGGTGGTGTAACAACCCCTGGATATCCCGAATGATATCGGTTAACCGTTGGGAGCCGATGCAATGCAAACAAGTGGGAATAAACTGTTCGTCAAGCACTACCATGTCATCAGAGTGGCGTTCGATCAAGCGGGCGATAGGGATTGTGGAGAAAGCTCCCTTGTCCTGGCTGGCGAGACGAATATGGGTAGAAAGAGATCCGGTCTCGATTACTGCTTCACCGGTCTGAGATACGGTGTGTTGGTCACGAGCGGAGAGCTCTTGACGTATATAGCGGCTCAGGCCCTGGTCAGCATCGGCATTAGAGACATCGATGCCGGTACTCTTTTCGAGCAGCAAGGCGAGTTCAATCGTTTCATTTTTATGTTGCGGTTGAATTTCGAGGGGTGAAGGTAGCGGATAATTATCGGGCATATTGAAAGGTGTGCCGTCAGGAAAAATACCACTACAGCGTTTGATGGCAAATTTACCATGTGAGAGTTTCTGGGTATCGATCTCGAGTCGTGTGACTCCCCAAGAGTAGGGAAGAAGTCCTCCACAGCGCTCCTCAATCCAACCGCGGATATGCCTCCCCTGCTGTTGGAAGTGCTGTGGACGAAGAAACATACCTTCAGTCCAGAGAACCGGGTTACGCCACGACATCTTGATCCTGCTCCTTTCTGGTGACTGTTAATGGATATTATTGTTGTTATTCAGCTCGAATTGATACCGACAACCTATCCAGTTGAATGATTAGATTGGTAATGCGCTCCGCCGGTATTGGGACGGCCGCCTTCCAGGTCGCTTGATCGATACTGCGAAACGCGGCGATGACTGCCAGATACTGGGTATCCGCTGCTGGCGTTCGGGTATAAAGTTTTTTGCCTCCTGGTATGAGGCTGAATTCTTCACGGTAAACCAGATCATCCCCAAGAGTGGCAGCTTCTTCATTGTAGAGAGGGAAAAATTCGATAGTATTGAAGGTGCCGAGGTTTTTTAGTTCGTATATCCGCACAACTATGGGTGAAGGTCGGCCTTCACCGTCCGGGTTGATAAAATCCGAGGCAAGAACTTCCGCGTTGATGATGGTTGCGGGTACTGCCGGCGGGTCCTTACTGAAACAACCGCTAATA
>PVMS01124498.1_pt1 | contig 10814 bp, 8 predicted proteins | sample 1853461 | NCBI WGS metagenome assembly PVMS01 (sample SAMN08582032, study PRJNA380276) | Marine sediment metagenome, whole genome shotgun sequencing project. | isolation source: ocean sediment barecode stripped | collected 2017
GGTCGATCCGGAATCCGTAGATGAATATGAGGCGTCTGAACCTTATCAAAGATTTATGAAGGTTTTGATTGATGGCGATGTTTTCCCAGATGCACCGCTATGTATGACGTTGGTGACATATCCATCAGGCGCAAAATGCCCGCCTCATTTTCACGAAACAGCTGTGGAGGTTTATTTCGTTTTGAGCGGTGAATTGACTGCCACCGTTGAGCGCGAGCGTTACGTTATTCATGAAGGTCAGTTGATCTACATACCACCCGGCAGGAAACATTTCGCTGAAAATCAGGAGTCGAAAACCTGCCGGTTTATAGCGATACATGTTCCCAGAGTCGAGGATGTGATCCAGGTAAAAAAGAAATGGATGAAGGCAAGTCCGCAGGCCAAATAAAAACGGGAGGAGGATTATGTCTGACAATGCCAATGGGTTTGTTCTGGAATTCAAGGGAATTACCAAAGATTTCCCCGGGGTTCGTGCATTAGACAATGTCGATTTTACACTCAAGAGGGGTGAGGTTCATGCCCTCGTTGGGGAGAATGGAGCCGGAAAATCAACATTAATCAAGATACTTGCCGGAGTCTTCCCGCCAACCGAGGGAGAGATTTTTTTGCATGGTAAAAACGCTACAATTCGAAACCCTAAAGACGGCCTCAAAATGGGAATCAGCGTAATCTATCAGGAGTTAAACCTGGTTCCTTATATTTCTGTAGCCAAAAACATTTTTTTGGGAAGGGAACCCCATCGCAAGTGGCTGCCATTCCTTATTGACTATCCGAAACTACATAAAAACGCAAAGGAAATTCTAAAATCTATCGACGCTGATTTAGACACAAAAGTCAATGTCGTCGAATTTGGTATGGGCCAGATGCAAGTCGTCGAAATGGCCAAAGCGTTTTCTTATAATGCTTCCATCCTGATTATGGATGAGCCCACCGCAGCCTTAACCGAGAAAGAGATTAAACAGTTATTTAAAGCGATTGAAAGATTCAAACGCAAAGGAACCAGTATTATCTATATTTCCCACCGCATTGAGGAAATTTTTGAGATTGCTGATCGCGTCACTGTTCTAAGAGATGGGAACGTAGTATCTACGATGAACGTTGATGAGGTAAAAGAGATCGATACGATCATCAAACTTATGGTCGGGCGCAGCATGGACGCTTATTTTTCCAGAGAATTTCTTGATGAGAAGGGTAAAGTCACTCTGGAAGTGAAGAATTTATCACGGGAGGGCCTTCTGCATGACATAAACCTGCATGTCCGCAGCGGAGAGATTGTGGGTTTGGCCGGATTGGTAGGGGCCAGGAGAACAGAACTCGCCAGAGCTCTTTTTGGTGTTGATCAATATGATAGCGGCGAGGTTTACATTTTTGGGGAAAAGATATCATCGTCACCAGTAAAGAGCGTGGCCATGGGAGTTGGTTTCGTTCCGGAGGATAGAAAGCATGAAGGTTTGGCGCTGATTCTTCCGGTTAAAGAAAATGTGGTCGTTGCCAGTCTGAAAAAACTGTTTCCCAAGGGGCTGATTAATCCAGCAAAGCAATCAAAGGTAGTCAATGAATACGTTAAGACCTTGAGAATTGCAACTCCCAGTATTATGCGCCTGACAAGATTTTTAAGCGGCGGTAACCAACAAAAGGTGGTTGTGGCCAAATGGCTTTGTACTAAAGCTAAAATATTCATTTTTGATGAACCGACACGTGGCGTCGATGTCGGTGCAAAAGCTGAGATCCATCAGCTCATGAATGAAATGGTTAAACAGGGTGCGGCTATTTTGATGATTTCATCGGAGCTCCTGGAAGTTTTAAATATGAGCGACCGTATTTATGTGATGCACGAGGGTAGAATCCTCAAAGAATTGGATCGGAATGAAGCGGATCAGGAAACAATATTAAAGTATGCGATGGGGGGCAATGCGTCGTAATGGTGCAAATCCTGGTCAAGCGCATAAAAATTCTTCCATTTCAGGCCATTTATTAATCAACTCATGTTTGGCAGAACTAACGGCAAAGGCTGTTACCTGGCAATCTTAAAGCATAGGGAGGAATGGTGGATAAAGAAAAGTTAAAAAAATACTTCAAAAAAATTCCTGCAGCGGCCTTTGCACTTGTTTTTCTCCTAATCTTCTGTTCGTTTCTTTCCGAGCACTTCTGGACGACGGAAAACTTCTTCAACATAGGGCTTCAAGGCACTGTATTGGCTATTTTAGCATTAGCCCAAACCATGATCATCTTAAGCGAGGGAATTGACTTGTCTTCCGGTCCTCTGGTTTCACTGGTCGGCGTTATCGTGGCCGTATTTTTACACAAAGGTTTAGGGTTGCCATTTGTGATTTTGATTGGACTTGCCGCGGGCACCGCCGGTGGTTTTTTAAACGGTTTCCTGGTTGCGAAGCTTAAACTGCCTCCTTTTGTAGCGACATTCGGTAACATGGGTGTTTTTACCGGTATAGCACTGGTTATCACCCAAGGAGCCTCTATACCGGGATTCAGCGCAGCATTCAGATTCATTGCCGGAGGTTCATTGCTGGGGCTGCCGTTTCCGGTTATTATTTTAGTTTTCATGATCATTGTGACCTACGTGTTTTTCTATCATACTTCTTTCGGTACCTATTTGTTTGCTATTGGTGGAAACCAGGAAGCGGTTCACCTGGTTGGTGTCAACGACATTTTCTTTAAAAGCGCCATCTATGGTGTCGCCGGTTCTTTTGCCGGTGTTGCTGCTCTGGTAATGACATCCAGACTGAACGCCGCCCACCCGCTGGTAGGCTTCGGGTTAGAGTTTGAAGCCATTGCTTCGGTTATCGTTGGTGGATGCTCCTGGACATTGGCAAATGGAAATCCCTGGGGCAGTCTAGTGGGTGCAGCGACCATCGTTGTTTTAAAAAACGGCTTGAATGTTCTCGGGTTTCCGGTTGCTGTTCAAATCGCGTGTGTAGGGGCCTTTCTTATTCTATCCGTGGTTTATGATTCCTTCAAGGGCGATTAACGTATTGTGCGGGGATTAACATATAATGACAAGGAAATAAGACTACTGGGGAAATTACCGAAATTTTGAAAACCGCGGATAGAGCTGACTCCAAGGGTATAAAGTTGGCCTCATCCATAAGGGGAGAGAGAAAAAATGTGGATTAAGCAACGGATGCCCTCATTGTACGACTGGCTGCTTTGGCTGTAATAGCCATCTTTTTGGGTCTAATCAGGCCTGAGTTTCTTTCGTTCAATAATCTCATCAACATACTCCGTCAATCCTCGCTTATCTTTCTTCTGGCCTCAGGTCTGACCGTCGTTGTTCTATCAGAAGGGATCGATCTATCTATCGGCCAGGTTTTAGGGTTTTCTGCTTGTATAATTGGCTGGTTATTAAAAACCGAACCGATGTTTGTTGCGATTATCGCAGGACTGGCCGTTGGTGCAACATGTGGATTGGTCAACGGTGTGCTAATTGCTTATATTGGCTTGCCGGCCTTTATTGTGACTTACGGGACGATGTGGATAACTCAGGGCGCTGCTGCCCTGTTTATGAAGGCGGAAATCATTTGGGGATTTCCTGCGGCCTTCCGGTTTTTTGGAGCCAAATTTTTGTTGGGTATACCGGTTCCGGTTGTTCTGATGTTTTGCATTTTCGGAATTTTGTATCTAATTCTTAACTATACAAATTTCGGCAAGTATATTTACAATATCGGCGCTAACTATGAGTCCGCTCGCTTTTCAGGTGTTCCCATCCGCAAAATCCAGATTCTGGCATACACCTTGAGCGGCCTGCTGGCCGCGTTTGCAGGCGTGGTATACATTTCGAGGATAAACGCAGTCGAGGCAGGGATTGGAGATCCACTTCTGCTTCCTTGTCTGGCCGCAATTACAATTGGCGGCACGTCTCTTTATGGTGGTGAAGGGGGTATCGGAGGGACAATTATTGGCGCTATTATCATGAGTCTCATTATCAACGGGATGAATCTCTTGGCGATCGACGCGTACTGGCAGCAATTTATGATCGGAGCTATTGTTATTCTGTCTGTCTGGACCGATCAACTCCAGGCCAAGAAATTTCAGACGGCTTGATTATCAGCGAAAGGAGGTGATTTTCTCTTTGGTTTTTGGCTATGTTTTCAAAACAAAACCTACAGAATGCATAAAAGGAGGAAACGTGATGAGAGCAAAAACATTATTGATTATCTTTGTCGCCATGTTTGTCATAGTCTCTTCTGGTTCTCCGGTTCTGGCAGCTGAAAAATGGGTTGTTTTTTCAGTTAAGAACATCGTTAATCCATTCTGGAAAGCGTGCTGGACTGGAGCCCAAAGGGCTGCGGCTGAATACAAGGACATTAAAATTACATACACCTCACCTCATAAATCTGATAACATTGATGAACAGACCAGAATGATGGAGGATATCATTCTTAAAAGGCCTAATGCGATCGTGTTTGTGCCGGTCGATTTTACTGCTTTGGTGCCGATCGTAGAAAAAATGAATAAGGCAGGTATCCCTGTATTCAATTACTGCAACGAGATGGCCGGTGGGAAATATGAGATCTATGTCGGCTCGGATGACCAGAAACTCGCCTACGAGCTAGCGATGTTCGTGTTCAAGAAAATTGGGGGCAAGGGCAACGTGATCGTGCAGGACGGTGTGCCCGGAGCGATTACCGCTCAAAATCGCCATAAAGGCTTTATTAAAGCAATCAACGAAACTCCCGGAGTTAAGCTACTTACGGCCCAACCCGCTAACTACAATCGATTAATGGGCATGCAGGTTATGGAAAATTTACTGCAGCGTTTCCCAAAAATCGATGTCGTTCTGGCCGCAAACGATGAACAGGCGCTTGGTGCTGTGGAGGCCATTGACGCAGCGGGTAGACTTAATGAGATTAAGGTGACCGGAGTTGATGCCAACTATGATGCCGCGCAATCCATAATGGCGGGCAGACAATATGCTTCTGCTGATTATGCCGGTATGGTCCAGGGCTATTTGGCGACGAAAGCAGCGATCGAGTATCTGAATGGGAAAAAGGTACCTAAAAGGATTATCCTTCCGGTTGTTATTGTCACCAAGGAAAATGCCAAACAATGGACGGAACCTTTTGAAAAGAGAGCGCTTCCTCAATGGAAAACCATGCTCGAGAACCACGCCGTGTGGTAAAATCCAAATGCTTGCGGGAGGATTATTCTTCCCGCAAGCTGCCCAAAAACAAAAAAATTTAAAATATAGTCTTAAGAAACTTTTATTGTGAAAAAGAGGAAAATCTAATGGCAAAGATGAGAGGTGCTGATATTATTGCAGAGTATTTAGTTAAGGAAAAAGTTCCTTACCTTTTTGGGCTGTGCGGACATGGCATTATCGGTTTGTTGGATGCTCTTTATGATCGGCAGGACAAAATAAAGACCATGACGGTCAGGCATGAACAGGCGGCCGGACATATGGCCGATGCATTTTTCAGAGTTGCCCATAGACCGGTTGCGACCTTTACCTCTTGTGGACCCGGATCAACAAATCTGCCAACAGCACTGGCCTCGGCCATGATGGATTCCTCGGCTTTTTTAGCGATAACGGGAAACGTTCCAACATCACAATTCAATCGTGCGCCATTCCAGGAAACCGGACGTCATTTTCAGGCAGAATATCCCAATGTCATTCGGCCTTACGTGAAGAAATCCTTTCAGCCGACGCGTGTTGATATGATCCCCCTGGCCATGCGGCAGGCGTTTAAAACCATGCTGACCGGAAGAACTGGCCCCGTTCATATTGATATTCCGTTGAACTGTTTTGCCGAAGAGGCCGATGTTGAAATTCCCGAACCAGGCCTCTGGCGTGATGGGACCACCTTCAAGGGAGCCGGCAGTCCGGAACTTGTTGAAAAAACTTTAGAATTGCTGATGAGTACCCAGCAGCCATGTATCATTGCGGGACATGGAGCCACATTGTCGGAAAATACGCCGGAACTGACTAAACTCGTCGAACTGTTGAACATCCCGGTCGCAACTACGGCCAATGGCAAAGGGATCATTCCGGAGGATCATCCGCTAAGCCTCGGAGCAGTGGGGAGAAATGGCACATACATGGCTAACGAATCCTGCCGATCCTGTGATGTATTGCTGGCATTGGGTGTGAAATTTGACGATCGCCAGACCAGCGCATGGATTCCAGGATATACGTTCAATATTCCGCCCACCAAACTGATCCATGTTGAAATTGATCCGGAGGAGCTTGCGCGAAACTACCCCCCGACTCTGGGTATATTAGCGGATGCCAAGGCATTTATAGCTGAACTCGTAAAATTGGCCGAGAGCCGAGTAAAAAGGGATAAACAGAGGAATCGGGTCTGGTTAGATCAAATCGAAAATTGGAAAAAGGGTTGGCAGGAGTTCAACCAGCCAAATTTCAATTCTGAGCTGGTTCCCATCAGACCTGAGCGGCTTGTCAAGGATATGCGTGAAGTTCTGCCGAGAGATGCAATTCTAATTTCAGATGTCGGAGAGCACCACAACTGGTTTCTGCAGTTCTATGAAACCTACGAGCCGGCAACCATGCTCCAATCTTGGGGATTTGCCTCGATGGGATTTGGGGTTTGCGGTGTCCTAGGCGCAAAGCTGGCCGCTCCGCAGAAGGCCTGTGTTTCCATATGCGGGGACGGTGGCTTCATGATGACACCCCATATTCTGTGCACAGCCGTGGAATACGACATCCCTGCTGTATGGGTTGTCTTTAACAACTATGGATGGAATGTGATCCGGCATCAGGCTAATGGCGCCTGGCCTGGCAGAGAAATTGTAACCAGTTTCAAAAAAGACAAAACCGGAGAATTATATAATCCTGATTTCGCAGCATTGGCCAAGGCTTGCGGGGCAGGCGGGGCCAAAGTCGAAAAACCGGGTGATTTTAGTGATGTTTTGCAGCATGCCTTAGAGTCAAATCGACCATTTGTCATTGATGTCGTTGTAGACCGTAATGCCATGGCGCCTTCCGTTGGCACCTGGGTGCTTCCCCCATTTCCTCACGCTGAGCCCTCTTATGGAAAACGAAACCTGAGGACATAAAAATGAACTTACGAGATGGGCGTTCATAGAATATAAAAGCATGCTCTTTTTATGGTAAGTTTGAGCGTCCGAATCAGCTGTCCACGCGTGTTTTGCAGGTGCAAAAGGGAAAAATTGAAATTGTGCGGACCAAAGATGTGTGAACAAATAAGATGATTTATACTGTTACCCAGGTGGCGCGACAGGCAGCGCTCACGGGAATCGGTGTAAAGCGTTAAAATAATAAATGGAGAGCGGTAATGAATGCAAAAATATTTCGGGCATCCGAAGTGGATTGGATCGAAGCGCCGGGTCATTATAGCGCATTTTCCAAATTATTGATTAATGAATCCGATGGTTCGAAGTATTTCGATTTCCGAGTGTCCAGCTATCAACCCAAAGGGTATTGTGAGGTACATACGCATAAGACGGCTGAGAATATTTACTATATACTTCAAGGCGAAGGGATTATGGAAGTAAGCGGCGAAAGACATCTGGTTAACCCTGGAATGGTCGTCTTTATTCCTCCCGGCGTGAAGCATGGCATTGCGAATACGGGTTTTGAAGATTTAATTTTTATCGTCATTGCCTCTCCACCCCAGGATATGCCTCGACCGGAGTGAGAAAATAAGCTGTGACATTAAAAGTATTCGGGTTTGTCCAAATACTTTTAGTTCAAGAGAAATTTCACATATGACTTTTAAGTCTTTTTGCTTGTTTCTATCGCGGAGGTTTTTAATCATCTATAATAGCTTTTGATCTAAAAATTGTATCAACGGTCAAAAGCTATTGTATTTTATAATTTTACAAAAATTTTAAGTTTCAGTTTCTGCGATAATTTTCAGCAAGGAAAAATATCATGAATAATCAAAACCCTAAGTGTGCACGTTGTACCATAAAATTATCAGAAAGAATGTGTCGCAATGAAAATGGCAAAGCATTTAAAGACTGTCCAACCCAAAATGAACAAAGATTGCTTAACAAGGTTTTGGAACAATATGGGAATCCGACCGTTTTGGAATTTGCTAAACAGGCTTCAATTCAAGAGGGAGAGGGGTATGGGAGCAAGGAGCTGGGATATGAACACGTAAAACCTGTCAAATCCCGTATAATGGAGATTATCGAATTTTCAAAAAAAATGAAATATAAGAATCTTGGTTTCGCATTTTGTGCGGGCTTTGTCAAAGAAGCTAAAATCGTTGAAAAGCTTTTTTCTTCAAATGGCTTCAAAGTCACATCGGTTATTTGCAAGGTAGGTCGAGTTCCAAAGGAAGAGATTGGCATTAAGGACAACCAAAAAATTGCTATTGGATGTTTTGAGTCAATGTGTAATCCGATTATGCAGGCGATGGTTCTCAACGATACGAAAACGGAATTCAATGTTTTGTTGGGATTGTGTGTCGGTCATGATTCCCTTTTCTTTCAACATGCCAATGCGCCCTGCACAGTGCTTGCTGTAAAAGATCGCTTGCTAGGTCATAATCCTTTAGCAGCGATCTACACTATTGATGGATATTACCGAGCCCTCAAATAGGCAGTCGTTAACTAATCTTATATCGAACGGATTTGGTGCCGCCCGAAAATGATTTTGATACCCCTGTTCAGACTCGCCTGAGATGCTTAATAATCGTACCAGCAAATATCATTTCTTAAAAAAATATCATAAATTCCAATCTGTTATTTCCTCATTACCTCGATCTTGCTGGCCCCCCAATGGACACCAATTTTCAGGAATTATCGTGTTAAAGAATATGTAAATGTACTTGATTTATTGTTTAACAAATGAAACATTACATTAAATATTCTTAACAAGGATGAAAAATGAAAAAAAGTAAATATCGAATCGGATTTATTTCTTCAAGCATCCAGCTTGTAAACCATGCGCGGGAGATTTCAGAGGAGCTAGATTACGATATAGAAGTTTCTTCAAGTGGTTTGGATAGGGCAATTCCCGTGGGCAGGGAAATGGAGGCTTCAGGGGTTGAAGTCGTTGTCAGTAGAGGGGGCACATCAAATATGCTGCGCGAAAGCTTGCGCATACCTGTACTTTCCATACCACTGACCTACTTTGATATTTTATCCAGCGTCAAAAAGGCTGCACAATTTGGCCCGAAAGTAATGCTATCCACTTTCGGGCACAAGTTAAGCAAGATAGATATTTTCGAGGAGCTCTTCAAAATAGAGCTCTCCCAAGGCATCTACTTTAATCGCGATAGTTTGGAAATGGTGATCCTCTCGGCGCGAAATAAGGAATGTGATGTGGTTATCGGTGGCGGTGTTACCGTGCAAATAGCCAAAAAATATGATTTGAAAACAGTCGAACTGGAAACGGCTAAAGAGACTATCGCCTCGATTATTGAAGACGCAAAATCTGTTGTGAAATCAAGACGAGAGGACCAGGAAAAGACTCAAAGATATCAAAGTATCATCGATTCCACCTCAGAGGGTATCATTGCCGTAAACGACCAGGGCGAGATTACAGCAATTAATAAAATTGCCAAGGGTTTTCTCAAGGTCTCAGGCATGGATATTATCGGCAAGGCGGTTTCGCGTTATATACCGGCGCCGACCGTGCTAAATTCGATTAAAATAGGGAAATCGTATTTTAATAAACTCGAAAAAATTAATGGTGATCAATTTATATGTAACCACATTCCAATTATCGCCGATTCGAAAATCATTGGTGGTGTGTCCACTTTTAAAGATATATCGAATGTGGTCAAGGCCGAAAACGAAGTAAGGAGATCCTTTGCGAAAGGATTGATTGCTAAATATAATATAGAGGATTTTATTCATAAAAGCGAAGTCATAAAAAATACCCTTAGAAAAGCAGTCAAGTTCGCAGACTCCGATTCGACTATTTTAGTTTCGGGAGAAACCGGCACCGGGAAAGAAATTTTGGCCCATAGCATTCATAATCTCGGGCGCAGAAAACGTTCTCCGTTCGTCTCCATCAACTGCTCCGCCTTGCCCGATCAACTTCTGGAGAGCGAACTTTTCGGATATGATGAAGGGGCATTTACCGGGTCTAGGCAAGGCGGAAAGGCAGGGCTATTCGAAATCGCACATAATGGAACTATTTTTTTAGATGAGATCGGCACAACTCCGAAAAATGTCCAAACCAGGTTACTGAGAGTTCTGCAAGAGAAGGAGGTTATGAGGATTGGTGGCGACAGAATGATCCCGGTTGATGTAAGGGTGATCGCGGCGACCAATAAAAATTTGGCTGATGAAGTTAAAGAGGGTCGCTTTCGAGAAGACCTTTTTTTTCGAATCAATGTGCTGAAAATACATATACCACCCCTTAGAGAAAGGTCTGAAGATATTTCCCTATTATTCAACGCCCTGATAAAAAGAGCCAGGAAAAAATATGGCCTCATGTCACTATCTATCCCGGAAAGTTTTGTTAAAAAACTTTTGAATTATTATTGGCCAGGCAATGTGAGGCAGCTTGAAACATTTATAGAACGGCTGGTCCTATTATCAGATTCAAAATTTAATGCTAATTTGTTTTACGAATTGTTTCATGAATTATATGAATATTCTTCAACCAATCAAAATCAGAGCAAAGCGCCGGCAAGTTCTTTAAAAGAAAAGATCCGGCACAAGAATAAAGAAGCTGAGGCTGAAATATTAAGAAAAACCTTGGCAGAGACAAATTTCAACAAATCCATAGCCGCTGAAAAGTTGGGTATCAGCAGAACATCATTGTGGCGAAAACTTAAAGAAATAGGACCTTTTGGACATCAAGGGTGATCTTCATCCTGTCTGGTTATATATTGCATTTTATTATCAACAAATAA
>PVMS01015320.1_pt1 | contig 10813 bp, 7 predicted proteins | sample 1853461 | NCBI WGS metagenome assembly PVMS01 (sample SAMN08582032, study PRJNA380276) | Marine sediment metagenome, whole genome shotgun sequencing project. | isolation source: ocean sediment barecode stripped | collected 2017
AGACGCTCTATAGCCGATCCCTGTTGCCCGAAGCGCGGGGCGATCTGCTCGGCCTGTTGGAGCACTTCGACAAAATGCCCAACCTGGCCGAGACCATCACCTTCATGTGCGAGACCCGGCAAGTCACCGTGCCCGAGCGGTTCAGCAAAGCGTGCTCTATCACGAGACCTATCCCGGTCATCATCTGCAGGGCGCTATCGCACTGGAATTGGGTGAGCGAGTGCATCCTATTGCACGTTACCTGTGGAATTCCGGCTACGGTGAAGGCTGGGCGCTTTATTCAGAACGACTGGCGGATGAATTGGGTTTATACAGCGGCCCACTGGACCGTGTGGGTCTGTTGTCTGACCAGGCTGGCCGCGCCGCCCGCCTGGTGGTAGACACCGGTATACATACCATGGGTTGGACACGCCAGCAGGCGATAGATTATCTGCTGACAAATTCAGCCTGGCCTGTCGTGGACGTGGAATCCGAGATCAATCGTTATATCGCCTGGCCCGGACAGGCCAATTCATACATGCTTGGAATGCTGGAGATTCGCAGACTGCGAGACCTGGCGGAGGCCGAACTTGGGGAAGCGTTTGACCTGCGGGCTTTCCATGACCGTGTTCTCGAAAATGGCAGTATTACGCTACCCATGCTGGACACCACGATCAGGACCTGGATAGTGCAGGAGAGCCTGTAACATTACCTGTGGCAGAATAGGGTCGCCAAACAAAAACCAAAGATGGTAACCCTGTGCATTCGGGCACATTTGTACTGTCACAAAATACCAGCCAATAAGTCGATGCGGGAGTCCAGTAAAGCATGTCGCTCTTTCAGGAGCTAAAAAGGCGCAATGTATTCCGGGTAGGTATGGCCTACGCCCTGGTTGCGTGGGTATTGCTTCAAATCGTTGATTTTGTATTGGAAGTCATCTCGGCACCTGACTGGATTCTGCAGGTATTTGTGCTGGCCGCTGCAGTTGGCTTACCTGTTGCCCTAATTGTCTCCTGGGTGTTTGAAATGACACCCGAAGGAATCAAGCGGGAATCCGAGATAGATCGCAGCCAGTCCATTACCCCGGATACCGGGAGAAAACTGGACCGGGTCATAATTGCTTTCCTCGCTGCTGCCGTCGTGATTTTACTGGCGGACAGATTTGTATCCCGACCGCAGCCTATTGCTGATTCACCTCCTTTAGCGGTTTCGGGTGAGTTGGAAAAGCAGGAAGACAGCCGGGGACCAGGCGTGGCGGACACTGAGAAATCAATAGCCGTACTACCTTTCGTCAATATGTCACCTGACCCTGACCAGGAGTTTTTCTCAGATGGGATATCAGAAGAAATTCTGAATTTGCTGGTTCGTTTGCCTGGATTGAAAGTTGCCGGTCGTACGTCCTCATTCAGCTTTAAGGACAGCGGGGCCAATCTGCGGGAAATTGGTGAGAAGCTCAGGGTCTCTCACATTCTTGAAGGCAGCGTGCGTAAGTCGGGAGATCGTGTGCGCATCACCGCCCAGTTAATTCAGGTTGAGGACGGTTTTCATCTGTGGTCTGAAACATACGACCGGCAATTGGTTGACATATTTGCAGTACAGGACGAAATCTCTGCTGCTATTGCTAATGCGCTTGCGGTGCAGTTGGCACTGAGTGGCAGTAACGCTTCTCGATCAAACTCAACCACGACAAACATCGAAGCGTACGAAACCTATCTGAGAAGTCGCAGCTTGGTTGACCGGCGTATCGATTTTTTCGCTGGCCATAGGGATGCTCAATAGAGTCAATGAGCAGGCACCTGAATTCGCGCCTGCCTGGGCCGAAAATGCCCAGGCACACGCATTGTCAATTTATTATGAAAAGAATTTTGATCGGTTTGAAATGCTGGAAGCGGCTGAGCGCCTGGCGTTTCAGGCCCTGTCGCTTGATCCCAACCTGGCCGCGGCCCATTCGGCCTTGGGTGACATTCATCGCGACAGGTCTGAATGGGAGAAGGCCCGATTGGCATATTTGCGTGCGCTTGAACTCAATCCTGATGAAGTTGAAGCAAACTCGCAGTTTTCCCAAACCTTGTGGCGGGCAGGATTTCTTGAAGAAGCAAGCCGATATGGCGCAAAGGCAGCTTCCCTGGATCCTTTGTCCTGGATCAACCTTACGGTGCACGCTTCACTACTTTATTTGCTCGGCGAACACCAACAGGCCTGGGCAGTAATGGAGCAAAGCGTGGCTGTCAGGGGCTTCAGCGATGGTTTTCAGATTCACAATTCCATCAGGATGGCGCTTAGTGATGGCGATACGGAAAAAGCAAAAGAACTGATACAGATAATGGTACGAACAGATTTAATGTTCAAATATTCCCGGGATGATCTGGAAGCATACAGGCAACAGGTTGAACTGCTGGACAGACCTGCAGATGCCCTGTTGCTGATGTATCAACGTCTTGGCAAAGTTGGTGCTGAGTTTAGGAGAGAAACCTGGGAGATAGACACAGCATGGGCTCTGTATTTTGGTGACCTTGAATTGGCAGAAAAACTGGTGGTCATTGGTGCGGAGATCGAAAAAAAGATCGGAATTGTTGATTCAAGTTGGGTCTGGTATCCGGTGTTCAATACCCTGAGAGCCCGCGGGGGATTCAATCAATTGTTTCGAGAACTGAAACTGGATGAGTTCTGGAGAACCTACAAGTTTCCTCCCATGTGTCGCGCTGTGGGTGCTGACGACTTTGAGTGTGATTGATGAGTTTATTTGACGAGCTTAAGCGAAGAAATGTATTCCGGGTGGGATTTGCCTACCTGGTGCTGGGCTGGGTATTGCTACAGGTCGTGGACGTGGTTCTGCCTATTCTGGAGCTACCTGATTGGGTTGCAAGGCTGGTGTTACTACTGCTCGCAATTGGGTTCCCGGTCGTGCTGTTCTTTGCCTGGGCTTTCGAGCTGACACCTGAGGGGATCAAACGGGAGAGGGACGTTGACCGTAGCCGGTCCATAACGCCACAGACCGGTCGCAAGCTTGACCGCCTGGTGATAGGGATACTTGCGGTCGCAGTTGTTGTTTTGTTGCTGGACCGGTTTCGTGAGACACGGGTCGTGGATGTAACGGAATCAGAAGACGTATCCAACCCCATTGTTGCCAGCGCTGAAACCTCCATTGCTGTTTTACCGTTCCTGAACATGAGCGATGATGAGAGCAACGAGTATTTTTCGGATGGGATTTCCGAAGAGTTGCTCAATGTGCTGGTACGCATTGATGGCCTGCGGGTCCCTTCTCGTACCTCTTCATTTAACTTCAAAGACAGCGATAAAAGCATTGCAGAGATTGGCAGAGAACTTAAAGTTGATCATATTTTGGAGGGTAGTGTACGAAAGGCGGGTGAGCGAATCCGGGTTACAGCCCAGTTGATCGATGTGCAAACTGACACCCATCTCTGGTCAGATAGCTATACCCGGCAGGTCGATGACATTTTCGCCGTACAGGACGAGATTGCCAAGGCTATCGTGACCGCACTTCAGCTTACCCTTAGTGGTGCAGAGCAAAACTCACTGAGCTCACATTCAACCAGCGACGTGGCTGCCTACAACAAGTATCTGCAGGGGCGGTTCCAATGGAACCAGCGATCGGCTGAATCCCTGTTGGCTGCAGTCGAACCTTTACGTGAAGCGGTGGATATCGATCCGCAGTTCGATCAGGCCTGGTCCGCATTGGCTGATACCTATGCGCTAATCCCCGAGTACAAGGCCGGGTCTATCGGCGAGTATATTCCATTGGGTCGCGAGGCGGCAGAGCGGGCATTGCAGATCAAACCGGACTCTGCACGCGCATTGACGGCTCTGGCCTATATCAAGGCCATGTATGAGTACGACTTTCCAGGCGCCACTGCCGACTTTGAGCGTGCGATCTCATTGGAGCCGGCCTACGCAACGGCTCACCAGTGGTACGCAGAGATTCTGGCTGTACAGCGTCAAACGGAAAAAGCCCTGGATCAAATGGAACTGGCAGCCCAGGCTGACCCACTTTCAGCGATCGTTTCGCATGTTATAGGCTGGATTCACTGGGGCGTGGGTGACCTGGAAGAAGCGATTAAGTACTACCAGCGCGCTCACGAGGTGGCACCTGACATGCCGAACCCTGTCGGCAATATGTCCAGGGTCTATGCCCTGCTCGGCAGGTACGATGATGCCCGGGTTATGGCCTTGGAAAATGCACAACTTTTGGGTAAATATCCAGACGTAGATCTGGCGGTCATTGATGCCATGGAAAATCCCGAATTGAAACCAAGGGCCCTGGAAATGCTGGAGAAGTCGGATTATGGCCGCGGGGTTTTTGATGCCGGATATATTTATATCGTATTGGATGAGCATGAAAAGGCCATCCAGAGTCTTGAGTTCGCTTTTGAACAGGGTGATCCCTATGCCATTCACGTTAACCGCATGATCGTCTACGATGTACTGCGGGATGACCCGCGCTTCCAGGCCATGCTTGAGAAAATGAATCTGTTGCCATGAGTTTCTTTAAAGAGCTAAAAAGAAGAAATGTATTTCGTGTGGGCCTGGCTTTTCTGCTGGCCGCATGGGTGCTTTTACAAATTGTTGATTTCATCCTGGAAGTGATACAGGCCCCAGACTGGATACTGCAGGTGTTCGTGCTGGCTGCTGCAGCTGGATTGCCGGTAGTACTGGCATTTTCCTGGGTGTTTGAAGTAACACCCGAAGGGGTCAAACGCGAATCTGAAATTGATCGCAGCCAGTCCATTACACCGTCCACCGGACGGAAACTGGATCGTGTGATTATTTTCTTCCTGGCAGCCGCAGTGATCACCCTTTTGGCAGATCGTTTCCTGCTTCAGAAGGAAATGGGGCCGGAAACAGTACCATCCGCCGCTGCACCAGCAGTTCAGTTGTCAGGTGGCGAAGCTGAATCTGCTTCCAATCCCAATTCCATTGCTGTGCTTCCTTTTGTCGCACTGAGCAGCGGCACTGACGATGAGTATTTTGCTGATGGTTTGACCGAAGAAATACTAAATTCCCTGGCCCAACTGCCTGAACTTCTGGTTACTGCGCGCACTTCCGCCTTCCACTTCAAAGGCAAAGATATTCCTATACAGGAAATAGCAGCAACCCTGGGTGTGGCCAATATTGTGGAAGGTTCAGTGCGTCGCTCCGGAGACCGGTTGCGGGTAACCGCCCAGCTGATCCGCGCTGCCGACGGTTTTCACCTGTGGTCAGAAAATTACGACAGCACATCCAAAGACACCATCGAAGTACAGGAAGATATCGCCGAGAAAATTGCCACAGCCATGAATGTGGTCATGGACGAAGGCAAGCGAGAGGCGATGCGCCGGGCCGGATTGCGAGACGTTGAGGCCTTCATTGCATACCAAAAAGCTAACGAGATCTTTGATACAGCCCATGGTGATCCGAATCTGATCAATTTATTGCGAGAGGCAAACCGCCATTTTGAAGATGTGATAATGCGAGTACCGTCCAGCGCTGTGGCCTACCAGCTTCATTCCGATCTGTATATCCATATTCTGCTCGATAATGCCACGGGCACGCTTCTACCCGATGTCAGTGATCAGGAAGTCGCCGAGGCGCTGGGTCATGCACAAAGGGACTATGAAGCTGCCATCAAGTACTCCAATTCAGAGGAAGAGCGTCACGTCATGGAACTGGACTTGCAATTGATCTCTACCAACTGGCGTGGACTCGTGACACATCTGGAGCGCTATTTTTCCCAGAGCGGGTGTGCGCAATCCTCCTGGGCCCATGGTGTGTCCGTGAATTTTGGTTTTGCGAATCGCCTGTTACCCCGCGAGGTTGAATTTCGCAAATGTGACCCGCTGTCTACTTCAAACTGGCGCGCTGAAGCAAGAGCCAGGCTCTGGGCTGGAGACGCCGAGGGCGCAATAGAGACCAGTTTCGAGGGCTCTGAGTATGCACCGGGGCCCTGGTTAACAGACACGCTGGTTAGAGCACTGGTCGCCAATGGTGAATTTGAAAGGGCGGAGGCCGAAAATTCAAGCAGGGCAGCAAATAATTTTGATGCACTAATAAGTCAAACACTCATCGCTGCAGCGAAAGGGGACAAAGAAGCTGCCGAAACGGTTTTTAAGCAATTTAACCTGGAAGAGGGTACAGGTGATTTTTACAATTTGATGTATTACGCCTGGATAGGGGATAAGGACAAGGCCAATGAAATAGCCAGGATCTTTGATTCGAATCCGGATGGAAGCATGGGCTTGAATAATGTACTCGTGTGGTGCAGCTGCGGCGCACCCTGGGAGCTGTCCGCTACTCCGACCTATGCAAAACGACTGGAAGAAGCAGGGCTGTCCTGGCCACCGGTTGACGTCATCAAGTTTCCACTCAAGAACTGGTGAAAAAAATACGCTTTGCATTGCAGGGTGCAGCCGCCTTGCTGGTCATCACCATCAACACAATTGTTCTGACAACAGTGATGTTCCTGGCGGCCATCCCCAAGGTCTTGTCTCCACCAGGTACTTTTAGAAATACGCTAACACGCTGGCTGTCTTCGGTCGGTGAGCTTTGGGTTTCCATCAACAAATCCGTGCTGTGGTTTTATCGAGACATGGAGTGGGATGTCCAGCTACCACAGGATCTGGATCACAAAGGTCGTTACCTGGTGTTCTGCAACCACCAATCCTGGGTGGATATCCTGGTTTTGCAATCTTGTATTAATCGCCGTGCACCCTTCATGCGCTTCATGCTGAAGCAACAGTTAATCTGGGTGCCTTTTCTTGGTGTGGCCTGGTGGTCGCTGGATATGCCATTTTTGCGTCGATACAGTCTGCAGGAGTTGCGTAGGAATCCGGCTTTACGTGGTAAAGATCTTGAAAATGCAGCACGTGCCTGTGAAAAACTGAAGCACATCCCGGTTTCCATGATGTCTTTTCCGGAAGGCACACGATTGACCAGAATCAAGCACGAAAAACAGAATTCTCCCTACCAGCATCTTCTAATTCCGCGTTATGGTGGTATTGGACAGGTTTTGTATTCCTTTGGTGATGCACTACAGACAGTGATCGATGTCACCATTTTCTATCCCGATGGTACCCCCACTTTTTGGCAACTGGTTTCCGGGCAAATAGAAAAAATTGTCGTGCGAGCACGGTTCAGATCAATAGATGCTGGGCTGCAGGGAATCAATTTCCGCGAGGACAGCACAGCAAAGCGAAACCTCATCAATTGGTTGAGTCACATTTGGAAAGAAAAGGATCAGCTACTCGATGAGCTGGCCGATTAATGGTCGATAAGTCCATTTCGACTATCCATTTTTACAGCTGATGGATCGCGTTCTGATTCATCACCTCGACCACCACCACCGGCAGTCTCCAGGACCATGCTTTTCCCGGCCGGAATGATCTCCCGACCCATACCCAGCAGTTCCGCGCCATCTTTAATATAGACACGGGCAGAAGCACCATTTTGTCCGCCCTGTCGGCCACGTGGGGGATGGTGAATGCGGTCAAACATTTTTGAAACGGCAAATGCTTCTCCGTCTGCATGGGCGAATTCCATGATTTGTCCCAGTCCGCCCCGGAATTTTCCCGCACCACCGGAATCAGGCTTGTACTCTTTTCGCCATATGATCAGGGGCGCCGAGTTTTCTGAAATTTCGACCGGGGTGCTGCGCACACCGGAAGGAAAAGCGGTACAGGACAGACCATCTTTGCCAGGACGTGCACCCGTTCCACCGGCATAAAATGCATTCATCACGAAGGACTGACCCTGACTTCCTGCTATAACACCCTTTCCACCGAGAAACACCGGTCCAAAAAGACATGAAGCGCCTTCTGATGGTATTTGACCCTCAAGGGGCTTTTCGAGGCATCCCAAAACCACATCCGGCAACATCTGACCGATGGCATGACGGGCGGAAACCGCTGCTGGTCTGGGTGCATTGAGAATACAGTCTTCTGGTGCCCCTACACGCACGACATCCAGTGATCCGTGATTATTGGGTATGTCGTTTCCAACAACACAACGCACGCCAAATGAGGCGTAGGCCTGCGTGTATGTCAAAGGGACATTTATTCCATGACTACAGACCGGTGAAGTGCCAGAGAAATCGACATCGATGCCGTCATGTCCGATGCTCACAGTGCAGACCAGGTCAACAGGTTCATCGTAGCCGTCTACACGCATAGAGTTTTGCCAACTACCCTGTGGCAGTTTTCGAATTTCGTTCAGCATGGCTGTCCGCGAGTTGTCGATGATCATGTCACCTACTTCCAACAGGTCCATGAGTCCAAATTCCTGCAGGATGGCCAGCAGATTTTCAGAGCCGGCCTGATTGCAGGCTGCAAGTGAGTACAAATCGCCTTCTGCTGCCTGCGGATCACGTACATTGGCCCGCAATATGTGCATCAGGGTTTCATTGACACTTCCAGCCCTGAACAAGAAACCGATGGGTATGTTCAACCCCTCTTCGAAAACCTGTCGTCCGTCAGGCCCAAAGCCCAGACCACCGACGTCGGCGATATGCGAGGTTGCTGCAAACAGGGCGACAGGCTTCTCACCCGGATTTTTTCCCCGGAAGACAGGAGTGACGACAGTGAAATCATTCAAATGCCCCGTTCCAAACCAGGGATCATTGGTCAGCAACACATCACCTGGCTCAAGACTCTCCACGGGGTGATGTTGCAGGAAGTAACCGACACTGGCCGCCATGGCATTGACATGACCCGGTGTTCCGGTAATAGCCTGTGCCAGCATACGACCCCTGGTGTCAAACACACCACAGGAAAGGTCTCCGGCTTCCCGTACCGTGGTTGAAAAAGCTGTACGTATCAGTACTTGTGCCTGTTCCTCAACCACCGCCAGCAGGCGGCCCCAGAGGATCTGTTGTTGAATCGGATTTAATGAGTGGGTTTCAGTCATGGCCTGCTCCTTTGTTACGGCGGTTCAGGACGATGTAATGATGAGAATCGATGGTGGCATCGTAATGAGACGTGATTACCGTGGTGGTCTGGTCCTCGGCAATCAGGGCAGGCCCGGGAATCTCCATTCCAGGCTGCAATTGCTCACGCAAATAAACTGGGATGTCACAGCGTTGGGTTGTCACTGGGTCATAAAAAGATTGTATTTGAGCAGGTTCAACGCTTAACCTTTTGGGTGGCTGGGTGCTCTCAATGGTGGGTTGGCCTGTCGAAGGTGTAGCAATAGTCAGAGTCCAGCTCAAGGCTTCAATAGCCACGCCCCTGATGGGTCTGCCATAAAGTTTTGTGTAAGCCACCTCGAACAGGTGTTGAAACTCAAGTGCATGCTGATTTCCATAGGTTTCTACTGGCAGATCGACGGCAATTTCGTGTCCTTGCCCGACATAACGCATATAGGCCTGGCGTGTTTCCAGCAGTTCGCTCTGCGTGGTGCCTTGTCGTACAACAGCAAGGGCTTCATCGTGCATCTGTTTCATCAGCTGATTGATGACGCCAGGGTCCAGCTCAGACAGATTCTGGTGACGACTGCGGACCACCTCGTAGGCAATCGGTGCCAGCAAGAAACCAACCGCAGAACCAACACCGGCCTCCGTGGGAATAACAATGCGCTCCACACCCAGTTTCTCGCCCAGGCGGGCAGCATGCAGGGGTGCGGCACCGCCAAAAGCAACCATGTCACGATGAGCGAGATCCATACCAAACTCAGCCGCGTGGGCGCGGGCTGCCGAGCTCATGTTTTCATCCACCACTTCACTGATGCCAAAGGCCGCCAGGTCAGAATCCAGATTCAACACGTCACCAATGACCGCTTCCACGGCCCGACTTGCGGCTTGGGTATCAAGATCAAATGCACCACCGGCGAAACTGTCGGTATGTACCCGGCCCAGGCAAATATCGGCATCTGTGACGGTTGGCTGACACCCACCACGCCCGTAGGCGGCGGGTCCCGGTTCCGAACCGGCACTTTCCGGGCCGACCTGTATACGACCCAACTTGTCCACCTGGGCAATGGAGCCACCACCTGCACCGATTTCTACCATTTCAATGACGGGTATACGTACAGGCAAACCAGAGCCTTTCTTGAATCGATAAACACGGTCAACTTCAAAGCTGCGGGAACTGAGCGGTCTGAAATCGTCAATCAGGCACAATTTTGCGGTAGTGCCACCCATGTCAAAAGAAAGCAGATGATGCATGTTTTTCTGCTCGGCTATTTGTTGCGCCAGGATGGCACCTCCGGCGGGACCGGACTCCACCAGTCGAATGGGGAATTTTGCAGCCGTTTCCAGGGTCGTCAATCCACCACCCGATGTCATCAATAAAAATGGGCAGGAGAATCCAATCTCCTTGAGTTCATTCGCCAGTCTGTTGAGGTAGCTTGCCATGAGAGGTTGTACATAAGCATTGGCGCATGCAGTTGAAAGACGCTCGAATTCGCGGATTTCGGGGCAAACCTCAGACGCAAGAGTGATGTTAAGCTGCGCCCGCGCCTTGTGCAGAATTTCTGCGGTTCGCTGTTCATGTTGCGGATTCACGAAGGCATGCAGATACCCAATGGCCACACTTTCGACCTCGTTCTCATCCAGGATGGAAATCGCATTTTCAACGGACTGTTCATCCAGGGTGATAAGGACCTTTCCCTGATGGTCCATGCGTTCACGGATGGGTATTCGAAGGTAGCGTGGCACCAGTGGTTTTGGTCGATCAATGTTGATGTCATACTGCTCAAAACGGTCTTCATGCGCCATTTCAAGCGCATCGCGATGACCCTCCGTCGTCAGCAGGGCAGTCTTTGCACCCCGCCGCTCGATGAGTGCATTGGTGGCCAGCGTGGTTCCATGGATAATCAGACCAATGTGGGCAGGCTTGAGACCGGACTG
>PVMS01138673.1_pt1 | contig 10811 bp, 9 predicted proteins | sample 1853461 | NCBI WGS metagenome assembly PVMS01 (sample SAMN08582032, study PRJNA380276) | Marine sediment metagenome, whole genome shotgun sequencing project. | isolation source: ocean sediment barecode stripped | collected 2017
CTATACTCCCCGCTGATCTAGTTTCCTCTGAGCCAGTTTCTGTAGAACCTATCTCTATTGAATCCGTCACGGCTTCCAGAGCTGAATCTATACTCCCCGCTGATCTAGTCTCCTCTGAGCCAGTTTCTGTAGAACCTATCTCTATTGAATCCGTCACGGCTTCCAGAGCTGAATCTATACTCCCCGCTGATCTAGTCTCCTCTGAGCCAGTTTCTGTAGAACATATCTCTATTGAATCTGTCACGGCTTCCAGAGCTGAATCATTCCAAAATGTTGGTGAGCGATGGCATCAACGTTGCAGAAGGAGGATTGGGTAGAAATCCACTCAAACCATTGTTGGGTGGCGGTGGCAGCCAAGGACAGAACGGTGAAATGACCAGTGGTAGTGGTCCGAATCCGAAAGGGGGGATAGAAGAGGTATTTTATTCGGAAAAGGTGGTATTGGAGGTGATTCCTCTATAAATCATGGAGGTGGCGGGCACCCTATGGATCCACTAGAGGAAAAGCAGGCAATGGACTGTTGATAGTGGAGTGATAAATTTATTTTTCGGAAGAATTGGTCCATACTTTCACATTGGAAAAGGGGCAAACATGAAAGAAACTGTAGATCTCTGCCATGGTATATCTCATGCTGAAATGTGTCAAAATGAAAAGAACATTCGGATTAGATTCTACGAAGGATTTCAAGTGGTCCCAATGAATATGTTTTGACTCTTCTGCGAGTTCTTGATCCTCCGGCTTTAAAAAAGTGCATTCCACCACAATGTTTGGAAACGTCAGCAATTCAGGATTTTCAAAAAAGACCTTGATACTGCTGTCGAAAACGAATACCACTTGAGGAAAGGCTAGCTCTTCGTCGATTATCTGGTGTTGTTTTCGCAATTCGACCAATTCCTTCGGAGATTTTCCAACATGTTCGGCTTTTATTTTTTTTCGCATTTCAAAAATTCCGTAACCAAGTGTGGGAACTGAATGATCCAGTTTGTAAGATTTCATAATGAAAATGGAATTTCCTTTTGAAATTTTTAATTCCATGTTCGGACTCCATCCACGGACAATTGCACGTTGGTCGAAATCTCCAAATTTGTTTCTAAATAAATAATACGCAGATTTAAGGTACTCCTCAAAGCCCTTCTCATTTTCTTGTGGTACGATGATGTCTACTTTGTGTCCTTTTGGCATTCCCGTCATCAACATCGGTAAAGCCATGCAGTGGTCACTGTGACAATGTGTTACTAAAATTCGATCTCCAATCAAATTCGATCTGACTCCTCCGTCGATGAAAGTTTTCAGTTCCGATATGAAAAACCCCGTACGTTCGCCTCCTCTACTGTATCCTCTGAGAGTCAAATTCGACGTGTTAGGTAACGGAAAAACATATCCCCATTGTGGATATACCATTTGCCAATCAGATGAAATCATTTTTTTTTGGACAATTCGTTCGAAAAACACAAATGAGGATTTAGATAGTTTCTCAAAAAAAAAATTACTTATATGTTAAAATAAAATAAAAATCCATGTTTACATTGCAACCTCCAGAAAGTCTGATATCGTCTCAAATGTTACAGAATTCTTTTTTAAATGCTCCAAGCGTGCAAATCAAATCTGGTTCAAAGGAAGAATATGCTTCAAGCAAGCCAAATATTGTCTCTTTAGTGATCGAAATTTTAGAAGATAATTCAAATGACAATGTAGCTTCCAAGCAACATACTCAAAAAAAAATGAAAAATAAGGTTCCTCTGAATTTCGTTCCCAAACAAAAAGATGATTTACAATGTTACAATGTCAATGCTTTGAAAAAATTTGGAGAAATATTGGGCATGGAAAATTTAAAAATTTGCAAACGGAACGAGTTGGAAAAAAAAATTCTGCGACATTTTTCTGTTCTCTAAATCAGTTCTCAATGCGAAAAAAGCTCAATGTGTGCAATATTTTAGTAAAATAAAGCAACAATGGAAATGTTAAAATTTTCTGAATTTTCCGCAGTTTTCAACTCTATCGCAAATTATAATTTATTGGAGTGGTTGCCCTATTCTATATGTCATTTGCCCTATTCCATCTATCACTTTATCATAATTTTTCCAATCCGCCGATTATATATGAATGGCCCGGATATGTTCAGTGGGATCGGCGGATGGGGCGGAAAAACAAACGCTCAAATCTGTTCCATCATGACAGACACGGCCGAATATATTTGGATCCAACAAGACAAAGCATGCGGAGATTTGATACAACGCCGTTTCGAATCCATTTTGATCGTCTGTGAAACATCTTTTTACATTTTCATTTTATGTAAAATTTTGTACGACGCAATCAATCATTTTTTTTATTTCCGTCCCATCATGGATCAGATAAATCGCATGCACGTGCTGCTGGAAAAAACGCTCATATTAAAATCTAAGGAATAAATATAAAAATATCCGAAGATAATGAAGACGACAAAAATAATGGAAAGAGCGCCGCATAAATCGGAATTATTGTGGGGGTGTCGCTCGCTATGGGTATAATCTAATCGTTATGATATTCTACGTTTATGTGTCAAGGAGCGAGCGATCCAGAATCAACAGCTAAAACAAAACAAGCAAAACAAATTTTACAACAGTATAAAAAGGGAAGATAATAATAAATTGCATCTTCATCATGAGAAGAAAATTTACCACAAAATGTTAAACCCACCACAAAAAATTAAATAGTTATATTTAATTAAATAAGTTTTCTTTGTTCGTTTTTTTATCTATTGTTAATTATAAAAAAAAAAAGAATGGCACGACACTCAAAAAGCTCATCCGAAATTCGATGTTCCTCCTCTTGGTTTGCTTTCATATCCAATTTTTTAAATGTTTTAACATTTATCATGGTAGCGATTATTTTTATCACTGGAATTGTCGTGGCAGTGAATATTTCCGTAACGATCGAAAAAGGCGAAGTCATTGTTGATGCACTCATGAAATACGTGAAAAAAGCCGAAGATATCCTCAAAGCTCAATCAGCTAGAATTCAAACTTACGTCAAGGAACATGATATTCCTGGAAAGGTTCGTGCCGGAGCAGGCATGGTCAAAGATAAAAGTGTACAAGAAGGAAAAACAATCAAAAGTAATGTGCGGATGAATGAGGATAATCCAAATTACATGGCCGCTAGATATTCCTGAGGAAAACAAAAAAATAAAAATTAGTTAGAAAATACAATTTCAGAACAATTGCAAGTGTTTTTTATTTTACCGAAAATATATCCAAGTACCATTATCGCAAAATATAAATCGTAAATCTTTCTGGTAAGTTTTCGTCTGTTCCAAAAGAAAGTGCGATTTCTAATTTTGCGGACTTTTCACATTTTTTCAGATCCTCAGCTTCGAAAAAGAATAAGCCCATGCCATTTTTTTTTAAATGGTCAATTTCCGCATGCATCATCATGTCGTCGGGATCTCTGAAAAATCTCGACTGAGCTCCCCATTTGGTATGTATGCCTGGTTGATGACTAAAAAAATAATTACTGTGAGCTCCATTTGTATCGGTAAATAAGTTTCTGCGTGTTACATGTTGAAAGAAATAAATTTGCATGTTGAAAGAAACGTCGTTGGTGAAATCCATGGCGATACATTTGATACAATGAGAAGGCACATTTTCGACAAAAAAAATGATTTTTTTTTTTACAAAATGATTTTTTACATTTTTAAATACACGAAAGGAACAATACTCAATCGAAGAATAATACCGTTTGGAGAGTTCAGGGAAAAAATGATATAATTTAAAACGAGCACGAGAAATTTCCTCATCTGTCATAGGCTCCCTTTCTCCATCAGCTTGACGAACAGTCCCATGAGCAAATGTAGTTGCCGAAATCATTTTTGTTCAATAAAAAATACAGTTTACAATAGTTTACACTATTTTTATTGTCAATTTGGAGAATTATAAAAAAGAAAGGATTTGAAAATAATTTCTTTCAGCTGAGACGTCTGAGTTGATCACCAATGTTCCGGTGGATGTCGCGATTTCCGACGTTGGGTATCGAAATCGGCAACCAAATGACTCTCGTCTAAGATGATATGAGAGAAAATTGATTCAGAATACAGAACGAAATTATTGGCGCTGCTCCGGTCGAAGACAAGATTGTTCTGTTGATATTTGAGATGCCATTTTTATATAATAATATATATGTGTCGGTGTCCGAATGAAAGGTACCTTATGGGTTTCAGAAAAATGTTGGGGTCGCCAGAAATACCGATTTTCTAAGGTACCTTTCGAATGGACAGTGACTCATATATATTTCTGAGCCTTTGAAATAATTAAAAAAAAATGAAAAAATTATTTATTTTGAAATGATATAGGTACAGTTTGTGGTGTCAGATTCCGAAGAGCTTGATTCCAATATTGTTTACTGACTCCGTTCCATTCTTCCTCGGTAGCATTTTCGGATATTGTCAATTTGGAGAATTATAAAAAAGAAAGGATTTGAAAATAATTTCTTTCAAGGTTTCGAAATCAAAAGAGCTGCTCCTAGCGGAGATAGGACTATTTTTTGTAACTAAAAGACCTCGTCCCGAGCCTCCGCAAAAACTTTCATAATTGGTTGCCAAATCCTTCTTTTTCAGGGTCTGTTGCATTAAATAGGGTTCGATGGAACATTTGATGAAAAGAGCATGACAATAGACCTTTTTCGTCTGTCCAGGGCGATGCGTGCGATCTAAAGCCTGGATATCTCTGGACCAATTCCACCAGGGATCAATGAAAATATTCCGATTCGCGATCTGAAGATTCATCCCCAAACCTCCAACTCGAAAATGCATGAGCAAAATGCGGAAAGTGGGATCGGAAAAAAAATCCTTCTCCAGACGGAGTCGTTCCTTGCTTGATAGTTTCCCACACAAACATTCGATTCGTACATTCGGTAATTCTGAAGATAAGAGATCTTTCAACATAATCAATCCTGTCGTGAACATCGACCAAATGATGATTTTATCGTCATTTTGGGAAATCTGGACTTTACAATATCGCAGAATCCACACGGTTTTTGAGGATTTCCATCCAGAACTTTCGAGATGATACTCGGACAACCATCGAATTTCTTCCGCGCTCATATCCTCAATTTCGGCTTCCGCCATTTCTCGCAATCTTTTTTCCATTTTGGTTTTACTCCCGAGAAGCATGAAAGGAAAGGAACAGCATTTTCGGGTTGCGGTGAAAAATTCCAAAATGTCGTGAAATTTGTAAGTCATCGAAGAATGTGCTTCCTTTTCTTGTTGATACGTCTCGACAACTGCGAAACACATTTTGAGAATGATTCTGTACATTTTTTGTTCTTGCGGTGACAATTCCAATGGAACTTCGGAAAATTCCAACTCACCAAGAATAATCTGATCTTTCAGAGCCACTCGAGTCCGCCGAGAGATCCAGGACCAATAATCTTGCGTGTCCATGGTTTTCGTCGCCTCCCATTCTTTTTCTTTCATCGGAATCCCGAGGAGCTTCAACTGAGACCAAACGTCACTGTCCGAGTTGACCACCAATGTGCCGGTGGATAACCAAACGAAGTGTGTCGCGATTCCCCAAACCAATTTCCAACGTTTGGTATCGAAATTGGCAACCAAATGACTCTCGTCCAAGATGATGCGAGAGAAAATTGATTCAGAATACAGAACGGAAACACCCGAGGATGGTCGGAGATCATTGGAGCTGCTACTGGCGGAGACGTCGCGTGGACTGACATTTTTGATCACTCGGGGGCGACAAGGATCGCGATGGATGCATTCTTCGATTTCTTTACAAAATAAATAATCCCATTCTTCGTCCTCCTTCTTTAAACCATCCAATTCTTTGAGCCTGTTGTTCGCAGTCGAAAGAATGTCATACGTCGTAATAATCAATTGATAGTTCTTTTTTAGATCTGTTGCAGAAATGTTTTGCACATTCACAAATTCAGGATGAAAAAACAAAATTCTGAAACAACTTCCGAAATGTCGGTCAATCTCTCGACGCCAAACATTCATGAGCGATTTCGTGATGACCAGCAGCGTCGGCTTGCGTTGTATCGTGCTCGTGGCCACCCAGTAAACATAAGATAAAAGAATCAGCGTTTTCCCTATTCCTGGATCATGATACAAAATGCCCCCGCGCTGATACGAATGGCTGGCCGAGAATTCATAAATTTTCTTTTCCGTCTCGCGCATGAAAAGAAGATCTTTTTTTTGATAATCTCTCAGCATCGTTCCGGTGGGCGTAGTAATGGGCGGGTTTGGTTGGATCGGATACGGGAGGGTGGTCTTTCTAATCGGATCATCTGAGTATTGAAATCGTTTTGCCGGAGGTTCTCCCATAAAAGGTCTCGTCTTCGTTAGGAGCGGCAATGGCATTATTTCAGCGGCCATGTTTATGCAAAGCGAAATCAAATACGGTTTTTTTTGAAAAATGCACGACGTTTTCTGAAAAAGAAATATTACATAACCTTTACTAATTTGTACTAATTCTCGTAATTCATCTATTTTTTCATATTATCCAAAAAACAAAATGAGAGGATGATATCTGTCAGTATTGATCCTTCGGAAAAGAAGCTGGACAAAAATTAGTTTCTTTATTTTATAGGTAGTTATTTCTGTTGAAATGATCTAGGTACAGTTTGTGGTGTCAAATTTCGAAGAGCTTGATTCCAATATTGTTTACTGACTCCGTGTTTTTCGTTCCATTCTTCCTCGGTAGCATTTTCGGCTATTCCCAATTTTGCTCTCGGAGAGGCTATTTGATTTTTCAAATCGATGCCAATGTGTGCTTCGAATTCTTCCAAACTCCGTTGAGTCCCCAAACCGTAAATTCCATTCTCTTCCACTGGATTTTGACCGTGGAACAACATTTTATATATTCGATCCATCGCGACGTTTTCCATCTCTTTCCTCTCCACTCTGATATGTGGAGCAGCCTTTGCGTTCTTTCGATGAAATTGTTCCCAGAAATTCGGACGATATGTGCGATTGGACAAATGATAAATGGGCATAGTGACGGGATTATATAAATCGTAGCCGTTGGTAAAAAAACGTGCTGCCATGGTGAGTTCTTCACCAAGAAAAATATAATTCAAATGGGAATCATATGGGACCTTTTCCATGATTTCCGCTGGTCCGAATGAAAACCCGGCCGCGTAGAAAAGGGATTTTCTCGGTTCCGTTGGAAAACTTCTATATTGGTATCTTTGTTGTGTCGGAAGCGATCGATTTTTGTTGAAATCGTGAAATCCAATGTAATTAGGCAATCCCAGGGACGGAACCGCACGGCTGACGGGATTGAAATCGGTCGGAAAGGTGGTCAGTATTCCCACATCCGGATCTGGCAACATGTTGTGCTGACGGATCAACTGACAATCCCAGTCTTTTATGAAAGCCATATGCGAATCGATCTGTAACCAATAATCCGCTTCTCCGGGAGTGTATAATTCTTGTTCGATTTGGGCACGTGCGATCACGGGACCTTTGGCTTCGAAGGCGGGAATTTGAAGCAACCGAATATTTTGACGATATTTCCCAGAGCCGGGAAAGTTGACGGCACTGACATCATCTTTGGAAGTTGTCGTCGTAACTCCCGCTATGATACTTTCATTCTGTTCGTTTACCAAAACAGTTATTCTCTCTGGAAATCGAGCTCGTTTAAATAAATTCTGTAAGGTTTTTGGTGTTTCGCTATCTCTATAAGAGGGTACAGAAACAAACAAGGTGGATTGTTCTTCTACTGTGGTGAAGTCCATTTGTTTTTTGGGTTTTTTGTTTTATTCCAACATTTTTTTCATTTTTTTTGGATTCCAACTCTCTTTTTTTCTTTACTTTTTTTATGAAGAATTAGAGGGGATTTTTGAGCGTATTTTGCGTGCTGAGTCGATGAGACAAGGCATGTTGAGAACGCAAACGACGCTCACGACTTTTTATCGCCATCCCGAGATCGAACTTTTTGGTCAAAGAAATATTCGTACGCCTTTGCATTTTTTTTTTTTTACTCGTTCGCACCTGTATTTCATCGACCGGATTGATGTTCAATCTGAGTTCGAGTATATTTCGGAAAACGTCTTCATGCATAAATTTCATGTTGATTCTTTTCGCGAGCGAAGGTTCTTGCATACTGACACCCGATATAAATTCCACAAACAATATGATGGTACTTTTGTCCAACGGAATTCCGAACGTCAAATCTCCGACGAGAATGGAAAGGAGCAACGAAGTGTACAGATTGTATCTGATGTCTTTCGGCGTTTGCTTCCCGGTCCGATTCTCCGGTTTTCCGCAAATGAGCATAATTTCCAACGCGGATTCGTACAACTGACCTGGAAACGAGCCGCCCTCGAAATATTCATGCAATTTCGTTCGCAACAAGGTTTGGCAATTCGCCATGTATTTCACATCGCCTTCGTTTGAATTTTTTCCGTCTTCTTCTATCTTCTGAGCATTTGGCATAAAGATGTTGATCGGAACTCCATGATGTTTTTTTTTTTCTGAGTCAGAAGCGTCATCGTTCTCAAAAATTCGATAGCCGGCAGTAGTGTAGTCAATGCATCGCTCTTCAGCGACCATTCCACAATTGAAACAGACTATGTCCCCCCTGGAGAAGTTGTGCCGCAAGGTATTTCTATTAAAACAGCCTTGACATATTTCTTTTTCAGGATGGCACTGTGAACTCATGAATGAATGAAATCACAAAAAAGAACAACTGGATCTTTCTTCTATTCCAACACTTAAACACTTTTCCAAATATGGTTCAAATAAAAATAATATTTCCAAGAAAAATTATTCGATATATATTAGAAGTTCGTAAATATTCTTTAAATACAAAAAAATGAATGAGATGATTGATTTACAATATCTGGAGAAATGTAATCCGGTTCTTCTTTTTGATACCAATGTAACGTTTTATGAATATTACACGGTACCTGAAACATCGGAAATAAAAGAGCATATTTATTTGATAAAGAATAAGGGGGGAAACGAAATTTATGATTTTACGACAACAACCTTTGTTCATTCCTTTTTTCCCGAATTTGACGCAGACAATGTAATCACCAAAATGATGAAGGGAAAGAATTGGAGCAAATCCAAATATTATGGTCAAACTCGGGAGGAAATTAAGGCTGGTTGGGAAGAAAATCGCGTTTCAGCTTCCGAATTGGGCACTATTATGCATGCGAATATAGAGAAATTCTACAATCATCCCTACTTATGGAAAATCCAAGAGAAAAAAGTATTAGAAACAAAGTTGCTCGAATATTATACAAAAGAAGAAATTTCCACGAAGGAGTTTCAGCAATTTATAAATTTCCACTTGAATGGCCCAGCGCTATGGACTTGGATTCCGTGGAGAACCGAGTTGCGCGTATTTGATTCCGACGTGCAGGTGGCAGGCTCTGTCGATATGCTTTACAAAAGTCCAAATTATACCGACGAAAACAAACTTCTCATCATGTTGGACTGGAAGAGGAGCCGTGAAATAAAAAGAGAAAATCGTTGGGAAAAGGCTTTTCCCCCTATCGGAGATTTACCTCATGCGAACTTTTTTCAATATTCCTTGCAATTGAATGTATATGCGCGAATTATTGAAAAAAATACACCTTACAAGATCGAATACATGGCCTTAGGCGTCTTCCACCCGACGTTCGATAATTACCAAATTTATGAAGTGAAACCCATGCATATAGATAAAATATGGCAACATCGTTTGAATCAATTAAAAAAATAAATCAATTTCGTAAATTTCTCAGTAAAATAAAATATCTTTTATACCAATAATTTTTTTTGAAAAAAACAATGCAAGTCAAAAACGAAAATGAATTGTTCAAAACATGTTCAACTTGTAAAAAGAGTTTTCTCATCGAAACATATTAATTTTATAATCTTCCTCGCAATCGTACCAAAGAAGAATTGGAGATTTGTGTCAAAGGAGGACGTCCGACGAGAGACGAATTGTACGACTTGGTGAAAAAATACACGTTTGTTGAGGTCGGAAAAAGATACCGAGTTCATCCAAGAACTATTGTTAATTGGTGCAAAAAAGAAGGAATTCCACACAAACGACGAAATTTGATGCAAGAAGTTTTTATTTAATTTAAAATTTTAAAATTGCCATTCCGATTGTAGATGCATTTACAAAAAAATCGTTTTCAAAAATAAAAAAAAAATTTTTTTTTTAATTATGAAGAACCGGTTCACCTTCTGCACAACACTAAGAATTATTTTTAGAAATTATTGAGTCCAACTTTGTACCTTGGAAGATGAAGAACGACGGCGCAAACGACTTGGAGGTTTTGGCATTTTATACTTTTTCACACGACGAACCGGCGATCCCCTTCTTGCCGTTCTACATTGAAGGAATTGCTTGTCGTAATGACAATCCAATTTGCCTTTACTTTTGTACTTTTTTCGTGGACTTGACCGGTATCTACAACCAGCACGAAGAAGGGTTTTGCATGAAGAACGTTTTCTGCCAGGCATTTTGTTCTTTATTATAAAAAAATAATAAAAAATCGTTTAACCAAAAAATTTGAAATATGTTGTACAAGCAATTTAAATAAATAAAATGCTGCACAGGCACAGCAGAAATAATTGTATGTTTTTTTATATTACCAATATTTCCTCCAAAAATTTGTTAAAACTTTAAAATTATTCAAACGTCTCTTGGAAAAAAAATAACTTTTTTCCTGAAGGTTCGTATTTATTTTAACATTCTCCCTGCCTCCGCATGCGCATGGTAGAATGTTAAAATAAATACGACCCTTCAGGAAAAAAGTTATTTTTTTTCCAAGAGACGTTTGAATATTTTTACAGTTTTAACAAATTTTTGGAGGAA
>PVMS01171289.1_pt1 | contig 10811 bp, 13 predicted proteins | sample 1853461 | NCBI WGS metagenome assembly PVMS01 (sample SAMN08582032, study PRJNA380276) | Marine sediment metagenome, whole genome shotgun sequencing project. | isolation source: ocean sediment barecode stripped | collected 2017
CTCACGAATATCTCCCCGGCTGTACTAACAGTCCGTGGCTGGTACGACGGAGACGATCTATCCGGGGCCCTTCACACCTATAATACCATTGAGAGAAATGATCCAGCAGCCACCCACCGGCTGGTAATGGGTCCAGGGACCCATTACCAGCCGGTTGGTGGCTGCTGGATCATTTCTCTCAATAGTTTTGTAGGTGTGAAGGGCCCCGGATAGATCCTCTCCGTCGTACCAGCCACCGACTGTTAGTACAGCCGGGGAGATATCCCTGAGATGGGGCAAAGTGCTTCTACTCTGCCAGAACTTATCATAATCAGGATGTTCCATGATCTGGTTCCAGAAATCGATGCTTCCATGGAGGTAGTTGTCATTGGTATTTTTAATCGGGCCAAGTTCCAGGAAAAAATGATAGGCATCGCCCGAAGTGTATTGAAGACGCGATCCTCTGCGGGTAGTAGGTTCTGGTCGATCTAAGCCAAATGACTGGAAAAAGTTGAAACTGAGCGGGAGTGTGAGAGCCCCGTTGTGATGCATGTCGTCCCAGAGAAACCAGTCTGAAATAGGGGCCTGGGGACTGGTGCAGGCCATGGCAGGGTGGGCATTGATCGACCCCATAACCGCATAGAATCCAGGATAGCTTACTCCGTACATGCCAACTTCTCCATTGTTGTTATCAATGTTGTTGATTAACCACTCTACAGTATCCCAGGTATCGGTGGTTTCATCCACATCATTTTTTCCGGGGTAGGAGGTCAGCACAGGACGCATGTCTACAAATTCTCCTTCGGACATAAACTTTCCCCGTACATCCTGGAAGACAAAAATGTACATGTCTTTTTCAAGCTTATCGTTGGCCGATAGCCTGCCACGCATCCGCTCTCCATAGGGACCAATAGAGTAGGGGGTTCGCTGCATCAGGATGGGGTATGTTTCGCTTTGATCCTTCGGGGTATATACTATAGTAAAAAGTTTGATCCCATCCCTCATTTCAACCTGATATTCAGACTTATCATAATTTGCTTTCACAAAATTTTGCTCTTGTCCCCAAAGGGGTAAAAACGTAAGAAGAATAAGAGTGAGCAATGAAAAATTCCTGTTCATGATACTTTATATAATCAGTTTGGCGTTTCAAGATAGAGAAATACACAAGAATGTTTTTCTGATTTCTGGATTTTGACGATATTTATATAAGATATAGCCACCTGGTTTTCAAGCTAAATAGTATGTCCATGATATATAAATCTGTTTTGAGGGGAGTATTTTCAGTGATAATTTTAATCATGGTATCATCCTTTACAATTGATGCTCCTGCAAAAAAATATTCACCTCTTGGTAGATGGGATTATTCAGTACCCGGTGTCGGGGAAGGTTATGAAAGTGGCACCATGCTAATAAGTGAAGATGGTAAGGAATATAAGGTAACATTGCAACTGAACGAATATTCTAGAGTAGTTGCAGAGAAAGTAGTCTACAAGAAAAAGGAAATGAGCTTTACTATATACGTGGAAACAGAAGAAATCCAGGTTTCAGGTTCGTTTGATGGAGATGAATTCAAAGGATCCATCAGCTTTTCTGAAGGCGATTTTACCATTACTGCCATGAGGACCTTGAAATAGTAAATTATCTTCTTCTTATATTAAGTTCATTATCACCAAATAGGGATTTACTATGCGAGCCTCAGACAGAATATATTCGACCTTCAATATTTTATTTGCTTTTATTCTGCTCATCCTGTCCACTTCCTGTGCTGAAGATCATGAATTGATGTATGAAAGTCTGAAGAATTACACCAATGAGATCAAAATTATAGACACCCATGAACACCAGCGATGGTGTGAGGAGAATGCTTCTCTGAACTACAATCTGTCTCATCTAATTCAGTCAGCCTACCTGATGGCTGATGTGGTATCCGCTGGAGGTGCCTGGATTGGTTCAGAGCAAATGGACAGCATGGCCATGGATGAGTTCTGGGAGATCAATGGACAAGCCCTGGATTATACTCGGAATACCAGCTACTATAGCCATTTGATAGCCGGATTTCAAAAATTGTATGACTTTCGGGATCCTTATTTTACTGAATCAAACATCCAAGGACTTTCAACTAAGGTGGAAGCAAACTATGTAGATTACCGCAAGTGGTTTAACGATGCATTTCATACTGCGGGATTTGAACTGATGTTTCTCGATCAATACTGGAATCCATTTAACCTTAAGGTAGATGAAGTGCATTACGCACTGGTTTTCAATATTAATCCTCTTGTTATGCAATCCAGCAGCAAGCCCGAAGGGGACGAGGAAGGTCCAGAGATCTATCAGCTTGCAATTGATGAAGGAAAGCAGATCGAATCCCTGGACGATTATCTAAAATTTTGTGATCATCTGTTCAAGATGAATGTGGAAAGCAGGGCTGTGTGTGTGAAAAACTCTATGGCATACACCAGGTCTCTTGATTTTGAGGATGTCACCATTGAGATGGCCAGGGAACTATTTAAAAAACCTTCATCCAGATTATCAGAAAAGGAGGAGAAAAAGATACAGGATTTCCTGTTTCACTGGATCATTCAGAAATCCATCGAATATGAACTCCCAATACAGATTCATACTGGGTATCTGGCTGGCAATGGGAATCAATTGGACAATGGGAAACCTTTGAAACTCAATCCGCTTTTCCTGAAGTACCCTGGAGCAAAGTTTGTCCTGTTTCACGGGGGGTATCCGTGGACTGGAGAATATGCTGCTTTTGGAAAAATGTTTACAAACGTATATCTGGATCTGGTCTGGCTTCCCCAGATATCACGGGAGGAGGCAGTCCATGCCCTCGATGAAATGTTGGATGCTGTCCCTTATAACAAGTTCTTTTGGGGGGGAGATTGCGCCTACATAGAAGAATCGACCGGCTCTTTGGAGTTTGGAAAATCGGTAGTATCCGAGGTGCTGGCTAAAAGAATTGAACGTGGACTTCTTACAGAAGAAGTGGCCAGAGATATAATCCTGAAGATCTTCAGGGAGAATGCGATTCAGGTATTTTCCTTGGAAAATCGCCTGAATAAGCACTTCTGAAATTCTCAAATAAATCTCAACTCTTTTCAAGCAGAGCCATTGCAATATACTCCCACTCTTCATCCTGAGAGAGCTCTGGCAGGGTGCGCCCGGCACTGCGATACCAGTAGGATGCATTCCCCAGGTCACCTTCCACTCTGTGCAGGTAGGCATGAACCCACGATCCGTCGTTGGAGGGTTCATTCTGAGCAATCCTGTGAGCACTTTCCCAGTCACCAGCAGATTCCAGTAGCAAAGCCTGCAAGAGTGGGGGGATATCATCCGGAAAAGATCCAGCTTCTTTCCAGTTAAGCAGTTCTTCAAAAGCGATCATTTTTCTGTCTTTTATAAGATAAAGTTAAAAAAGGCTGTCTCATTAGCATCATGAGACGGCCTCTTTTTATGAGGTAAGTAATCCTTTCATCCAAGCAGATTTGACATCCCTATTGATAACAGCGTAGTTTTTTTATATTTACACAAACATTCTTCCCATGACCGACTCTTTTCAGTTTTCCTCGCTTCCCAAGATTATTTTTGGCCCGGGGAAACGAAGCGAACTGGCCGCTGAGCTTAGTTCCAGGGGCAATAAGGTATTACTGCTCACTGGATCATCCTCGGTTCATAACTCCGGGCATGGAGATGAGATCATCACCGCTCTGAAAACTGCAAAACTGGAGCTGAAACATGAAGTTATCGCGCATGAACCATCCCCCTCGCTTATCGATAAGATAGTGGAGAAGTACAGGTCTTCAGGAATCCAGGTGATTGTAGCAGTAGGGGGTGGCAGTGTTATGGATGCTGGTAAGGCTATCTCTGCCATGATTCCTGTAGATGGAAGCATTCGTGACTATCTGGAAGGTGTGGGAGAGAAGAAGCATCCCGGTCATAAGATTCCTTTTATCGCCATGCCAACCACTTCAGGCACAGGTAGTGAAATGACCAGGAATGCAGTAATTTCAGAAGTAGGAGAGAAGGGTTTTAAGAAATCCCTTCGTCACGAGAACTTTATTCCCGAACTGGCCATCATCGATCCGGAAATGATGTTATCCTGTCCTGCAAAACTAACGGCTGCTTCCGGGATGGATGCTTTCACGCAGTTACTGGAATCCTACCTGTCTACTAAGGCCAACCCCATGACCGATGCCTTGGCCCTGCAGGGATTGAAGCAAATTAAAAAGTACCTTCTAAGAACATTCCTGGAGGGTGAGCAGAATCTGGAAGCACGTTCAGGGATGGCTCTGGCTGCGATGTTTTCAGGGATCACCCTGGCACATGCCGGATTGGGTCTTGTGCATGGATTTGCATCTCCGTTGGGAGGATTTTATTACATTCCGCATGGTGTGGCATGTGGCTCATTAATGGCTCCTGTTTTTGCAACAACCATTGACAACCTGCAAGACCAACCTGAGCATCCTGCCATAAAGAAGCTAATTATTATCAGCAAGGTTTTTGCAGACTTTAAATACAAGCAGGATATGGAGTACTTGCATGCTTTTAAGGAAAAACTGATTCACATTACTACACTACTGGAAGTACCCATGCTATCAGAATTTGGCTTAACAGAGGAGGGAATTCAAAAGGTTGTGGATTGTACTTCACATAAGAACCATCCGGTAAGGCTGACAAATGATCAGTTGATCAATGCTTTACAGGCCAGGATCTGATGCATTTTCAACACTGAGGGATTTCACACACTCTTCCTTTATGCAGAAGTAGTATTCATAGATATGTTTCTCCTCTAAGGTGTTGAAACCTGATCCTGATACAGCTCTGTCAAAATCCTGAATGAGCCATACATCTGGATTGATGAAAGGATTTAGCTTGGGATCATAATTCACCGTTGTACCATCTTTGTAGAATTTGACAGGATCACCGTCATGATCCTGCATGAGTACAATCAGGCTATCGTAGTAGTGTGAGAAATAGGCAAAGCCGTCGAGACAGTCACAGTTGATGGAGTAAAAATTATCCGAAACTCCTGGTTGAATCAAATCGGCATTGGTGAAATCAGCTGAATATGGAAGTACGAAAAGAGGAATGGTCGTTTCATTTTTAATCGAAATCCATGTTTGGTCATTTTTGTCACATCCCGACAGAATCAGCAACACGAATATCCAAATAAATCCCCTCATTCCCAATCATTTAGGTATCTCAATCCCTGTATTTGATAAGAATAGTTTAATGGAAATGGCCAATAGAATAATTCCGAAGAATTTTCTCAGAATATGCAGGCCGTTTGGTCCAAGTATTCGTTCAAAAAAGGTTGTGAGCCGGAGGACAAGATAGACAATTATCATATTTAATGAAAGCGCGACCAATATATTTACAATTTGATACTCAGCACGAAGAGAGAGAAGTGTTGTAATGGAACCTGCACCGGCGATTAGTGGAAAGGCGATTGGAACAATGGAACCCCCTCCTCCCGACTCGTGTTTGAAGAGTTGAATTCCCAGGATCATTTCAAGTCCCATCAGCAGAAGAATGATCGACCCTGCAATTGCAAAGGAGGAGATATCCACGCCGAAAATTCCAAGTAGCGGTTCCCCGATAAACAGAAAAAGAAGCATGATGCCATAGGCCACAAGTGTCGTTTTCACGGGGTAAATGTTACCTGTCTTTACCTTTACATCAAGAATGATAGGAATTGACCCGAGAATGTCAATAATGGCAAAGAGTACCATGAAGGAAGCCAGGATTTCCACGAAACTGAGATGCATTGTAGTTCAATATTTGGTTTGGCCTGCAAAGATTGAACTTTCTGCGAAATAACAGACTACAATACTGGTAAACCTTAAGCTTTCCTTTTCTTAAACATACAAGTTAGAGCATTGCTAACTTTTCGTTTTAATTGTGCACCCGATTGCTTTGGTTGTAGCAGGATCAGGATTTGACCCGGATACCAGGGCGGCGATGGCTTTTTCCACGTAATTGCTGGTTACCTTTGCTGCATCCATGGCATTGTCATCAATGGCACCGATGTAGGCCACCTTGAATTTCCCGCCTTTGTTCTGCAAAAGAAAGATATGAGGTGTCTTGGAGGCTCCGTATGCTTTGTATACCTCCTGCGATTCATCTTTCAGGTAGGGAAAGGGATAATCTTGCTCTTCTGCCCTTGCCTTCATTTTGTCCATGCTGTCATCAGGTGAAATCTCTACGTCGTTTGGATTAATGGCCACAACTGGAAATCCCTGGTCTGCATAGGATTTATGAAGAGTAATAATCCTCTGCTCATACGCTTTGGAAAATGGGCAGGGGTTGCAGGTAAACACAACTATTACCCCTTTTTGATCGGCGTAATCTGAGAGCGAAACGCTTGTTCCATCCACATTTTTCAGGGAGAATTCAACTGCATTATCTCCTGGTTTGAGTCCGGCATTCACCAGCATAAAAGCCATGAGTGCCAATACTGAAGTAAGAATTGTCTTTTTCATATCATTGCTTGATTTGTGTAACATAATTGAATAACTCATCCCGGGTTAATTCCTGTTCAAGGAAAACCCTGGTTTCTCTGTTGTAGATGAGTGTGGCCGGGATGGCTCCTGACCAGCTTGGATCTATGCGGTCAATCCATGAATTATAGTCAAGATCAGTCATCAGGAGTACATCGGCTGTTATTTCTTTTTCTTTCAGAAAAGGAATGACTCTTCTGTCAATTTGGTTGGGAAAATCGAGGCTAACCAGAATTACCTTCACTTTTTCAGATTCTCTTTGTCTGTGAAGCTCCTCAAAAAACCCGATCTCTTTCACACAGGGTGAACACCAGGTTGCCCAGAAGTTCACCACATAAGTGGTGTCATTCATTGTAGAGGTCAGTGCTTTCAGCGCATCACTGTCAATTTCTTTAACAGACTGAGCAGAGCTCTGAGTGAAATTCAAAATGTAAAAAAGTATAATTACAATACTATATCTCATCCTACATTAAACATATGGGGAGGCTTTTTTGTTTCTACACTGCGAGCTTATTAACATTTAAACAATAACCATTAATCATACTATATGTCATTTACACTGGAAATTGGAGCTACTGCTCCCGATTTTAAGCTTCCCGCCACAGATGGAAGCAGCTACGCCCTGTCCGATTTCAAAGAGAACTTCCTGGTGATTTTCTTTACATGCAATCATTGTCCATATGTAATCGGATCCGATGAAGCAACCCGAGCCACAGCTAATAGGTTTGCTCCTGAGGGGGTGAAGTTTATAGGAATTAATTCGAACAGTGCCAGCACCTATACGGAAGACGATTTTCCTCATATGGTTAGCCGTATGGAGGAACAGCAATTTCCCTGGCTCTATCTCTATGATGAAAGTCAGGAAGTTGCACTCTCCTATGGCGCCTTGCGAACTCCTCATTTCTATTTGTTCAACAGAGAACGGAAGCTGCTTTATACCGGAAGAGCTGTGGATCAGCCCAGAGATTTTAACAGGATCACCATCAACGACCTTGATAGAGTACTGGAGGAGGTAACTGCAGGCTTAGCAGTATCAGTTCCAGTAACCAATCCCATAGGGTGCAATGTAAAATGGGAGGGGAAAGAGAAGCACTGGATGCCGGCTGATGCCTGCGACCTGATCTGATCATGCGGTATAGACCCTGCGAATCTGTTTCTTTCCCAGGTGTATCCTGCTTTTAACTGTTCCGATGGGGATATTCATCTGCTTGGCGATCTCTTTGTAGGAATAACCAGAAAGGAACAATTTTATGGGTTTCTCATAAGCTCCAGGCAACATTTCAATAATCTCATGCAGCTCTTTTTTCATAAGCTGATCATAGGGTGCTCCGTTCATCCCACCATTATGTGCAGCATAATTATTGAGTTCTTCAGTATCGTGAGTAAGTTGTCGGTAATGACTGCTTCTCAGGTAGTTGATATAGGTGTTTTTAAGAATGGTATACAGCCAGGCTCTGATATGATCGTTGTTGTGTAGCCTGTTGCGGTTTTTCAGGGCCTTGAAACTGGTCTCCTGTACAAGGTCAAGAGCATCCTCCCGGTCCTCGGTAAGCTGCAGGGCGTAATAAAAAAGTTGTTCCTGCATTTGAACCAGATCATACATGAAATAGTCAGGATCGAAGCTATCTTGCCCGATTTTCATTGTCTGAGCAACTTAATTTGCAGTAAATTACGAAATTATCTAGTACGAATCAACTTGTTAATCCGGAATAGTTTTCACAATTTTAGCTTTCTTATTACTTCTAATACTAAATTTCAAAAATCGATATGATGACAAAGAAAATTTCATTGCATGTAGTGGCTGTAATAATGCTCATTGCTTTCAGCTGTAATTTACAGGCCCAGAATAAACTTACCGAAGAGGAGAAAGCAGATGGCTTTGTGTTGCTCTTTGATGGAAAAACCACCGACGGATGGAGGGGATTTCAGAAAGACCATGCTCCTGAAAGGTGGATCGTGGAAGATGGAACGCTCCATTTCAGTCCCAAAGTTAAAGGCAGCAGAGGAGATATTATGATTGATAAAAAATTCTCTGATTTTCATCTGAAACTGGAATGGAAAATTGCCGAAGCCGGCAATTCAGGCATCCTCTACCTGGGTTCGGAAGATACACTATACAGGGCTATTTACATGACTGCTCCCGAGATGCAGGTGCTGGATAATGCCAAGCATCCCGATGCCAAGGCGGGAACAAATGGAAACCGTATGGCTGGATCCCTTTATGATCTGATTGCTGCCAAGCCTCAGAATTTCAAAGGGGCAGGCGAATGGAACACGGCTGAGCTAATCGTGAAAGACAAACATGTTAAGCATATTCAGAACGGGGAAGTTGTTGTGGAGTATGAGTATGGTACACAAATGTGGGAAGCACTGGTGGCGCGTTCAAAGTTCCCGGGTTTGAACCCTGATTGGGTCAATTTACAGGAAGAGGGTTATATAGGCCTTCAGGACCATAACGACAAGGTGTGGTACAGGAATATTAAAATCAAGGAACTTTAAAATACAAAAGATGCAGAACAGAAGAACATTTATGAAGAGTGCGGCCCTGGCGGCTGCTGCAATTTCAGCTGGCAAAGTGGTAAGTGCAAAAGACACTGGAAATAATCCAATTATTCAAGAGCACCCGGAACAAGAACTATTTTTTGATATTTCCCTGGCCCAGTGGTCGCTGAATAAAGCGCTGTTCGGGAAAGAACTGGATAACCTGGATTTCCCTGCCTATGCCCAGAAGAACTTTGATATTCACGCGGTGGAGTATGTAAACCAGTTTTTCAAAGAGGCCGATACGGAATATATCAAAGAGCTTCTGAAACGTACCCAGGATATTGGAGTGAAGAATGTGTTGATTATGATCGACGGTGAAGGAAATCTGGGAGATACGGATGAAGAAAAAAGGAAAGAGGCAGTTGAGAAGCACTATAAGTGGGTGGAATATGCTCATATACTTGGTTGCCACTCCATCAGAGTGAATGCAGGAGGAAGAGGAAGCGCAGAGGAAGTGGCTTTTTCAGCTACAAGGAGCCTGAGAACTTTAAGCCAGTTTGCAGCAGATTACGGGATCAATATAATCGTTGAAAATCATGGTGGTTATTCTTCAAGAGCCAGCTGGCTTACCTCAGTGATCAGAAATACCGGGATGGTTAATTGCGGGGTGCTCCCCGATTTCGGTAATTTCATAATTGATCGTCGACCGGGTGGAGAAAAATATGATCTTTACCTGGGAATGCAGGAGCTAATGCCCCTGGCAAAGGGAGTAAGCGCCAAATCGCACAACTTTGACGAAGAAGGCAATGAGGTGGACAAAGACTTTTACAGGCTTATGAAGATTGTGAAAGATTCAGGATTCAGAGGATATGTTGGCATTGAATATGAAGGCAGGGAGCTGAGTCAGGATGAAGGCATTATGGCCACTAAGAAATTGCTTATTAAAGCTGGCTTATCTCTGATGTAGGGACTTACCTGCTCTTTAGATAGACCTCGATATTGCGAGCTATCTTCTCCACAAGGAGTTCCCGTGACTCTTTGGAGGCCCAGGCCATATGCGGAGTAATCAGGATTTTCTCCTTATCAAATAGTTTAAGCAATGGGTTGTCGGCGTTGATGGGTTCTTTTTCCATCACGTCGATACCTGCTGCTGCAATTACATTTGCATTCAGGGCCTTTGCAAGATCCTTTCATTGACGATCCCCCCCCTTCCCAGATTGAGTAGGATGGCACAAGGCCGCATCAGCTTTATTTTTTCATAAGTGATCAGATCACGGGTCTGATTATTTAGAGGCGCATGTATGGAAACAACATCAGAACTTTTCAGCAGATCTTCCAGTTCAAATCTTTTATAGCTGATGTGATTATTCCTGCCGGTAGTAGAGTAGAAAACCACCTCCATCCCAAAGGACTCTGCAATTCTTGCCACCTGTCTCCCAATGGTACCCAGGCCAATGATTCCCATTCGTTTTCCCTTTAACTCCCAGAAAGGTTCATTATGGTGGGTGAATGAATCACTTCTCGAATAGGCACCACTTTTTACGTAAGTATCGTAGTAGTAAGGTTTATTTATCAGGTAAAGAAGCATGGTAAAGGTAAGTTGAGCTACTGAATCGGTGGAATAGCCGGCAACATTCTTCACCTCTATCCCATTATTTTCAGTATAATTGAGATCCACATTGTTTACACCAGTAGCAGCAACACAGATTAATTTGAGCTTGGGGAGCTGCTTCATTACCGCTTCGCTCAACTCTACTTTATTCACGATGACAATCTCTTTGCCCGTGCAGCGCTCTACCACCTGTTCAGACTCAGTTGATTCATAGGTCTCAAATTTACCCA
>PVMS01013272.1_pt1 | contig 10810 bp, 14 predicted proteins | sample 1853461 | NCBI WGS metagenome assembly PVMS01 (sample SAMN08582032, study PRJNA380276) | Marine sediment metagenome, whole genome shotgun sequencing project. | isolation source: ocean sediment barecode stripped | collected 2017
AAATTAGCAGAACGCAACAATTGCACTGTTGAACGCTCAGCTGTTGGAGAGATTAATGTAGTTCAACAGTGCAATTGTTGCGTTCTGCTAATTTATCTAAAGCCATTGTTGATGATAAATTTGTTACAAATGTTTCTTCTCTTCCGGTTGTTTTGATATATCCTTCCATTGCTAGAACTAACGTGTATTCCTCACCAATCGGTCTTCCTTTCTCATCTACTACTGCCAAGCGATCTGCATCCGGATCAACTGCAAAACCAACATCTGCGTTAGTATCAATTACCGCTTCACTTAGTTCTGTTAAATTATGCGGAAGAGGCTCTGCACCGTGAACAAAATCGCCGGTTGGTTCACAATTGATTGGAATTACTTCACAACCGAGAGCTTCCAACATCGCAGGGACAGCAATCGCACCGGCACCATTTATTGCATCAATTACTACTTTAAATTTTCTTTTACGAATTTGATGTACATTAATACATTTTAAGGATACACATTTAATTATGTGTTTTTGAATAACATTCTTATCTTCAAAAACAATACCACGAACTTTACTTACTTCAGCCTCAATGCCCCTATCAACTTCCTTAAATAGTGTTTCATTTTCTTCCGGCAAGAAGAAAGTTCCATCAGCGCGAACAAATTTTAGTCCGTTCCACTCTTCCGGATTATGGCTGGCAGTTACAATCAATCCTCCACCTGCATCTGTTTGCTCAACCATGAATTGAATAGTAGGAGTCGGAACAATATCACAAAATATGACATTTCTGCCAAGCCGAACAAATTCATCTATAACTGTATTCGTGATTATCGTACCGGAGGGGCGAGAATCGCGTCCAACTATAATTGCGCCATCTTGATATATTTGATGAGCACATCGCACATAATTGCGAATCACTTCATCTTTTAAATGCGTATCTACAATTCCTCTAATACCGGATATACTTCGAATTAACATATTCAAAATTACATATTAATGATATAAAAATTAAAAAAGGTTCAAGAGAATCCTTGAACCTTTTTATTTAATTATTGCCGATTTACTTAACCGTACAATCTTTTTATTCGCTCAAAGCGTGCCATGCGGCGTATTGCTTTTTTTCGCGATTCACGTTTTACAACGCTCGGTTTGATATAAAATGAATTACGTCGTACATCACGTAAGACACCTGCTCGTTCCCATTTTTTCTTAAAACGTCTTAACGCTCTTTCTAATGGTTCATTATCACGAACATTCACTTCTATCATTCCGTACCACCTCCTTAAGGGGTTATCAATTAATAAAATATGCTAATTGTTTAGCCGCGAATTTTAATCAATATAAATGTAATATTCAAATAAGTTCCGCAAATTCTGCGATACTTAATGTTTCGGGGCGGCGAGTAAAATTTATCTTATCTTTTACTGATTGAGCAATATCAAACCCACTCAATGAATTTTGTAACATTTTACGCCGCTTTGAAAAGGCAGCTTTCACTAATTTTTCAAATTTATCAAATTGTTCATCATTTATAATTGGTTTTTCCTTTTTAGTAATCTTAATGAAGGCTGAATCAACTTTTGGTCGTGGAACGAAAACTTCCGGTGGAATATTAAAACATTTTTCAATATCTAGAAAAGCACCGGTCATTACCGTTAATCTACCGTAGGATTTTGTTCCAATCCGTCCGGTTAGTCGCAATGCCATTTCCTTTTGTACCATCAGATATGCCTCTGACCATTCTTCGCGTTGCTCAATTAACCAAAACAAAATTGGGGATGTAATATTGTATGGAATATTTCCAACAACTTTTACAGGTTTACTTATAGGTAATGTTTTTAATTCCAACCATAAAACATCACCATGAATGATGTGGCAACCTTTGATTGAGTCAAGTGATCGTAAATATTCTACTAAAAGTGGATCGATTTCAATTACTGCTAAACCGTTAACTACCGGCAAAATCCGTTCAGTTAAAACTCCTTCTCCGGGACCAATTTCTAACACATTATCATTTTCACTCAGACCAATTGTATGTATTATCTTACGTAGTAAATTCGGGTCAATTAGAAAATTCTGTCCCCATTTCTTTTTTGCGTAATGTCTCAAGATTTAGGAAGGCTGAATAATTTTTCAGCATTATTCTGAGTAGCCATTTCTATAATATCATATGAGACACCAAGGACTTCCGCAAGTTTATCAGCAATATATTTAACGCGGCTTGGTTCATTCTCCTTACTACGGTATGGCATTGGACTTAAAAAAGGTGCATCGGTCTCTATCATTAAGCGATCTAGAGGTATTTCTTTTGCCACTGCCGGTAAATCATTATTCTTATATGTTAAGTTTCCGGCAAATGAAATGTAAAATCCCATATCTAAAAATATCTTTGCCGTAATCAAATCACTAGAGAAACAATGAGCGACTCCTCTAATAGGACTTACTTGTTGAAGAATATGAATTATATCGGCATCAGCATTGCGATTGTGAATAATTACCGGCAAATCCATTTCTTTGGCAAGTTGCAATAGTTCTTTGAATACTTTACGTTGTGTTGCAGCATCGGAAATATTCCGATAATAGTCTAGGCCAATTTCACCAAGTGCGACAATCTTTGGCTGAGTAAGAATATCTCGTAACTGATCTGTAAAATTAGCTGGTGCATTGTCTGCATCATGAGGATGAATTCCGGCAGCGGCATATACATTTGGATAATTTTTGGCAATTGTTAAACTTTGCCATGAACTGTCTATATCAATACCGGGGCAAATGATTTTACCAACACCGCGTTCTTTGGCACGTTCCAAAACAACATCCAGGTTTTTAGACCACGAACCCATATATAGATGACTATGTGAGTCGATTAGCATGTTATAATTTACTTTGGTTATGTGAGTTTTATATAATTAACTTTCTTTCTGATGGCAAATAATAATACTCCATATTTTGTCTATTTTGTCAACGGATTTCACAACTTTAAACGGAGTAAAAAATGGATATAAAACAATTCAATGAAAGTAAATAAATTTTCTATTTCCTAACAATATGAAAAAAGTAATTAATTCAATATTGGGATTATTGAACTTGAGATTAATCAAGGCTAATCATATTAAAAATATTTCAAGTGATCTTGGATATATTTCAGCTAAAGAAACAGTAAAAAGTGCTCAAAACAGAGGTCTATCTATTTGTGACTATGTTGAAAAAATGTGGAATCAAGTTGGCGAGACCCAAAAAGTGATAGATAACATGGAAAAATTTGGAGCATTTCAAAATGCTAATCAAACTGTATGTGAAATCGGTGCCGGTACCGGCAGATATATGGAAAAAGTTATTACAATATGCGCACCAAAAAGATATGAAAGTTATGAAACCGCATCAGATTGGGCTGAATGGTTGGAAAAAGAATATGAAATAATATCATTAGAATCGGATGGTTTTTCTCTAAAAAGCACTGTTGAAAATTCCATTGATTTAATTCACTCACATGGTGTTTTTGTTTATCTTCCTTTTTTTGATTCATTACGTTATTTCAAAGAAATTGATAGAGTCGCAAGTAAAAATGCAATCATTGTGTTCGATTGCATTACTGAAGATTGTTTAGATGAGGTATCATTAAATAAATGGCTCAAATCCGACTATAATTTCCCTCGAATATTACCGGAAAAATATATTTTTGACTTTTTCCCAAATAATCAATATAAACTAATCGGGAATTTCTTCACACCTTATGGACAGGGTAAATCTAAGTATTTTGTTTTCAAACGCACCAACCTTGAATAGCAGAACAATATTACCAAACTTAAAATATTCTAGTTCCGCTTTCAACATTATCCGAGTCAAGAATGATTAGCGACAATTCCTTCCCTTTTTCTGCTGCTAACAACATCCCATTTGATTCAATGCCACGTATTGTTGCAAGCTCAAGGTTGGCTACAATCACTATCATTTTCCCCACTAATTCTTCAGGTTTGTAATGTTCCGCAATTCCGCCAACGATCTGCCGTTTTTCATCTCCAACTTGAATCTGAAGCTTTAATAAGCGGTCGGCACCTTCCACTTTTTCCACTACCAAAACTTTAGCAGTTTTTAACTCAACTTTTTTGAAATCGGCAAAGGTAATTACATTTTCTTGTGCAGGTATCTTAATTTTTTCTATAACAGGTACTTCTACTTTAATCCGTGGAAATAATGGTGCATGTTTTTTTAGAATTATCCCTGATTTTAATAGCCCCCATTTTAGCTCCGTACCTTTTGAGTCCAATGCATTTAAAATTATTTCCGTTCTGTTTGGCATTACCGGATGCAATAATAAAGCGCTAACACGTAATGCTTCAGCCACAGTATATAAAACTCTTGCCGCTGCAGATTTATCAGATTTAACTAATTTCCAAGGAGCCTGTTGTTCCATATATTTATTGATACTACGAACAAATTGCAAAATTTCTTCGATAGCTTCATTAATCCGCATTTTTTCTATTAAATCATTCACTTTCCTGATAACTGTTTCGGCGCTCTTTTGGACTTTGGTTTCTTCTTCGGTAGATTCACCAAATTCGGGAATTGTGTTTTCAAAATTCTTTGCTATTAGTGTGGATACTCTACTAAATAAATTTCCAAAATCATTAGCTAGATCACTATTGTAACGTTTTATAAACGATTCCATTGTAAAAGATGCATCTTGTCCGAGTACCATTTCGCGCATTAAATAATAGCGTAAAGGATCAACACCATATTTATCAATTAAATCCAATGGATTGACTACATTACCTAAAGATTTGCTCATCTTAGATACACCACTTAACCACCAACCATGCGCAAAAATCGTATTTGGCTGCTCAATACCAGCCGAAAAAAGCATCGTGGGCCAATATACAGCATGTGTCATTAAAATATCTTTACCGATTAAATGAATTGCCGGCCACCATTGATTAAATGATTTACTATCGGTTGAATAGCCGGGAGCTGTAACATAATTAATAAGCGCATCAAACCAAACGTAGGTTACATAATCTTTATCAAAAGGCAATTCGATTCCCCAATTCAATCTGTTCTTTGGGCGAGATATACATAAATCATCCAGTGGCTGTCGCAAAAATCCCAAAATTTCATTTTTACGGTGCTTCGGTTTTATAAAATCCGGATTGTCATTTATATAATTGATAAGTTTCTGCTGATACTGACTCATCTTAAAAAAATAATTTTTTTCAGTAATTGTTTCTAATGGTCTATTATGCTGTGGACACTTTCCATCGACCAGTTCTTTTTCGGTATAAAAACGTTCACATCCAACGCAGTATTCACCTGCATATTCATCGAAATAAATATCACCTTTTTCATATACTATTTTCAGAATATCTTGCACAACACTTTCATGACGTTTCTGCGTAGTGCGGATAAAATCATCATATCGAATATGAAGTTTTTCCCATAGATCGATAAAGCGTGGTGCCATTTCATCGCAGTGTTGCTGCGGTGAAACTCCTCTTTCTTCAGCAGCTTGTTGGACTTTTAGTCCGTGCTCATCTAATCCGGTTAGAAAAAATACTTCATCGCCGGCTGTACGATGAAAACGTGCCAAAACATCAGCGAGGATGGTAGTGTAGGCATGACCAATGTGTGGCTTATCATTTACATAATAAATTGGTGTGGTAATGAAATAGTTGTTTTTACCGGACATAATTATTTTAAGTGTTTTTGAATCTTGATTAATAAATTAGTTAAAATTAACGACATATACAGATTCCTTCCAATGGACTCTATGGTATTTTCAAGTAATATATCAATTTTTTGCAAATCTGCTTTGGGGTATTTTTGATTAAATTGTTGCATAACCTTCAGCAACTCCGGTCGATGCAATTCATCACTTACACCTGTCCGTAAACGATATACACTTTTAATCCATAATTGTAATAAATAAATATTATGCTGAAACAGAGACAAGTCATTTCTAATCATTTGTGAATTGTTATTTATAAATTTTCTCCACTTTGTACCATCTTCATTCATAATAGTCATCGACAATTCTTGAATTGCCTTTAATAGATTGTCCACAGAGTCCTTTGACAAAGCTAGCGCTTTACGCATATTGCCCTGAGATATGTCGGCGATTAATTCAACCGATTCATTATCAACATTGTTTTGCAATAACGTATTTTTAATTATTTCTTTTGTTAGCGGTGGAAAATCTATATGCTGGCAACGAGACAAAATTGTAAGTAAAAGTTGGTTTTTCTTATCGGTTACTAAAATTAATGTAGTATTTGGAGGTGGTTCCTCTAAAATCTTTAATAGCGCATTTGCCGATTCAGCTTGACCTACTGATAATAAATGTGCATCAAATATTAATACAATCTTTTTCCCGATATCATTACTTTTTAAGTACAATGATTTACGCAATTCTCGAATAGAATTAATTCTAATTCTTGTTGCATTCGGTAAAATAATTTTATGAAACAGATCAGAACTTTTTTGTGCAATATTAGATTTTAATAATTCTAAATCAGCAGTATTTAAGGATTCTAATATATTGATATTATCCTTTTGCGTTTTTCCGGCTGGCAACGGAACTATCAGTTTTAATAACTCATGCTGCAAAGTTTTAAATCTTGTATAACTCGCATCTGCTAAGCTTTTATCATCCTTATAATGTTCTCTATTAATGGTCGCACCAAATTCAATCGCCATTGCCTCTTTTCCGACTCCCGATGGTCCCGAAAATAGATAAGCATTACCAATTTTATTATTTTCTATGGTTTTTGCTAAAAAATCCCAAATTCCATTCTGAGCTTTCTTTATATCAAAATTAATCATTTTATCAACCATTTTTCAGGATCCAATTTCTTTTGATTACCCCATATTTCAAAGTGCAATTTTGAACCGTTTACAGCATCTGAATCGCCGGTATAGGCGATTATATCTCGACTTTTAACTTCTCCATCTATATGAATTTGTAAGTCTGTTACATGCGTATAAACTGTATAAAATCCACTACCGTGGTCGATAATAATTGTCGTCCCGTAACCACGAATAAAGGTGATCGTAGTCACAATGCCATTTAGTACAGCTTTGACCGGAGAATAGGGAATGCCTTCTATATCTATACCTGGATTATCCGTTGTAGTTTTAAGTTTGGCGTTCCACTGACTACCAAAATTAGCAATGATCTTACCCTCAATTGGCCAAAGTAGTTGCCCCTTTAGTTCGGCAAATTGTTTTGTATTAAGATATTCTTGTTGTTCACGAATCCGTTTTTCTCGTAATCCTTTATTTTTATCATTAAGTAATTGTTGTCGAACTGCTTCTAATTGCTTTAGTCCTTCGCGCTTCTCAGCTAAATATTTTTCTAATTCTTTTTTATTTTTTTTAATATCTTTTAACTCGTTTTGAGTGATTCTTTTAGTTTTAGTAAGTAATGCTTGTTGTTTTGTTTTATCATTTTTGGCGCTTGTATTTTTTATTAATGCAACATCTAAATTACTTTTTTGATTTGATATATCGACAAGAAGTAATTGGATACTGTCTTGCATTGTTTTTTCAATATCTGATACAATTTTCAAATAATGTATTCTATAAACAGCTTGTCGCCAAGAAGATGAACTTAATAATTTAACTAAAGATGTTGGAGAACCCTTTTTATATACTTCTGCAACACGTTTCTCATATCGACTAAGGTATGTTTCCAATATTTTTTCATTTTCAGGAATAAATTGTTCTAATTTATTGATTTGACTACGTGTATATCTTTCTACGCGAGTTAATTTATTTATTAGCTGCGAGGTTAAAGACATCTCCTTTTCTAATGAGGATATTCTTTTTGCTTTATTTCGTTCTTTATCTTGATGTTTTTGTATATCTTGACGAGTTTTAGCAATCTCATTTTTTAGAATATTTATTGCACTATCTTGTTCCTGTATTTGTTTATCAAAATCTTTTACAGGTTTTTGACTAGTTGCAAAACCTGATAGAATAAGTAAAATTATTAGCGTAAAACGGATATTCATATGCTGTAAAAATACTCCGACCATTAAAAAGTATGCAAACTACTTTATATAATTCCTTAATTAATGTTTCAGTTTATTAATTTTGTATTTATTTTTTAACATATTATATATGAAAAAATTTCCAATCATAATTAAAGAAGATCGTTTAGAAGATGCAATCCTTATATCGCAACAAATTACTGAATTTGAAAATGTATATCCTGAAAGCGAATATAAAAACAGGTTGAAAGATGCAGAGCATCTTATACTCACAGCATACTTAAATGATAATCCTGTTGGTTTCAAAATTGGATATGAAACACCAACTAAACGAAATTTCTACAGTTGGATAGGCGGTGTTTTGCCTAAATATCGGCAATTAGGAATTGCAAAAAAACTATCTGATTATCAAGAACAATGGGCAATTAAAACAGGTTATCAAAGAATTTTAGTAAAAACACGTCGCAAACATACAGCAATGATAAAATTATTACAGAAGCATGGATTCCTCCAAACAGGTATTATTCCTTACAATCCCGATGAAGAAACAAGAATCCTATACGAGAAAAAATTACCACTATAATTATGTTTTTATTAATTTATAATCAACAATATACAACTAACTAGTAGGAGACACAATGAGGTGTAACGTAGGTGATACCGACCGGTTTTTAAGAATAATAATAGGAATAGTCATATTAGTTGTATTTTATATCTACGAAAATTGGTGGGGTTTAATTGGTTTATTCATACTCCTAACTGCTTTATTCCGGTGGGACCCTACTTATTTACCATTTAAAATAAATACTGACAAATCAGATAAATAATTAAGATTTAGAATGATAATATGGGTCCGGATGTTGCAAGACTCATTTTTATTACTAAAATATTAAATTATGAAAACAATTAATATTTCTACAACAAAACGCGTTGATTTAATCGATATTACCTCGCAAGTTCAAAAAATAGTAAGTGATTCGAGTGTTGATGATGGAATTATAACTGTATATGTCCCTCATACTACTTGCGGAATTACTATTAACGAGGGTGCTGATCCTGATGTGGTACGTGATATAAAATATCAATTAGAAAAATTAATTCCTTATCAACAAGGATACCATCATATGGAAGGAAATGCCGATAGTCATATTAAAACTTGCCTCATAGGAAGTTCAGAAAATATTATTATAGAGAATGGGCAGTTAGCCCTTGGGACTTGGCAGAGTATTTTTCTATGTGATTTTGACGGACCAAGAAATAGAAAAGTTTATATTAAAATAATTGATTAATCGTCTCGTTTTACTTTTTTCCATATTTCATCCATTTCCTCAAGCGATGCGTCTTCAATAGGGCGATTCCGTTTTTTCAACTCCTTTTCAATTTTTTTAAATCGTGAAATGAATTTCTTATTTGTTTTACGTAATGCATCTTCTGATGATATTTTAAGGAACCGCGATAAATTCACAATAGAAAATAAAACATCACCAATTTCTTCTTCGATATGCTCAAAAGTACCTTCGGATTGAGCTTCTTTTAATTCAAAAATTTCTTCGTGAACTTTTTCCCATACTTCTTCAATCTTATCCCATTCAAAACCAACATAGCTGGCTTTTTCCTGTAATCTTTGAGCTCGAATTAAGCTTGGTAAAGTTTCCGGTACACCATCTAAACGAGATTCTCTGCCTTTTTCTTTGTGTTTTACTGCTTCCCAATTTTGCTTGGCTGATTTTGTAGCGTCAACCGGAACATCTCCAAAAACATGTGGATGGCGCCGAATTAATTTTGCTGTAATTGTTTCTAATGAATCGAGCATCCCAAACCGATTTTCTTCCTCAGCCATCTTAGCTTGAAAAACAGCATGTAGTAAAATATCACCAATTTCCTCTTGCAGGTTTTGCCAATTTTTTTCCTCAACACTTTCTATTACTTCATAGGCCTCTTCTAAAAAGAATGGTAAAATCGATTCCGGTGTTTGTTCTTTATCCCAGGGGCATCCATCCTCTGAACGCAATTTCTCCATTATTTCTAATAATTCAACAAATTTCTTACCAATTTGGTTTTTATTTTTCAATATTCCATTTTCCTTAAGTACTTATCTTCCATTTTTTGCATCTTTTGTTGTTCAACCTTGGTTTTATCATCATATCCAATTAAATGGAGTCCCCCATGGATTATTAATCTTGCTATCTCTTTTTCATAGGGTTGACCAAAAGACTCTGCGTTGTCTTTTGCAACCGGCAAACAGATATATATTTCACCTTCAATAAATTTTTCTTCATATTCATTTAATCGAAACGCAATTACATCGGTTGTGCAATTTATATTAAAAAATCTGTTTTTTAATTCTTTTAATAATTTTGTATTACCAAAAACAATTGAAATATCCCCGGAATTAACTCCTTCGGATTGTAATACAGACTTAAGTATCCCTTCCGATTTGCTATCATCCAAGCCATCTAAAACAGGATCTGTTTCAATCCGGATGTTAATCATTAACCTGGGGGAGTAGTTGATCTGTTTGCTTTGGGCTGTTCTTCCGGATATTCAATTCTAATATGGAAAATACCTCTTAAAATTGGTAGCATTCCTGTATTACCATTTACAGTGCCTTTTATTCTTCGTAATTCATCCATGGTTAATGGACATTCATCTAACTGTCCATCTTCCAATTTTTTCTTCGTAATTCGATCAACCTCCATATTAGAATTGAAATATCACCGGAATTAACACCTTCGGATTGTAATACATGCTTAAGTATCCCTTCCGATTTGCTATCATCCAAGCCATCTAAAACAGGATCTGTTTCAATCCGGATGTTAATCATTAACCTGGGGGAGTAGTTGATCTG
>PVMS01137389.1_pt1 | contig 10810 bp, 13 predicted proteins | sample 1853461 | NCBI WGS metagenome assembly PVMS01 (sample SAMN08582032, study PRJNA380276) | Marine sediment metagenome, whole genome shotgun sequencing project. | isolation source: ocean sediment barecode stripped | collected 2017
AGCTTGCCTCTGTTCATTTTTGACCCCCAAAATATAACCAGAACACACTTGCAACGATCACAATTGCAATCACGATCCAACCGGCCAGATCCACCCACTTTCTCAGGCTGTCGGCTGCCTTTTCACCCATAGCCCGAATCAAGCCGGCAACCAAAAAGAAACGGGCTCCGCGGCCAACTGCAGAACCCAGCAAAAATGGAATCATGGGCATCCCGACCACACCGGCGCTGATGGTAAATATCTTGTACGGAATCGGAGTGAAACCGGCCAGCAAAATATACAAAAAACCCCAATTTTCAAAAGCTGTCGAGGCGGACAGAAATACATCAGCATACACGGACGACAGCAGCCACTCCTCAATCCACGAAAATGCCCATCTGCCAATCGCATAGCCGAGTACGCCACCCAGTATTGAACTGATGGTGCACAGCGCAGCGAAACGCCAACTTTTCCTGGGTTGTGCCAGGCACATCGGGGCCAGCATGACATCAGGCGGGATCGGAAAAAAACTGGACTCGGCAAAACTGAGCCCGCATAAAATGGCAGGTGCTCGCGGATGCCCGGACCATTTCAGCACCCGATCATAAATTCGCTGCATCAGACGTCCATCGCTTACTTCTTTTTCTTTCATAATGCCTTGTATAAATGCCTGATTATCACAGAAATGATTCCCGCCCGGTCAAAACAGCCGGTGATGCCCTGGCCGCAAGCTCAGCAGAGCCCACTCAGCATTGGAACGAAAATCACCCCACCAAGATCCTTTTCTTCAATCCCATCTTCGGTGCGGCGAAAAGCGAGAAGTCTCTGCATGCCATACCGCTCCACCGGAGCAACCATGATCCCACCCACGCGAAGTTGGTCCAGTAATTCCTCGGGTATTTCCGTGGCTGCGGCAGTAATTAAAATACCATCAAATGGAGCCTGACTCGGCCAGCCAAGGTGGCCATCGGCATATCGCGTGTAAATATTGTTCAAACCCAATTTGTGAAATCGGCGCCTGCTTTGACGGAGCAATTTTTCGATCCGTTCAAGCGTAAAAACCTGTGGAACAAGAGCCGCCAGTATGGCTGCCTGGTAACCCGATCCGGTCCCGATCTCAAGTACTTTTTCAAGCTTGCCGCACTCCATCATGGCCTCTGTCATGCGGGCAACTACCCAGGGCTGGGAAATCGTCTGGCTTTGACCAATCGGCAGCGCCGTGTCTTCATAAGCCCGGCTGGACAGAGCTTCATCGATAAACTCGTGACGCGCTGTTGTTGCGATGGCCGTCAGTACTTTCTCGTTCCTGATTCCATTATCGCGAAGGCGCTTGACCAGGCGGTCTCTGGTTCCCTGAGATGTCATACCGATGCCCCTGGACATGCCTTTCAGGTTTTTGTGGTGAATCATATTTCAACCTCACGCGTGGACGCGTCTACGATGTTGATTTCAGCCATCCAGCCCGCCACCTGCTCCAGTGCCTGGAATCGAGTCAGATCCACGTGTATTGGAGTGACTGAGACATATCTCCTTCGAATTGCGTTGAAGTCCGTGCCCGGGCCGGCATCCTGCTCAGCGCCGGCGGGTCCAATCCAGTACATCGGCCGACCCCTCGGGTCCAATTCCCGAATGGTCGGTTCTGCACGGTGACGGTGGCCCAGACGGGCGACCTCAAAACCACGAATTTCAGCCCAGGGTAAATCCGGCACATTAATATTTAAAATGGTATCGGCGGGCAATGGATTTTTACGCAATCTTTCAACTACCAGTGTGACTGCTTTAGCTGCACTTGGAAAATTTCTCGGCTTGTCCTGGCTGACCAGGGATACAGCAATAGCAGGCAGACCGAGAAAACGGCCTTCCATCGCGGCCGCCACAGTACCCGAATAAATAACATCATCGCCCAGATTGGCACCTGCATTAATACCGGAAATCACCATATCGGGATCTTTTTCCAACAAGCCGGTCAGTGCAATATGAACGCAGTCTGTGGGCGTTCCAATGACCTGAAATTTACGCTTTGCAATCTCATGAATGCGAACGGGTGAATCCAGAGTCAAGGAGTTGCTCGCACCACTGCGGTCCTGATTCGGCGCCACAACGGTGACTTTCCCAAAGCCCTGCATGCATTCTGACAGGACTTGAATACCGGGCGCTGTGATCCCATCGTCGTTACTGATTAGAAAATGCATGCAAATACCATTGTGTCTACCTGAACCTGAACGTGTGTAAAAATCCCTGTTTGGCGTCCGGAATAACGAAGCCGCAAATTGCGCGACTGAAAATTCCGAATACTTCGTGCACCATGCGGGCCAAGCAAAGGGTAATATTGTACGGCCTTGACGGACCTACGGAAATGAAATCAGAAAAAAAGAATGACTCAGATTTGAAACTGTTCCAGAAAGCCATGGCTGACGTCAGTCCACTTGGTCCTGAAAACAGGATAAATCCTGTTGCAAAGCGTCCTCCCGCGATTGCCAGGCGACAGGTTTTTGATGAAGAATCGGTACTGGAAGAGTCCTTGCAAGCGTTCCCGTCCAGCGTGGAAATCGAGCCTGGTGAAAACCTCCTGTTTCTGCGGCCGGGCTATCAAAAACGAATACTGAGACGCCTTCGCAAGGGCCATTTCGGCACAGCTGATACCATTGATCTGCATCACATGACCCAACAAACGGCCAGCCAGGTATTACTCGATTTCATAGGGCGCTCAGTGCAATCCGGATTCAGCTGCGTTCGCATCATTCATGGCAAAGGCCTGCGCTCTACCGGGAAGCCTGTACTCAAGATCATGACCAACAATACTCTTGTCACACATTCACAAGTCATAGCGTTTTCTTCATGTCGCCCAGCGAACGGAGGAGCAGGAGCGGTGGACGTGTTATTGGTGTCAAAAACAAGGCAGAAATCATGATTGGCCTGCTACTATTCATTCTTGCCGGCCTCACGGCAATCAGCTGGTGGAGCCTGCTTAAGGGCAAGGAGCAGGCACGCCATGCCGCTTCCCTGACCTGTCGCGAACATGGCCTGCTGCTTATGGACGATACAGTCATGCTCGATTCCATCCAACTCAAGGCCCAGGGCCGGGTGGGCGCGTGGCGGCTGCGCTATCGGTTTGATTTTGCCAGGGACGGGATATTGCATCATGGCGGCAGCGTTCTGATAGCTCCCCGTCAGCGCCCAATGGTCATCATCAAGACCGATGGTGGGCAACTCATCCAGGAAGTCCAGCAGTGAATTCCGGTAAGGCATATTTGTATGCTGTAGGAGGCCGCCATGCGGGCGAAAGGTTTTTGAAAAAGAAATCACCCGCATGGCGGCCTCCTACAGTCCCGGTCCTGTCAGGGCGCAGTAGAAACAGGTTAGCTTACTTAACGACTGTCAGGTGGGGACGCCTGACTGCTTTCAGATCCGGACCCCCATTCGGCTCGGTCGGGGGCTCTGATTCATCATCCTGTGCGAACATCATGCCCTGACCATTTTCTTTTGAGTAGATTGCCAGAATGGCTTCAACCGGCACGGTAACCGCATGTCTTTTGCCGGAAAAACGTGCGCTGAATGTAAGCCATTCGTTTCCCAAATCAAGCTCATGTACCGCTGCCTGATCGATATTGAGGATTACTTTGCCTTTTTGAATTGCCTGGTCTGGAACCTGTACACCAGATACTTCAGCATCAACCAAAACGTGTGGCGTCATTCTGTTATCGCTGATCCAACTGTACAAGGCCCTGAGAAGATAGGGCCTGTTGGATGTCATTTCCCCGCTCATGGGATTCTATTCTCGCGAAATCAAGCAGCACTCAGTACCAATTCCCTTTCCGCATGGGTCAGACTGGACTTAAATGAAGGAAGAGTAAAAATACGGTGTGCATAAGCCTCAACAGAGGAGCCCGGCTTACCCAGTTTGATGCCGTAATGCGGCAAACGCCAAAACAAGGGTCCGAGTGTACAGTCCACCAGGCTCAGTTCATCACCGAGTACAAAATTTGAAATCTTGAACAACTCGTTGGCGGCAATAATGCCTTCTTTGAGTTGCCTGCAGGCCTGTTCGGGCTTTTCGCTCAGCTTGGACTCAATTTCCCTGGCCAGTGAAATCCAGTCATGCCGGACCCGATGATGGAGCAACCGCAACCGGGCACGGGAAACAGGATCGACCGGCATCAGGGGTGGATGCGGATAACGTTCATCAAGATAGTCATTGATCACATCAGCGTTATAGAGCACCAGGTCCCTGTCGACCAGAGTCGGCGCCTGGTTGTATGGATTCAGCTCTGCAAGATCTGCGGCAGCAGATTCATCAATGGATACATTAACGATGTCTACATTGATTCCCTTTTCAGCCAGGACAAAGCGCACACGGTGGCTTTCCAGACAGGTCTGAGATGTATACAACGCCATGGTCGAACGACCTCGAACAGATACTGCCACTTTACTCTCCCAATAGATTAGTTATAACTGGCAAATCCCGGATCCTTGATGAATCACGCGGGCTAGTGAATGTCACGCCAGTACTCGACTTTCAACAGGTATGCTATCCCGGCAAACAGCACCAAAAAAAGCATGACCCATATGCCGAGGTTCTTTCTCTTTAATTTTGTCGGTTCGCTCAGATAATCAAGAAAACTGACCAGGTCTCTTACCGTCCGCTCATACTCTTCGGGGGACTGCAGTCCCGGCGTTGCCAGTTCAAGGTGGTCAATGAACTTTTTAACGCCGTGTCCCTCGTCATGGGTCGACCAAACGGCTGTCTGGATACCCTGTAATTGCCACATCACATGTGGCATCGAAGCATTGGGCAGCACCAGGTTATTCCACTGCCCGCTTTCATCCTGGTAGAACGACTTCATATAGGTGAATAACCAGTCATTTCCGCGCGAGCGGGAAGCCAGGGAAAGGTCCGGCGGAGTTTTGCCAAGCCATTTTTCGGAATCTTCAGGGCGCATGGCAATTTCCATGGTTTGACCCAAATTCACATCTGCAAAGACCAGATTCCGTTGTACCAAATCTTCATCAAGTCCCAGATCTTCCGCCAGGCGGTTGTAACGCATGTAACTGGCGCTGTGGCAGGAGAAGCAGTAATTGACGAACCACTTGGCTCCCCTTTGAGTAGCTGCCACATCACGAATATTGACTCCGGCATTTTCCAGGTGACCGCCGCCACTGGCCAAAACGGGTGCACTGGCCACGAACAGGGCGGCCAGGCTAAAAATAAATAAGAAGGCTTTCTTGTTCATCAGTGTGTCAACCGGTCGGGTACGGGTTTGGTTTTCCCCTTGGGGCTGAGGAAAAACAGCAATATGAAAAATGCAAAGTAAACAAAGGTCCAGATGCGCATTTCAATGGTCTCTGCCGGCGTACCGGTAGCCATTCCCAGCATGCCCAACCTGATGAATGCAATCGCAAACACCATGACCATAACCTTGTACCACATGCCTCTGTATCGGATTGACTTTACCGGTGACCGATCAAGCCAGGGCAGGAAAAACAGGATCATCACAGACGCACCCATCAAAATCACACCCATCAACTTGTCGGGCACGGCCTTGAGAATGGCGTAGTACGGTGTGAAGTACCAAACTGGTTTGATGTGCTCGGGTGTGGCCATCGGATTTGCAGGAATAAAGTTGTCATGTTCGAGGAACAAACCACCCGCTTCTGGCCAGAAAAACAGAACGAAAGCGAAAATCAGCAGGAATACCGCCACGCCAAATATGTCTTTGACCGTGTAGTAAGGGTGGAATGGAATACCATCAACGGGGATTCCGTTCTCGTCTTTATTGGCCTTGATCTCGATTCCATCCGGGTTGTTCGACCCGTTTTCACGCAAGGCCACCAGGTGCATCAGCACCAGACCAAAAATGGCCAGTGGCAGCGCAATCACATGGAGCGCAAAGAAGCGGTTGAGCGTTGCATCGGATATGAAATAGTCACCTCTGATCCACTCGGTGAGAGGCTCTCCAATACTGGGAATAGCACCGAACAGGTTGATTATCACCTGAGCACCCCAGTAAGACATCTGGCCCCAGGGCAGCACATAGCCCATGAAAGCTTCCGCCATCAGGGCCAGATAGATCAACACCCCGAATACCCATAACAATTCCCGCGGTTTTTGGTGTGAGCCGTACAGCAAGCTGCGGAACATGTGCAGGTAGACCAGTATAAAGAAGAAAGAGGCCCCGGTTGAGTGCATATATCGGATCAACCAGCCCCAATCGACATCACGCATGATGTATTCGACCGATGCAAATGCTTCGGCAGCTGAAGGCTTGTAGTGCATGGTCAGGAAAATGCCCGTCACAATTTGCATCACCAGGACCAGCAGAGCCAGCGATCCCATGTAATACCAAAAGTTGAAATTTTTCGGGGCGTAGTAGCCCGTCATGGTGGCATTCCAGAATGCTGTAACCGGCAGACGCTTGTCTATCCAGTTCATCAATTCACCAGCTGTTCTGGCGAGTGAGCTCGCAGGCTTGGCCATCATGCAACTCCTTCCGGATTGACGCCGATCAACAGGGTTTGATTGTCAATGAAGCTGTAAGGCGGAATTTTCAGATTGGTAGGGGCGGGAACGCCTTTGTATACACGACCTGCCATATCGAACTTCGACTTGTGGCAAGGGCAGAAAAACCCACCATTCCAGTTTTCCTCGAATGGTTGTGGCCCGACTTGTGGCAAAACCTGGGGGACACAACCCAAATGCGTGCAATGCATATTGACTACAAGATATTCGTCATCGAGAGCACGCGCTTCATTCACAGCGAATGAGGGTTGCTCTGACTCCAGGGAGTCCGGATCTCTCAATAAAACGGCATTGCTTTCAAGCAGGCCCAGGATTTGACTGGTTCTGCGCAAAATACCAATGGTTTGGCCACGCCATTGAACTTTGAGCAACTGGCCTGGCTCCAGCCCGCCCAAATATACCTGGACCGGCGCACCAACGGCCTGAGCCCTGGCGCTCGGGTTCCAGGATTGTATGAAAGGTACAGCGGCGAAGCCTGCGCCTGCCGCTCCCACGACTGAGGTTGTGGCGACCAGAAACCGGCGCCGTCCCTTATTCACGCCATCAGTTGGCATTTATTTCTCCAGCTGGATGAGATCCTTGCAAGGTCTGTATTTTTAAAATTGTCAATTGCTGGAACGAGCATTCAGTCCTTGTTTCTTGGAAACTGACTTACGCTTCAACTCCAGCCCCTGGTGAATACGCAATTTTATCCGATTTCTTCCATGTTAAACAATGCATTTACCGATAGAATGGACAATCTCTGCTGTTTGTTGTCATACCAACTGTCCAAAATGTACGAAACAATTTTCATTCAATGACAAATACCACCCAAATAATCGGTTTTGTATTGCGCGCGGTTATCGCCGGTCTGGCTATTGCCTTCGTCGTGATCTACTTGCTGCCATCGCTGAACCAGTCACCCGGCACCCCCCAACAAGCCGCCGTTGCGAACACGGCTGCCGCCCCTTTTTCCTATGCCGAAGCAGTTGACCGCGCCGCGCCGGCGGTGGTGAGCATATACACGCGCAGACTGACAAGAAGCCCCCGCGGTTTATTTGCCAATCGCCGGGACATGGGTTCAGGCGTACTTTTTAGCGAGAATGGTTACATCCTGACTAACTTTCACGTGATCAACAAAGTACAGGATATCAAGATAGCCTTTTGGGACGGCCGCATAGCCCCGGCCGTTGTTGTGGGAATAGACCCGGCTACCGACCTCGCTGTGCTCAAGGTTGATCTGAAAGGCCTGCCAGTGGCGCCTGTTTCTGAGCAAACCGAGGTTCACGTTGGCGATGTGGTTCTTGCCATTGGCAATGCGCTGGGGCTCAGTCATACGGTGACCATGGGCATAGTCAGTGCGATTGGCAGGAGCGATCGGCCGTCGGTGCTCAACGAGCAATTAATCCAGACCGACGCCGCCATCAACGCCGGCAACAGCGGCGGCGCGCTGGTTAACGCCAGAGGAGAGTTGATAGGAATCAATACCCGTAACGTACAGGGCCCGTCAGGCGCCCAAAATATTGGCTTCGCCATACCCATCACTCTGGCGCGAACGGTGTTGCAGCACATCATTGAATACGGATCGGTCCAACGTGGCTGGCTCGGCGCGTTTTTCAGTGATCTGCGTCCAACAGCACGTCCAGGAGGCAGTTCTGTTCGCCCCGGGGTCAATGTCCGGGAAGTGGCACGTGGCAGTCCAGCCTGGAAGGCAGGTATCCGACAGGGCGATATCATACTGAGCATGGACGACGAGCAGTTGAACGACGGCAATAAATTTCTGCTGCAAATCTCACAAAGAGAACCGGGCTCTGAGGTAGAGTTGGAAGTACTGCGTGATTCCGAATCTTTTTATACCTACGCCACCCTGATCCAGCAGCCACCTCAGCCCTGATACGATCAGGCTTTGGGCAGAGTCACCCCGGTCTGCCCCTGGTACTTCCCGGCCCGGTCTGCGTAGGACTGCTCGCAGGGCTCATCCGATTCGAAAAAGAGAAATTGCGCCACACCCTCATTGGCGTAAATGCGTGCCGGTAACGGTGTTGTGTTGGAAAATTCCAACGTCACGTGACCCTCCCACTCCGGCTCCAGAGGGGTGACGTTGACGATAATGCCGCAGCGAGCGTAGGTTGACTTACCCAGGCAAATAGTCAAAACGTTACGAGGAATACGGAAGTATTCCACGGTATGCGCCAGGGCAAATGAGTTGGGCGGTATGATGCACACGTCGCCGACAAAATCCACAAAACTGCTTTCATCAAAATGCTTGGGATCAACGATGGCAGAATTGATGTTGGTGAATATTTTGAATTCACGTGCGCACCGCACGTCATAACCATAACTTGAGGTACCGTAGGAAATACTCGCCTGACCGTTTTCATGGTGGCGAACCTGATCTGCTTCAAAGGGTTCGATCATTCCTTCGGTTTCAGCCATTTGGCGAATCCAGCGATCTGGTTTGATACTCAAAATTTCAATCCTGTTGTGTGCCTGGAGAGGTTCACGTATTCTCGATATTGATCTGTGCCAGGTTCAGACTCAGGTGTCGCGGGCGGCGTGACAATCGGGCAGCTGTGTTGCGCGCACATTCACGATAACGTCCTGTTACCTCAGAATCAGGTTCTGCAACCACCGTCGGCATGCCCTGGTCCAAATCCTCCCGGATACTCAAAGCCAGCGGCAATGTTCCGAGCAAGGGCACCTGATAGTCTTGCGACAAGAGCTGGCCTCCTCCCGATCCAAAAATGGTTTCCTCATGCCCGCACTGAGTGCATATGTGGGTGCTCATGTTCTCGACAATACCCAGCACATTCATCTCCACTTTACGAAACATCTGCACCGCCTTGCGTGCATCCAGCAGAGCGATGTCCTGTGGTGTGGTAACAATAACTGAACCACTGACCGGAACCCTTTGCGCCAGGGTCAATTGGATATCGCCGGTGCCTGGCGGCAAATCAACGATCAGGTAATCCAGACCTTCCCAGTTGGTTTCAGTTAATAATTGCTGCAAGGCTGATGTCACCATCGGACCGCGCCAGATCATCGGCGTATCCTCTTCAACCATGAACCCGATCGACATGACCTGCAAACCATGTGCACGCTGCGGAATGATACGGTTGCCATCGGTTTGCGGGTGACCCGAAATTCCCAGCATACGCGGCATGCTGGGGCCATAGATATCTGCATCCAGCACACCGACACGAGCGCCATCCGCCCGCAGCGCCAGGGCCAGGTTGACCGCAGTCGTGGATTTGCCGACACCACCCTTGCCAGAGGCTATGGAAATGATGTTTTTCACCTGGTCCAGCGGCTTCAGTTCGCCTTGTACTTTATGCGGAAAGACCCGCCAGTCAAGATTGATGGTCGCGTTCTCAATCAGCTCATCTGCTTCCAGCGCAGCCTGAATCGAATGCTCCAGAGAATCCCTTATACCGTCGATGGGATAGCCTGCGCGCAAATCGATTGCAACGTTGGAGCCATCAATACCAACGCTGCGCAGCCAGCCCAGGCTGAGCAGGTCAGAACCAGCGTGTGGATCATCAATTTGGGCGAGCAGGCGCTTGATGTATTCTTCAGATAAATTCGACATAACGGGCTATCCAGTCAAAAGCAGTAAAATGAAGCGGGCATTGTATCGGTTTCAAGGTGGTTCCGTACTGATTTTCAATCCAGGGAGGTTCTTCTGGGGCAGTGGTCATGCCATAATTCCGAATTCGCCCCGCTAATTGGCGACCGCATTCTGATCAGCACAGCATGGCAACAAGACAGAACGATAAAAAAAGACAAATACTGGTAACCAGCGCACTACCTTACGCCAACGGTTCAATGCATCTTGGGCACATGCTGGAATACATCCAGACTGATATCTGGGCGCGTTTCCAGCGCTCGCAGGGCCATGAATGCTATTTTGCCTGGGCCGACGATGCTCATGGCACGCCCGTGATGCTGTGGGCAAGGTCCGAAGGAAAATCTCCTGAAGAACTGATCGACATGATGAATCGGGAGCACAAGACCGATTTCAATGATTTTGGAATCAGCTATGACAATTATTCATCAACCCATTCGGACTACAATCGAGAGCAGGTTGAAAAAATCTATCACCGCCTGGATGAAGGTGGGTTCATTGAGCGCCGCAACATCCAGCAACTGTACGATGAAAAGGAGGGCATGTTCCTTCCCGATCGCTTCATTCGCGGTACCTGTCCGAAGTGTGGCGCTGAGGATCAGTACGGCGACAGTTGTGAATCCTGCGGTTCCACCTATGCGCCAACCGATCTGGTCAATCCGCGTTCAGCGGTATCGGGCAGCAAACCGGTGCTCAGGGAGTCCGAACAT
>PVMS01029516.1_pt1 | contig 10809 bp, 13 predicted proteins | sample 1853461 | NCBI WGS metagenome assembly PVMS01 (sample SAMN08582032, study PRJNA380276) | Marine sediment metagenome, whole genome shotgun sequencing project. | isolation source: ocean sediment barecode stripped | collected 2017
ACGGCTAGATAAAAGTAATTAGAATTTAAACCCTATATTTATAGTAATATTAGCTTAATTATGTGTCTAGTTGTATCTGATAGTATACCATTATATACTAGATCAACGCAATGAGATTGCGGGGGTCGGAAGTTCAAATCCTCTCACCCCGACCAATAATGATCAGAATAAAAAATAGCCCTTCACCAACCGTGAGGGGTATTTTTCATACTGAATAATGTAATGTTGGGAAGGCGGGCCCGCAAGGCATTGCATATGGATGTGCGAAGCAAATCCTCTCGTCCGAAATAGCTAGGAATCTAAGCATGAAACTTATATTACTGGCTATTAAGCAATTGTTAGGTCGCGCTCACCGGCGTTAGCTTCTATACTTGGAGCCCAATGATTCTATACCTTGCTATATTTACTTATTCCCATCTTTTAATTTTAGAAAATCATAGGTTGTACGCGGTCCATTCCGCTAAAGCCTATGATTGTTAAATATTACTTATGCCAATAGATATTCACTTTGATTTAGAGCTGGTCCTTTTGATAGGCGCGTTGCTAACTGGTTTTGTATGGTTATTTGATAAATTATTTTTAGCCGATAAGCGCCGCAAGCGTGCATTAGAGAATTCTTATAATGCAAGTCATGGGCAAGACAGCACTCGATTTTCAAATAACAACTACCGCGAGCCATGGCATATAGAAATATGTAAGTCATTTTTTCCAATTCTTTTGATTGTTTTGATTCTGCGTTCATTTGTTGCAGAACCATTTAGAATTCCATCGGGTTCTATGATGCCAACGCTGTTACACGGTGATTTTATTTTGGTCAATAAGTTTGCTTATGGCATGAGGATGCCTGTCTGGCATACTAAAATTTTTGACACTGGGTCGCCACAGCGTGGTGATGTTGCAGTGTTTCGTTTCCCAAAGAATCCTTCAGACGATTATATTAAGCGAGTGATTGGGTTGCCTGGTGATCGAATTACCTATAAAGATAAGACTCTTTTTATTAACGGTCAGCAGATGGGCCAAGTGAAAAATGGTATTTTCCAAGGTACTGGGGCAAATAGTGGAATGAACGGAATTGCCATTTTGCATGAAGATTTGGAAACGGTAGCGCATGACATTTTACTTAAGCAGTCGCGTTATAATGTTCCCGGTGAATTTAGTGTTCCTGAGAATCACTATTTTGTGATGGGTGATAACCGTGACCACAGTAGTGATAGCCGCATATGGGGATTTGTCCCAGAAGAAAATTTAGTCGGCCGTGCCTTTTTGGTGTGGATGAATTGGGATTTTGCTGGCAAGAAATTTAATTTTGAACGTGTTGGTAAAAAAATTATTTAAAGCAGGAGATACATTATGATGAATTTTAAAAATCAACGTGGTGCATCTTTTGTGTTCTGGGTGTTAATTGCAGCATTATTTGGGTTTTTACTTATGATGGGCGTTAAGTTGTTCCCTGTTTATTACCGAGGACTCTCTGTTAAGACATTTGTAGAAGAAATAGCAGTGGAATTAAATGGTAAAAATCCGAGTAAAAAACAAGTGTGGCAAAAGATAGAAAGAAGACTAAATGTAAAAGGCATAAGAAATATTAAGAGACAAGATATGGTGTTTGAAAGAGATAAGAGGAAAACACATATTGGTCTTGATTATGAAGAGCGTATACCATTAGCTGGCAATATTGATGCGGTAGTTATGTTTGATTATCGGCAAACGATTGATCAGGAAAAATAGTCGTCTTGGATCTTGTAAAGCAGCTAGGGGAGCGTTTTTTAAGTTCGGACTATTGTCGCCGCGCACTTACACATCGCAGTGTTAGTACTCAAAACAATGAGCGGCTAGAATATCTAGGCGACTCACTGCTGGGGTTTTTTATTGCTGAATGGTTGTTTAAGCAATATCCAACTTATTCTGAAGGCGATCTCACTCGCTTGCGTGCACATTTAGTAAGAAAGGAAACACTCGCCGAAGTCGCACGCGAACAAAATCTTAGTGAGCACCTTGTGCTAGGCCCTGGAGAGTTAAAGTCTGGCGGTTTGAGGCGTGACTCAATTTTGGCGGATGCCTTAGAGGCTTTGATTGGTGCGGTGTACTTATCCGAGGGCTATGAAAAGGGGCGCATGTTTGTTTTAAGTCTTTATGAAACCAGATTTCAGAATATTCCTGCAGTAGAGCAACTTAAAGATGCTAAGACTAGACTGCAGGAACTATTGCAGTCAAATGGATTGGCGTTACCTAATTATGTGTTACATGAGAAACTAGGGAAATCTGGTAATGAGACATTTTCGATAGAGTGTTTAATTGATGATTGTAAAGAGAAATATTTGGGAACTGGGAGTAGTCGCCGCAGAGCAGAACAAGATGCTGCAGAACAGGCTTATACCGCTATGTCAAAACAGCATAAAGCTTCTTAAAATGTTGTATGACTATTAAAACTCATTGTGGGTTTGTCGCCATTGTGGGTCGAGCCAATGTTGGTAAGTCAACGTTATTTAATAAGTTGCTTGGCGAGCAATTATCGGTTGCCACACATAAACCACAAACGACTCGGCATAATATTCGTGGGATATTAAGTTTAGATGCGTGTCAATTAGTCTTGGCGGATACACCAGGAATTCAGCTCGGCAATCGACGCTTGATGAATAAAGTGCTAGTGCGCAATGCGCTTTCCTCATTGCAGGATGTGGATATTATCTTGATGTTAGTCGAACTGGGTAGTTGGAAAGATGAAGACGAATATTTGCTTAAGCAGATTAAGCAAGTCAAATGTCCTGTAATTCTGGTAATCAATAAGGTAGATAAAGTTAAGGATAAGTCTAAATTATTGCCTATTTTGAAAAATGCTAAAATGCGCCATGACTTTGACAGCATCATCCCGCTTTCTGCTTTACATGATAAAAATATGGATGCTCTAATAAAAGGGTTGTGTGCACATAGTCCTCGTTCAGAGTTCTTGTTTCCTAAGGATATAAAATGGGAGCGCGACGATGTGTTTGTTATAATGGAAGTGGTGCGCGGTGCGGCAATGGTGCAGCTACAAAAAGAACTTCCATATGCAATTTATACTGAAGTAGAAGAATTAAATTTTGATGAGAATCTTGTAACGATTGGCGTAGTGATTTGGGTCGAAAAAGAAAGCCAAAAACCAATTGTTATTGGCAAGAGAGGGGCAAAGTTAAAAGCGATAGGTCAACAGTCACGTATTAAGCTAGAGAGAATTTTCAAACGAAAGGTCATGCTTAAAACCTGGGTTAAGGTAAAACAGAACTGGCAAGATCTGCAAGATGTGGTTGCCCAGTTTGAACAATAAACTTGAACTACAGAGTAAAAAAGAATAAAAGCAAATAGCGATGAGAGTGCAATTACAACATGCCTACTGCATTCACAGCAGATCCTATCGAGAGACCAGTCAAATTGTTGAAATGCTGACCCCGGAGCATGGGTTGGTTTCATGTATACGTCGCGGCTTAAAGAAAACCAATGGCTCGGTAGGGTTGTTATTTTCACCATTATTAATTTCTTGGAGTGGAAGAGGTGATCTTTTCACACTTACGCATGTGGAGTCGGTTGGCGCAAAGAAAATCACTGTGCCGGCCCTGTATATAATTGGAATGTATCTAAACGAATTAATTTTACGTTTGGTGCCTAAATCCAGTCCCAGCAAAGAGGTATTTAATCTTTATCAGCATATTGTTGGTGTGTTAGATGATGGTGATAACCAAGAGAAGTTATTGCGTTTATTTGAGGTAGAGCTACTAGCCTTGATCGGTCATGGCCTTTCATTGGATAAAGAAATTGATCATGAGACACCAATCCAAAAGGATTGCACTTATCGCTATGATGTAGGTTTGGGCCCTGTTAAGGTGATGCAGAAAAGCACTGCATGGAATGTTATTAAAGGCACAACCTTGTTAAGTTTGCAGTCACCCTTAAGCATGGATTCAACTTGCTTGCTCGAAGCTAAAAGATTAATGCGGGGGATCATTAATCTGCATCTCGCAAATCGGCCTTTACATAGCCGAGAAATACTGCAATTTATGCAAGCCTAATTGTTACAATTCTTATTACTTAAATTTAGTTGTCTTTAAGCTATGTCTGTTCAACCTCAGGTGCGTCTCGGTATAAATTTAGATCATATCATGACGATCCGCCAGGCACGTTTCACAGCCTATCCAGATTTGAAACAAGCGATTGAAATGGTGGAGCACGTAGGTGCAGATAGCATTACCTTGCATTTGCGTGAAGATCGCCGGCACATTCAAGACGAGGATATCGTTCTTGCCAAACAAGTCATTAAATCCAATATGAATTTTGAGATGGCGGCTACCGATGAAATGCGTGATATAGCGCTAAATATCAAGCCACAAGACTGCTGTATTGTTCCAGAGCATAGAGAAGAGCTAACTACGGAAGGTGGTTTGGATGTTGTTAAGCATCAGTCACGCATCAAGGAGCTGGTTGCCGCGTTAAGTGCAGGAAATATTAAGGTATCATTATTTATTGAGCCGGATCTAAAAATAATTGATGCTGCGGTCAAAACCGGTGCGCCCGTAATAGAGCTGCATACTGGAACTTATGCCGGTACTCAGGGTTTAGCTCAGCAGAAAGAACTGCAGCGAATAGAGGTTGCAACAAAGCACGCTATTTCATTGGGTTTGGTGGTGAATGCTGGTCATGGACTGCATTATGAAAATGTTTCGTCCATCGCAAATATTGTTGACATGTATGAATTAAACATCGGCCACTCTATTGTGGCGCGTGCCTTGTTTGTGGGTTTGGGGCAAGCTGTAAAAGAAATGCGTAGCGCAATGGATAGCATAGAATAAATTCAGATGTAGTAGCGCTAGCTACCCAAGCTTTTTATTGTTATTTATTTAAATTAAAAATGAAGTAGTAATTGATAGTGAAAATTCGTGGCACAGGGATTGATATTGTTGAGATTGGCCGTATTGGGAAAATCTATTCTCGATATGCTGAGAATTTCGCATCAAAAATTTTGCACGATCAAGAATTAAAAGAACTAGCAAGTGCCCCAAATAAAGGAGCGTTTATTGCGAAACGCTTTGCTGTAAAAGAGGCCTTTGTCAAAGCATTAGGTACAGGTATACGCGGAAAGGTGAGTTGGCGTAACATGTATGTGCAACATGATGAATATGGCAAACCGTGGTTAGCGTTTACGCCTGAGTTTGCACAAGAGGTTGAAGCGCATAAGTTAGATATACATATCAGTATTGCGGATGAGAATGAGTACGCAGTTGCGCACGCCATCATCATTGAGAATGAATAATTAAAAAGTTCATAGAGTAAAAAAATGAAAATTCCAAGCATTGAAGAGTTTGTAGGTAATACGCCGCTGGTGCGACTACAGCGGCTGCCTGGCCAAAGCCCTAATCATATTTTAGCTAAATTAGAAGGGAATAATCCTGCCGGTTCAGTTAAGGATCGACCTGCATTAAGTATGATTATAGAAGCTGAAAAACGTGGTGAAATAAAACCGGGCGATACGCTGATTGAAGCAACCAGCGGAAATACTGGAATTGCCTTAGCCATGGTTGCGGCGATAAAAGGCTATGCAATGAAGCTCATCATGCCTGAGAATATGAGTGAGGAACGTCGATCGTCTATGCAAGCATATGGAGCAGAGCTTATATTGGTTACAGCAGAGCAAGGCATGGAGGGTGCGCGGGATTTAGCTTTACAGATGCAGGTTGAGGGTAAAGGTAAAGTTTTGGATCAGTTTGCCAATCCTGATAATTCCCTCGCGCACTATAGAACCACCGGCCCCGAGATTTGGAGAGATACAAAAGGTAAGCTTACTCACTTTGTGAGCTCAATGGGGACTACCGGAACCATTATGGGTACTTCAAAATTCTTAAAAGAAATGAGCCCTGAAATTCAAATTGTTGGAGTGGAGCCTTCGGAGGGATCAAAGATACCGGGCATACGAAAATGGCTAGAGGGATATATCCCAAAAATATTTGATGCTAGTGCCGTAGATCAAGTGGTTGAGGTGTCGCAACAAGAGGCTGAGGATATGATGCGCAGTCTTGGCAAAGAAGAAGGGATATTTTGTGGGGTTTCTTCAGGTGGCGCTATTGCAGCGGCGTTGAAAATTTCTCTACAGGTGCAGAATGCAATGATTGTTACGATTATTTGTGATCGTGGCGATCGATATCTTTCTACCGGTCTTTTTTCTGCATAGTAATCAAGCATTAAATCAATTGCTCATATGAATATTCTTGTTTTTGATATTGAGACAGTGCCTGATGTAGAGACGGGTAAGAAGATTTATGATCTAGAAGGGTTGTCAGATAAAGATGTGATCAAGGCAATTGAGCATTTGCGCAATCAACAAACCGGCAGTGATTTTATGCCGCACTACATGCAACGTATTGTTGCAATCTCAGCGGTACTTAGTACTGTCGATTCGTTTAAAGTCTGGTCTTTAGGTTCTTTGAAGTCGACCGAGAAAGAATTGCTAGAGCGTTTTTTTGATGGTTTGGAAAAATATAACCCCACAATTGTGTCTTGGAATGGCGGCGGCTTTGATTTGCCTGTAATTCACTACCGAACATTGTTGCATGGCATTGCTGCACATCATTATTGGCAAACAGGTGATGAGGATAATAGTTTTCGTTATAACAATTACTTGGGGCGATTTCATTGGCGACATATTGATTTGATGGACGTTATAGCAGCCTACCAACCTCGCGCTTTCGCTAAACTCGACCATATTGCGACCATGCTTGGCTTTCCTGGCAAGTTAGGGATGGATGGTAGTAAGGTGTGTGGCGCTTATTTGGCAGGAGAGTTGGAATCTATTCGTGACTACTGCGAAACAGATGTGTTGAATACGTATTTGGTTTTTTTGCGTTTTGAAATGCTGCGTGGAAAATTATTAGCAGGAGAATATGAGAGGAAGTGCGAACAAGTAAAAGCATTTCTCAATGAGGCGGATAGGCCGCATTTAACTGAGTTTCTGAGTCAGTGGAAATAATAAATAATTTTAAGTTAATTGGCGGGGCTTTAGGTAAGCAGCTTCTTTAAAATATTTTCGTATACAGTCGTCAGCTGGTCGAGTGCTGCCACCTCAATATGTTCATCTATTTTGTGAATGCTTTCGTTTACAGGCCCTAGTTCAACCACTTGTGCGCCCGTTGGAGCAATAAATCTTCCATCAGAGGTGCCGCCAGTGGTGGATAATTCCGGTTTAATATTTAGTGTTTCGAGGATGGCTTGCTCACAGGCACGAACCAATTCTTCGGGTTTGCAATAGAAAGGGTCGCCGGATAAATGCCAATCAATTGCATAATCCAACTGATGTTTTTGTAATAACTGTTCTATTTTGGACTTAATGTCTTCTGCAGTAATTTCATTAGAGAAGCGTAAATTAAATTCGACGGATAATATTCCAGGAATGATGTTCGATGCTCCTGTTCCAGCATTGAAGTTGGAAATCTGAAAAGTTGTAGCTGGAAAATGTTCGTTGCCCGTATCCCATCCCAAATCCGTGAGTTCAACAAGAGCCGGTGCAAATTTATGAATAGGGTTTTTTGCTTGTTGAGGGTAGGCAACATGGCCTTGCAAGCCATGAATTTTTAGTGTTGCTGAAAGTGAGCCACGCCGGCCAATTTTAAGTGTATCGCCTACTGAGCTGGAACTTGTGGGTTCGCCAACGATACACCAATCAATACAATCATCGCGAGCTTGCAGTTGTTCAATGACTTTTTTTGTGCCATTCATAGCTGGACCTTCCTCATCACTCGTGAGCAATAAGGCAACCGAGCCTTTGTGCTGTGGATGAGTGCGAATAAAATTTTCACAGGCAATAGTCATCGCAGCAATACTCGATTTCATGTCGGCCGCGCCTCGACCATAGAGCTTGTTGTCGCGCAGCGTAGGTTCAAATGGAGGGGAATGCCATTGTTCTTCTGGCCCAGTCGGTACGACATCGGTATGGCCTGCAAATACTAGCAGTGGCGCTTGTGTGCCACGCCGTAACCATAAGTTTTTTACCTCGCCAAACGGCATGGGTTCAGCGTGAAAACCAGAGGCTTCCAAGTGCTTTGAAATGATTGTCTGGCAATCGCCATCCTCGGGCGTTACCGAAGCTTGTGCAATCAGTTTTTTTGCTAGCTCAAGGGTTGCCGACATCGCTTAGAAGAATAATTTAGTAAATTGTTGTTGATCAAAGCCTATTTCAATTTTGTTTTCAAATTGAATGACATGGCGTTTAATTAATATTTGATACTGCTGCATTAAGTTAATCGCTTTTGTTTGGGAGAGGTGAACGCGTTGTTCTTCGTTTAACTTTTTCCAAGTTCTATTGCGCTTATTAAGTAGTGTTTCCCATGGTGCGAAGTTGCACCACTCCATAAGCTGTTTTTTTGTTATGCCCTGTTTTTTGAAATCGTGAAACTTAAAGCTAATATCATGACCTTTTAGCCACCCTTTTAGTATTTCACTTGGTCGCAATTTGGAATTCCAAATAATATGAGCATGGATCAATCAATAGAGCGAAGTAGTTCATTGATACCTACTTTGCTGCGAGTTTTTTCGTCTACTTGTTTCACGATGACTGCACAATACAGACTGTATTTACCATCTTTAGAGGGCAGGTTGCCTGAAACCACGACAGAGCCAGCAGGAATACGACCATAACTGACTTCTCCTGATTCGCGGTTGTATATTTTTGTGCTCTTGCCAATATAAACCCCCATTGAGATGACTGCGCCTTTTTCAACAATCACGCCTTCAACCACCTCGGAGCGAGCACCAACAAAACAATTATCTTCGATAATAGTGGGTGCGGCCTGTAATGGTTCAAGTACACCGCCAATGCCCACCCCGCCAGATAAATGCACATTTTTACCAATTTGTGCACAAGATCCAACCGTTGCCCAGGTGTCTACCATGCTTCCAGAATCGACATACGCACCAATATTTACATAGCTTGGCATGAGCACTACATCAGGAGCAATATAGGCACCGTGTCTGACCATGGCGGGTGGAACAATGCGTGCGCCTTGTTGTTTGATCGCAGCAGCATCCATTTGTGAGAATTTGGTGGCCACTTTGTCGTAATATTTGGTGAAGCCTGCATCTATGATTTGATTTTCATTCATGCGAAATGAAAGTAGTACGGCTTTTTTCAGCCATTCGTTGACAATCCAGTTATCGCCCTGTTTTTCGGCAACGCGCAGTTCACCTTGATCCAGTTGATTTAAAGTTTTCTCAACTGCTGCACGAGTGCTTGAGTCGATAGATGTGGGGGTAATTTCTGCACGATTTTCAAATGCCTTTTCGATGACTTCTTGATTGGAGTCGCTCATTGTCTCTCCTTGATGCGGGCTAGTTAATTTCTTGTAAAAATTCTTGAATTCTAGTTGCAGCTTGTACGCATTCTTGTTTTGTTGCAACCAAAGCAAAACGTGCCCGCATATGGCCTGGATTATAACCTGCAATGGTGCGAGCTAAATAACTGCCAGGCAATGTTAGAACATTTTTCTTCATATAGAGTGATTGGCAGAATTTTTCATCATCTATGGGTAATTTTGGCCACAAATAAAAGCCGGCATCGGGCGCCTGACAGGGCAAGCAATTATTGAGTATTTTCAATACGGCAATAAATTTCTCCTGGTACAGCTGTCTATTAATCTTTATATGTTCTTCATCAGACCAGGCTGCAATGCTTGCCGCTTGTATGGGCAAGGACATTGCGCATCCATGATATGTTCGATAGCGTAAGAATTGTTCAATGAGATCAGCAGATCCTGCAACAAAGCCAGAGCGTAATCCAGGCGCATTCGAGCGCTTGGAAAGGCTGTAGAAGGCCATGCAGTTTTGTAGGACGTCATTGCCTAACTCTTGGGCATAATGAAGTAAGACCATAGGGGGTTGCACATCGGGCGAATATATTTCTGAATAGCATTCATCTGATGCAATTACGAAGTGATGTTGCAACGAATGCTCGATCAACTTCTGCAATGTGCTTTTGGGTATAAGTTGTCCGGTGGGGTTGCTTGGTGTGCAGATGTAGATTAACTGGCATCGTTCCCACACCTCGTGCTCTAGTTCCCATAACGCCGGAATGTCGCCATCCACCACACTGCAGTCATAATAGACAGGCTCAGCTCCTGCTAGTAGTGCCGCGCCTTCATAAATTTGGTAGAAAGGATTGGGAATTAAAGCTACAGGTTTTTTGCTGGGATTAATAATGCACTGTGCAAACGCGAACAATGCTTCACGCGTTCCATTTACAGGCAAAACATTGTCATTTTCATTAATGTTTTGTGTGGATAGTTTAAATCTATTTTGTAACCAGGTTGCACAAGCCAAGCGAAGTTCGTCCGATCCACGAGTGGAAGGATATTTGTCCAGTTGGCTTAGCTTGCTTGCAAGCGCATTTTTTATGCTCTCAGGAGTTGGGTGTTTTGGCTCACCGATAGCAAGCGAAACCGCACTATATTGATCACTTGGTCGCTCATTGTTGATGAGTGTACTAAGTTTTTCAAATGGGTAAGCTTGCAATTTTTGTAAATGAGGATTCATGCTTAATAAATAGGTTTGTTGGATATTAAATTTTTATGCCTCTTACACAGAGAGTGGGATCTGTTTTGGTTGTTGTAAATACTGAAAGATTATCGTTTCTAGTTTATTTTGTTGTTGTGTATTCAAAGGGTTATTTTCAAGATCACTTAGTTGGAATATATTATGAACGCGTTCACCTAGTTTTGAAATGCGTGCGTCGTGTACGGCAATATTGCAGTCTACAAAGGCGCTGCCTATACAGGCGAGCAACCCGTGAAAATCTGG